>Ga0256841_1000006_pt1 | contig 289115 bp, 295 predicted proteins | sample 356308metaG_FD_185971 | JGI IMG/M metagenome (GOLD analysis project Ga0256841, IMG submission 185971) | Hydrothermal vent microbial communities from Mid Atlantic Ridge, Atlantic Ocean - 356-308 | ecosystem: Environmental > Aquatic > Marine > Hydrothermal vents | place: Atlantic Ocean: Mid...
ACGTGCACGATTTCAGCGGCGGGCTCGTGCCCTTCGCCCCACTCGACGGCACCGACGTGCAGGCTGCCTGTGACGGCATGGTCTCCATCACTCCGCTCATGCTCCCCTCTGCGGGCACCGTCCCCGCCGAGGTCAGACGGAAGCTCGAGGGCTGATCGACCCGTCCATGGATGCCCCCGAGCTCGTCGCCGCCGCCCTCGCCGCAGCGAGGCGGGGCTGGTCCGTCGTACCGGTCCACGGCATCGTCGATGGGCGGTGCACCTGCGGTCGCGACGACTGCCCGTCTCCCGGCAAACATCCTCGGATCCGGTGGAGGGACTCCATGACCGAGCCGGCTTCCCCCGATCAGGTGGTGGCCTGGTGGCGGCGCTGGCCCGATGCCAACGTCGGCGTCGTGACCGGGATGGTCTCGGGGGTCGCGGTGGTCGACGTCGATCCTCGCAACGATGGCGATCGGACGCTCGACGAGCTCGAGGCCGGGTACGGGCCGCTCCCCGACACGGTCGTGTCGCTCACCGGTGGCGGCGGTGAGCACCTCTGGTTCGAGCTGGGCGACCGACCCGTCCCGTCGGTGGTGCTCGGCGACGGTGTCGAACTCAAGGCCGAGGGGGGCATGGTCGTGGCTCCGCCGAGCCGCCACGTCTCGGGGGGAACGTACCGATGGCTCAACGGCGCCGAAGCGGACCGGCATCGTCTCGCTCCGCTGCCGGTGTGGATCGCCCACCTCGCCGCCGGGGGGTTCCGGCGGGGGCGCTCCGGCGGTGCGGGACCCGTCCGGACCGAGGCGGAGCAGGCGGAGTTCGCCGAGACCTGGGCTCGGGCCGGGGTCGTGGTCGTCCCCGGCGACCACTCCTATCTGTGTCCGTTCCACGACGATCATCACCCGTCGCTCCACATCGACGCCGAAGGATGCCGCTGGTACTGCTTCGCCTGCCGCATCGGCGGAGGGATCGGGGCGTTGCGGCGCAAGCTCGGCGATCGATCGCCGATCCGGCCTCGACGGCGGCTCCGGGGCTGGGTCGGGCCGCAGCGGATGATCACCATCGTGGGTGATACGGAGATCGACGTCGTCGGCGAGTCCGAGCATCAAGACGAGCTCCTCGAGTTGACCGGCGGCGAACGGTCCTGCGCCGGGGTCGAGATGGACGCCGCCGCCGAGATGATCCCCGACGAGGACCATCATCACCTGATCGGGGTCTGGATCGCGGATCGTCCTGTGGGTCGACTCCGGTTCGAGGACGGCGCCCGTCTCCGCCACGTCGTGGACGAGGCCATCGAACGCTTCGGCACGGCCACCTGCCGGGCCCAGATCCGCGGCGGGTGGGACCGCGGCGACGGTGACGTCGGCATGTTCGGTGTGGTCCTGTACTGCGACGGCTGAGCGGCCGGGCGTCGCGTAGAGTGGGGCTCCGGAGAGGAGGTGAGATGCGCAACGGACGCACACGGCTGACCGAGCCGCTGGTTCGCGACGGTGACGGCTTCCGGACGGCGACGTGGGACGAAGCTCTCGATCGGGCCGCCGCCGGGTTCCGAGCCACCGTGGAGACCCACGGGCCGACGGCCTTCGGGATGTTCTCGTGCTCGAAGGCGACCAACGAGATGAACTTCGTCGCCCAGAAGTTCGCCAGGGTCGCGATCGGCTCGAACAACATCGATAGCTGCAACCGCACCTGACACGCTCCTTCCGTCGTCGGTCTGGCGACAGTGTTCGGAGCGGGAGGCGGCACGAGCTCCTACGAGGAGATCGAGCACACCGATCTCATCGTCCTGTGGGGCTCGAACGCCCGCGCCGCGCATCCGATCTTCTTCCATCACCTCCTGAAGGGAATCGACAACGGCGCTCGGATGATCGCCATCGACCCGCGCCGTACCGAATCGGCAGCCTGGGCGGACCTGTGGCTCGGTCTCGACGTCGGCACCGACATCGCCCTCGCCAACGCCGTCGGGCGCGAGATCATCGCGGCCGGGCTCACCGACGACGAGTTCATCGCTCGAGCGACCACCGGGTTCGACGCCTACGCCGAGTCGGTCGAGCCCTACACGCTGGATCACGCGGCGGACCTCACCGGCGTCCCCGCCGAAGCGATCCGGGAACTCGCCCACGCCTACGCCAAGGCCCCGACCGCGCAGCTGTGCTGGACCCTCGGGATCACCGAGCATCACAACGCGTCCGACAACGTGTTCGCCCTCATCGACCTGGCGCTGCTGACCGGGCACGTCGGCCGCTACGGGTCGGGGCTGGTCCCCATCCGAGGTCAGAACAACGTGCAGGGCGGCGGCGACATGGGCGCCTTGCCGAACAAGCTCCCGGGCTTCCAGGACGTCGCCGACGACGGTGCCCGTCGCCGGTTCGAGGATGCCTGGGGATGCGCGGTCCCCGCCGAGCCGGGCTGGCACCTCTCTCAGATGTTCGAGGCGATGGAACGCGGCGACCTGCGGGCGCTGTACGTCATCGGGGAGAACCCGGCCCAGTCGGAGGCCGACGGCACCCGAGCTCGCCGGGCGCTCGACGGCCTCGACCATCTCGTCGTCCAGGACATCTTCTTCACCGCGACCGCAGAGCTCGCCGACGTGGTCCTTCCCGCCGGGGCTGCCTGGGCCGAGTCGGAGGGGACCGTCACCTCCTCCGAGCGCCGCGTCCAGCGTGTGCGGCGGGTCGTCCCGCCGCCGGGCAACGCCAGGGACGACATCGACATCCTCGTCGACCTCGCTCGCCGTCTCGGCCACGACTGGGGCCAGCCCACCGCCGAGGAGGTCTGGGACGAGCTGCGATCGTTGTCGCCGATCCATGCCGGCATGAGCTATCGACGCCTCGAGGAGCTCGGCGGGATCCAGTGGCCATGCCGGGACGAGGAGGACCCGGGTTCGCGTTTCCTCCACGGCCGTCTCTGGGAGGACCCGCCTCGCGGCCCGAAGGCGCCGTTCACGCCGGTCGAGCACGATCCCCCGAAGGACGAGCTGACCGACGACTACCCGATCCGGCTCACCACCGGACGGCATCTCGACTCCTACAACACCGGGGTCCAGTCGGGCCGGTACCGGTCCCCCCGCCGCACCGGCGGCACCATCGACCTGTCACCCGAGGACGCCGCCTCGATGGGGCTCGCCGCCGGTGAGCGGGCCCGGGTCATCTCGCGGCGGGGGAGCGTCGTCGCCCCCGTGCGGATCGACCGGTCGCTCCGGCCCGGCCTGGCGTTCATGGCGTTCCATTACCCCGAGGACGTCGACACGAACCGGCTGACACTGGACGAGTGGGACCCGAAGTCGGGAACGGCCGAGTTCAAGGCCACCGCCGTGCGCATCGAGAGGGAGCCCTAGGTGGACATCCGTCTTCCCATGGCCGCGGCGACTGTCGACGAACGCCGCGCCGTGGATCGGATCCTCGGCCCACCGACGACCGGATGGGAAGGAGGCGAACGACGTCGTGTCGACGGTCACGTCGCCACCGGCGGGCACGCGGCCCGGGCTCGCCGCCACCTCCTCCTGCCCGTCCTCCATGCCCTCCAGGACGACATCGGCGGGATCTCCGACGGTGCCCTCGGCTACGTCTGCGAACGGCTCACCATCCCCCCGGCCGAGGCCTACGGCGTGGCCACCTTCTACGGGTTGTTGTCGGTGTCGGAGGTGTCGCCCACCGTGATCCATCTCTGCGACGACATCGTGTGCCGCACCAGCGGAGCGAAGGAGCTGTTCACCGCACTGGCGGACGCCATCGGCCCCGAAGGGTCCTCGGACGGCACCCGCACGTGGCATCGGAGCAACTGCCTCGGACAGTGCGACGCGGCGCCGGCCGCGTTCGTGCAGGAGGCCGGGGTGGGGCGCCGGGTCGTCGTCCGAGCCGACCTCGATCGACTCGCCGCGGGGCCGATCGACGGCCGCGACCCGGCCTATGCGGCGATCGGGGATGCGGTCCTCACGGCCCGGTTCGGCGCTCCCGATCCGGCGGATCTGGACGCCTATCGGGCCGTCGGCGGCTACCGCGGTCTCCGTCGTGCCCTCGAGGTCGGGCCCGATGCGGTGATCGCCATCGTCGAGGCCGCCGGACTTCGTGGACGAGGCGGTGCTGCCTTCCCGACCGGCCGCAAGTGGCGAGCCGTGGCGGACGAAGAGGCGACCGAGCGCTACGTCGTCTGCAACGCCGACGAGTCCGAGCCGGGCACGTTCAAGGATCGTATGCTGATGGAGCGCGATCCCTTCTCGGTCGTCGAAGGCCTGACCATCGCCGGTCACGCCACCGGCGCCACGAAGGGCTTCATCTACGTGCGCGGCGAGTACCCCGACGCCGAAGACCGGCTGCGAGCGGCGATCGCGGCGGCGGAGGCGGCCGGGTACCTGGGCGACGACGTCCTCGGCTCGGGGTTCCCGTTCCGCATCGAGGTGCGCCGCGGGGCGGGCGCCTACATCTGCGGGGAGGAGACGGCCCTGTTCGAGTCGATCGAGGGTCGCCGAGGGGAACCGCGGGCCAAGCCTCCCTATCCGACGACCGTCGGGCTGTTCGGACGCCCCACGGCGGTCAACAACGTCGAGACGCTGGCGGCCGCGGTCGCGATCGTCGCCGAGGTACCGGGCGCGGCGGACACCAAACTGTTCTGCGTCTCGGGGGACGTCGACGCCGCAGGGGTGGTCGAAGCACCCTTCGGCGTGACGGTGCGGGAGCTGCTGACGGTGGCCGGATCCTCGCATCCGCCGCAGGCCGTCCTCTTCGGCGGTGCGGCCGGCCGGTTCCTGGCGCCCGCGGAGTGGGACGTGCCGCTCGGCTACGGGCCGCCGTCGCCGCCGATGGGGTCGGGAGCGGTCGTCGCCTTCGGTCCCGGCGTCGACATGGACGACATCGTCCAACGGATCGCCGAGTTCTTCCGCGACGAGTCCTGCGGACAGTGCGTTCCGTGTCGAGAAGGGACCGTCCGCCAGGACGAAACCCTTCGGCGTCTCGTCGCCGGTGCCGACGAACGTGGTCTCCTGGACGAGATCGCCCAGGTCATGCGGGACGCCTCGATCTGCGGGCTCGGTCAGACTGCGGCGGAGGCGGTCTCCTCGGCGATCGCCTTGGGACTGGTCGGAGGCGCACGATGACCGGCCGTCGCACGGTCGAGGTCGACGGCACCGCGGTGGCCATCGAACCCGGGGCGACGATCCTCGACGCCTGCCGCGCCGGTGGCGTCGACGTCCCGACCTTGTGCTATCTCGAGACGTTGACGCCCGCCAACGCCTGCCGTCTCTGTTCGGTCGAGGTCGAGGGAAGCCGCACGCTCGTCCCCGCGTGTTCCCGGATCGCCGAGGACGGGATGGTCATCCGCACGGCGACCGATCGGGTCCGGCATGCTCGGCGCATGATCCTGGAGTTCCTCGCCGTGGCCGTCGACCTGACGACGGCGCCCGAGCTCCTGGAGGCGATGGCGGTCTACGGAGCCGACCCGTCCCGCTACGGGACCGACGACGGGTCGCCGCGGCCGGACGCGGTCGTCGACAACGACCTGTACGTCCGGGACCTCGACAAGTGCGTCCTGTGCTACCGCTGCGTCGAGGCGTGCGGGGACGACGCCCAGCACACCTACGCCATCACGATCGCCGACCGCGGCGCGGCGGCGCGGGTCGCAACCGAGTTCGACGTGGCGCTTCCCGACTCGGCATGCGTCTTCTGCGGGAACTGCGTCGCGGTGTGTCCGACCGGCGCGCTGATGGTCAAGACCGAGTTCGACATGCGGGTCGCGGGGACGTGGCATGAGGAGGCTCAGACGGTGACCAGGACGGTCTGTGGGTACTGTGGGGTGGGCTGCAACCTCGACGTGCACGTCCAAGACGGTGCGATCGTCAAGGTCACCTCACCGTTCGATCACGACGTCACCGCCGGGAATCTCTGCATCAAGGGTCGCTTCGGCTGGACCCACGTTCGGGCTGGAGTCGACGGGGCCTGAAACTCCGTCGGGCCGGCACCGAGCTTCAAGTGTCCGCGCGCCGACACTTCGTCATGTCCTCTGCCTCTCCGCGCGTTCCCTGATCGGGACGCTGCGGAAGGAGAAGGATCATGACCGCAACCCTCGACAAGATCGTCCACCCGGACGTCGACTACCAAGAGAAGACGAAGCACCGAAAGATCGGCATCGGCCTCGGCGTCGCCGGCCTGCTGCTCGGGATGGCCGTGGCCGTCCTCGGCGTCGTCGCCGGCAACCTCGTCGGCAACCCCGGAGACGAGCAGACGGTCGCCCAGCTCAAGGCGGTCGCCTTCGGCCTCAACACGACGGCCCTGCTCCTGCTGAAGACCGGCATCGCGGTCGTTCTCCTCGGCATCTTGGTGCGGATCTGGATCCGTGTGGACAGCGTGCGCCAGTCGCTCGCCGTCCTCAAACCCGATGCCGAGGTGGGAACCATCAGGACCGGACCGATCGACACCGAGTACGGAGCGGCCACGGTCACGGCGACCGCGCCCGAGCGGATGACCCTGCATCGCATGGCCACCACCATGTGGGCGCCGATGGCCGTGATGGGCGTCATGGCGGTCCTCGGTGGCCTCGTCGTGTCGTGGGTCTGGGCGGGCAACGTCGGCACCCGCACCGGCCTCGGCGCGGCGGCGTGGACCCAGGGCCTGCAGTTCCTCGGCGAGGGATTCATCCTGTCGTCCATCGCGTTCCTGCTCGCCTCCATCTTGAGCGCGTTGCGCGAAGGCGGCGGCGAGGTCCAGCAGGCCCTCGGGATCTCGGTCGTGACCCTCCAGATGCCGGCGACGGCCAAGGCCTTCGTCGCGCTGATGATGATGGGGTTGATGGTCGAGGTCGTGCAGTTCGGTCTGTACGTGTACATCACGACCTTCGACGACCTGGCACGGTACACGCTGTGGTCTTCGTGGCTCGGCCCCTTCCGGGAGTTGGGCCTCGGTCTGCTGCTGGCGGGCATCGTGCTGGCGTTGGCGACCATCGCCAATGCCTTGGGTTTCCAGTTCAACCGTATCCGCGACATCGTCGTCGCCGGGAAGTAGGAGGTATCTCATGACCGCGACCACACACGGATTCGACGTCGAGACGTCCGAGGTGGCGTTCGACGAGATCCTCCCCCAGAAGGCGGGGACGGCCCTGTGGGCTCCGGCGTTCGTCATGGCCTTGGCCGGGTTCACCGCAGGCATCGTCCTGCACGTCGTCAAGGCCACGGCGGTCGCCGACGGCGACGCCGTGCGGGCGGTGACCCTCGGGAACCTCGGGACGGCATCGATGTTCTTCGGGTTCACCATGGTCTTCACGGCCATCGCCTTCGCCATCGCCCGGATCCTGGGAGCGTTCCGGGTCGGAGGGAGCGGCGTTCAGGCCTCGCTCGGCAGCGGGGTGAAGGTGCTCCAGATGCCGACCGTCGGCAAGGCCTTCATCGGTCTCATGGCGATGGGGATGATGATCATCCTGGCCGGGGTCGTCGGCCACGTCGTCGTCGCCACGCAGGTGAACTCGGGCAGCATGTCCCTGCTCCAAGCCGAGCAGTGGGATTGGTGGCTGGAAGCTGCTCGTCGGTTCGGGGTGCAGGTCTACCTGTTCTCGATCCTCCTGGGTCTCGCCACGATCATCTACGTGGTCCGATTCCAGACCATCAGGATCCGCGAGCTCGCGCAGATCGCCTGAACGGACGGAGCGCTGGAGGGTCGCCGAACGGCGACCCTCCAGCGCGCCCATCAGTCGATGCGCGGGACCGTGTCGACCGTGGAGACCTCGGGCAGTCCTTGCGCTGCGCACGCCGACTTCGGCGAGGACCCCACGATCGCGTCGGCGGGTTCGACGAGACGGCGCAGCAGCGCCAGGATCGGTAGGGCTGCCGCGGTGACGACCCCGGCCGTCACGTAGCCTGCCGCGAGACCCTGTCGATCCGAGAGGCGTCCGAGACCGACCTGGCCGAGCACGCTGCCGCCCGATCCGATCATCGAATCGAACGACACCACGGTGGCCCGCTCGGCCGACGGGATGACCTGATGCAGGTACCCCTGCTTGACCGGCGACAGGACACCGGTCGACCCCATCACCACGAGCAGCAGCCCGGTCGCCGCCCAGAACGACGAGGTGAGTCCCATCCCCACCGCGGCTGCGGCCTCGACCCCGACCGCCCACAACAGGAGCGTCGATCGCCTGCCGCAGACGCGGGTCAGTCGATCGGCGATGCCGTTGCCGAGCATCATCGCCACGGCGATGGCTCCCGCGACGGCGCCGGCCACCCACACCGCATCGGCATCCAGCAGCTCGAGCAGGTACGGCGGCCAGGCGTAGAACATCCAGGTCAGCACGCCCCCTTGGACGAACGAGACGCCCATGAGCAGCCGAACCGAGCGCCGGTCCCATCCGTGGCGGATCCCGGCGAGGGCGATCCGGCGCATCTCCGACGGGTAGGCACCCAGCGGGATCCTGCGGGTCTCGAACCCCACGTCGTGCATCCCCGCCGCGGCCAGGGAGAACACGATCGCCAACAAGGCCGCACGGACGACATAGGGCAGGGCCAGGGACACCTGTCCGAGGAACCCGCCGCCGACGGTCCCCACCAGCATCGCCGCCCCGGTCACGTAGCCGCCCTTGGCGAACACCGAGTCCAATGGACCGTCGAAGTCGGTCGTCGCCAAGGCATCGACGAGCCACGCCTCCACCGCCCCCGAATAGAACGTGAAGCCCAACCCGAGGAGCACCGACGCCGCGGAGAACGCGACGACGCCCGCCTCGATGTCGTAGAGCCACAGGTACAGCAGCGTGCCGGTGAACAGCACCACGATCGACGCCAGGAACGAGATCCGCCTCCCCGAGGTGTCGGCGACGACCCCGGTCGGGATCTCGAAGAGCATCATCCCCGCCGTGAACGCCGCGTTGGCCACGAACACCTCGGTGATCGTCAAGCCGGCCGCGAGGAGGAACAAGGTGTTGACCCCCCAGATGAGCGACGCCGACAGCGTGTAGAGGCCGGCGATGGCGAGGTACGTGCCGATGACGCGTCGAGAGGTCACTGTCCGACCCTAGGCCGCGACGGCGCCCGGCGTCGCCGATCTGTCGGCAACGCTCCGGTCGGCCGCACAGGGCGAGGATCCGTGTGCTAGGCATGTGGGGAGCTATCGCCTCGCTGGGGCACAGAAGGAGAACCACGTATGCAGCGCACTCGAAGGAGATCCATGGGACGGTTCACGACGTTGCTCGTTGCCGTCCTCATCGCCGGACTCGCCGCTCCCGTCGCCGCGGGTGCTCATGGGTCCGACGACCGCGACGAACGACCCGACCACGGCAGAGAGGAACGCGAGCGCGACATCGTCGACCTCCGGTTCCTGACGTTCTCGGACTGGCACGGTCAGATCGATCCGCTGTTCGTCTTCGGTCAAGGGACCTTCGGCGGTGCCGCCGAGCTGTCGAGCTACTTTCGCGCCGAGGAGGCGGACAACCCGAACACCTTGATCTTCACCGCAGGGGACGCCTACGGGGCCTCGCCGCCGTTGTCGAGCTTCTTCGGTGAGGAACCGGCGGTGCGTTCCATGCGCCTCATGGGGGTCGATGCCGACGGTCTCGGCAACCACAACTTCGATCGTGGGATCGCCCCCTTGCAAGGGCTCGTCGACATCGCGCGGAGTCACAGCGCCAACGAGCCGGGCGACCCCTTCGTGTACGTCTCGGCCAACCTGAAGAACCGCAGGAACCAGCTCAAGCACGTGAAGGACTTCCAGATCTTCGAGATCGATGACGTCAAGGTGGCGGTCATCGGGGTCATCAACCCGGAAGCGCCGACGCTCGTGTTCCCTGGATCGTTCGGCGACCTCCGGATCACCGACCCGGTGAAGGCGGCCAACCGGGCCCGCCGGAAGGCCCAGCGCCGCGGCGCGGACGTGTTCGTCCTCCTCGCCCACATGGGCGTCACCGATTTCGACGCGTCCGGGGCGCCGATCGGACCGCTCGTCGACCTGGCCAACGGCGTGCGCGGCTTCGACGTGATCGTCGGCGACCACACGAACGTCGAGTTCGCCGGCGAGATCAACGGCGCGTTGGTGGTCGAGAACCGGAGCAAGGGGCGCACCTACGCCCGGGTGGACGTCCAGGTGGAGGAACGCCGCAAGCATCGGTTCCGCATCACCGACCGCTCGGCGACCTTCGTGGAGCCGGTCAGCTCGGCCGTCACCCCCGACCCGGAGATCGTGTCGTTCCTCGAGCCGCTGCGCGCTCAGCTCAACGCCATCTTGGGGACCGTGATCGGACAGTCGACGGTCTTCATCCCGAGGGCCGACGAGTGCGGGCAGTCCTCCGGCCGAACCTGCGAATCGCTGGTCGGCGATGTGGTGACCGACGCCCTGCGTGATCGCTACGGCACGGACTTCGCCATCACCAACTCGGGCGGCCTGCGCGCCGACCTGACCTGTCCGACGACCGACGACCCGAACGACCTGTGCCCCGCTCCCGACGGCGGCGACTTCGAGATCACCGCGGGTCAGGTGCTGACCGTCCTGCCCTTCGGCAACTCGGCGGTCACCTTGTCGGTGACGGGCGACGAGCTGAAGCAGCACCTCGAGCAGGGCGTGTCGGCCATGCCCGGTGTGTCGGGCCGCTTCGCTCAGGTGTCGGGCCTCTGCTTCACCTACGACATCGATGCTCCGGTCGGCAGCAGGGTGCTCTCTGCGGTGTTCCAGAACGCGGACGGAACGTGCTCGGCCACGGCGGTCGACCTGTCGGCGGCGAGCACCTACACCCTGGCCGAGAACGACTTCATGGCCAGCGGCGGCGACGGGTACCCGAACCTCATCTCGAGGGCGGTGACCAGGGACCTGCTCGATCAGGTCGTGTCCGACTACATCGCGGCGACCACGCCGATCACGCCGACCATCGACGGACGGATCACGTGTACCGCATCGGCGGGCGGAACCTGCCCGGCGCCGCTGCCCTAGCCGTCGGATCGGGCGTTCGTCGCGACGGGATCGGTCGCGACGAACGCCCGACGGTCATTCCGAGGCCAGGTTCCGGTAGGTCGCCGCGAAGCGCAGGTAGGTGTCGACACCGTGGTCCTGGCGGGTGATCTCGGTTTCGGTGAGGTCCCGCACCGGTCTGGCGGGGATCCCGACCGCCAGCGTCCACGGTGGGATCTCCTTGCCTTCGGGGAGGATCGAGCCGGCAGCCAGCCAGGCCCCGTCACCGACCCGGGAGCCGTTGAGCACGATGGCGCCGATGCCGATGAGGCAGTGATCGCCGACGGTGGCGCCGTGGACGATCGCGCCGTGGCCGACGGTCACCCGGCGGCCGATGGCGCACGGCACGCCCTCGTCGGCGTGGAACACGGCATTGTCCTGGAGGTTCGTCTCGTCACCGACCGAGATCGGGGCGAGTTCCGCTCGCATGACGACCCCGAACATGACGGCCGCGAGGCGGCCGATCTGGACATCGCCGTAGATGCGGGCGGTCGGCGCGACGAACGCCGTCGGGTCGATGGTGGCGGCAGGGAGGTCCATGGGTTCCATGGGCGGTCACCGTAGCGCGATCCGGCCTCGGGTTCGCGGCGCTCTCGGCGGTACGCTGGTGCGATGGACATCGACGAGATCGACGGTGCCTTCCGGGAGGCGGACGAATCGCTCCGTGCGGACATCCGTCGGGTCGGAGCGCAACTCGGCGAGGCCCTCGTCCGTCAGCACGGCAGCGGGTTGCTGGAGCGTGTCGAGGCGGTCCGAGGGATGGCCAAGCGTGCTCGTGGCGGCGACACGGCTGCGGGGGCCGAACTCCGTGCGCTCGTCGAAGCCATGCCGGTGGGGGACACCATCCCGCTCGTGCGGGCCTTCACGACCTACTTCCGCCTCGCCAACGCCGTCGAGCAGGTCCATCGGGTGGGCGACCTGGCCGCCGAGTCCCGCACCCCGCCGATGGTCGATGCGGTGGATCGCATCGCCGCCGCCGGGTTGCCGTCGGAGCTGATCGGGAAGATCTCGGACGAGCTCGAGCTGCGACCGGTGCTCACGGCCCATCCGACCGAAGCGGCTCGCCGGACGCTGCAGGTGAAGCTGCGGACGATCGCCGAGCTGCTCGAGGATCGGCTCGATCCCCGCTCCACGGCCCTCGAGATCGACCGGATCGACCGTCGGATCGCGGAGCTGATCGACGAGATCTGGGAGACCGACGAGCTCCGAGTCGAGAAGCCGACCCCCCTCGACGAGGCCCGATCGATGATCTTCTACCTGGATCAGCTGCATCGAGCGGTGATGGCCGACCTCGCCGAGGAGGTGGATCTGCAGCTCGGTCGCCTCGTTCCCAGCAGCACCGAACGTGTCGCGATCCGGTTCGGCACCTGGGTCGGCGGGGACCGTGACGGCAACCCCGCCGTCACCCCGGAGGTGACCCTCGACGTCCTGCGCCTCCAGCACCAGCACGGGATCCGCGACCTCATCGAGGATGTCGAGTCCCTCGCCGAGGAGCTGTCGGTGTCGGCGCGGATCTGGCCGGTGTCCGACGAGCTCATCGGGTCCCTGGACCGTGACCGGGAGCTGTTGCCCGACACCTGGCGCCGTTTCCGGTCGCTCAACGCGTACGAGCCGTACCGGCTCAAGTTGGCCTACGTCCACCGCCGGCTCCACGCCACCTCCGAGCGGATCCTCGAGGGCAGCGTCCACATCCCCGGCGTCGACTACGCAGGGCCGGGGGAGCTCTTGGCCGATCTCCGCATCGTGCAGCGGTCCCTCGACGAGCATGCCGGCGGCTTGATGGCCCGCGGGTCGGTGGCGCGGCTGATCAGGAAGGTGGAGACGTTCGGGTTCCATCTGGCCACCATGGACGTCCGTGCCCACGCCGAGCGGCACCACGAGACGCTCGTGACGCTGTACCGCCGGATCGGGGTCGACTACGGGAGCCTCGACGCCGGCCGACGGGCCGAGATGCTGGGTCGGGATCTCGCCGGGGGGAGGCCGATCGCTCCCGCCGGCGCCGTCGGTCCGTCCTTGGGTGACACCTTCGGCACGTTCGTGGCGATCCGCGAGGCGCTCGACGCGTACGGGCCGCGGGTCATCGAGTCGTACATCGTGTCGATGACCCGTGACGTCGACGACATCTTGGCGGCGGTGGTCCTGGCCAGGGAGGCCGGCCTCGTGGACATCCCCGGCGGCGTCGCCCGCGTGGGGTTCGTTCCGCTCCTCGAGACGATCGAGGAGGTGCGACGAGCCGGCGAGTTCCTTGACCGTCTCCTGACGGTGTCGCCGTACCGGCGCTTGGTCGAGCTGCGGGACGACCTGCAGGAGGTCATGCTGGGCTACTCGGACTCCAACAAGCAAGGCGGGATCACCACCAGCCAGTGGGAGATCTACAAGGCACAGCGGGAGCTGCGCGATGCCGCGGCTCGCCACGGGGTGACGCTGCGTCTGTTCCACGGCCGCGGTGGGACCGTTGGCCGGGGAGGAGGGCCGACGCACGAGGCGATCCTCGCGCAGCCCTTCGGCACGATCGAGGGGGCGCTCAAGGTGACCGAGCAGGGGGAGGTCGTTTCCGACAAGTACGGGCTCCCGAAGCTGGCGAGCCGGAACCTGGAGCTCGCGGTCGCCTCGGTCCTGGAGGCGTCGCTCCTCCATCGCGAGCCGCGTCAGCCGGCGGAGGTCCTGGCGCGATGGGACGAGGCCATGGATCACATGTCCGCGGCGGCGTATCGCGCCTATCGGGGCCTGGTCGAGGATCCCGATCTGGTCGCCTATTTCCTCGCCTCGACGCCCGTGGAGGAACTGGCCGAGATGAACATCGGATCGCGTCCGTCGCGGCGCCCGGGGGGTGGCGGGGGCCTCGAGGACCTGCGGGCGATCCCCTGGGTGTTCGGGTGGACCCAGTCCCGCCAGATCGTGCCGGGGTGGTTCGGTGTCGGGACGGGATTGGAGGCCTTGGAGCGGGCAGGCGAGTGGCCGCGGGCGGTGGAGATGTGGCGCGAGTGGTCCTTCTTCCGGACGTTCCTGTCGAACGTCGAGATGACCTTGGCCAAGACCGACCTGGTGGTCGCCCGGTCCTATGTGGAGCAGCTCGTTGCGCGGTCGAGGTGGCACATCTTCGAGGCGATCGAGGACGAACATGCGCGCACGGTGGCTGCCATCGGCAGGCTCACGGGTCGCCCGCTGCTCGCCGACAACCCGATCCTCGCTCGGACCCTTCGGGTTCGGGACGCGTACCTGGACCCGATCAACCATCTCCAGGTGTCGCTGCTGGCGCGGTCGCGCAGCGGGACCGAGCCCGACCCGGAGCTGCGCCGGGCGCTGCTGTTGACCGTCAACGGTATCGCCGCCGGGATGCGGAACACGGGGTGAGGTGGCGGCGTGGACCGTCGGGAACCCGACGGTCCGGAATGCCGGGGGACTGTCGCGGGCTTGACAGGATCGTCATCGAAGTGAGCGGGAGGGACGATGTCCTCATTGCCGGAACTGCCAGTGGATTGGGAGCCCACGCGGGCGACGTTGCACGCCTACGCCAAGGCCGTCGGGGTGCTCCCGCGGGCGTTCGCCGTGTTCCATCCGAAGTGGTGGCACATCTCCTTGAAGGTCCGGCCCGACGGTCTCGTGACCGAGCCGATGCCCCTGCCCGATGGGGGGACGGCGTTCGTGCGGATGGATCTGCGCACCCATCGGGCCATCGTGGAATCGAGCCATGGGGACCGCGTCGAGTTCCCTCTGGACGCGGGGACGACCGCGACCGATCTGGGGGACGCCCTGGTCGCTGCCGTCGCCGAGCTCGGGCTCGCCGGTGAGGTCGATCGAGCCAAGTACGACGACGACGAGCGGCGGGTGTACGACGCGACGGCCGCGGCCGCGTACTTCGATCTCGTCCAGGTCGTCGACACCGTGTTCACCCGGCATCGCAACACCCTCGAGGGTGTGGTCGGACCGATCCAGTTGTGGCCCCATGGGTTCGATCTCGCCTTCGAGTGGTTCGGGACCCGCGTGGAGACCTACGAGGAGGACGGCGAGACGGGCGAGTACCCTTCGCAGCTCAATCTGGGCTTCTACCCGGCCGGCGACGCCTACTTCTACTCGAACCCGTGGCCCTTCGAGCGCGATCGACTGGTGGGCCGTGCGTTGCCGGCTCCGGCGCGCTGGCACACCGAGGGTTGGGAAGGCACGATCCTTCCGTATGACGAGATCCGTGCCGATCCCGATGCCACCGACACGCTCCTCGCCTTCGCCCGGGCGGTGCACGAGATCGCCGCGCCGACGCTGATGGCCTGACGCGCTGCAGCGATCGGGGGCCGGGTCAGGCTTCGGTCCTGAGTCGTCTGATCTCTTCGGCGATGTCCGCGGCAGCTTGCTCGAGGTCTCGTTGACGTTCCTCGAGCAGGGCCAGGATGTCGTCGGTGCTCGCCCGGTGGTGGCCGCCGCCACAGCAGCGGCCGCGATCCATGCCTCGAGGCATGCCTCGACGCATGCCTCGACGCATGCCTCGGGTGGTTCGCCCGTCGGTGTGTTCGCTGCAACTCACGCTGGTGCTCCTTGTTCGTATCGGCCGATGAAGTCGGCGATGGATGTGTGGGTTCGCCTCAGTGCCTCCGCCCAGGCGTCGAGGAGATCCCGACCCTCCGGCGTCAACTCGTAGGTCCGTTTCGATCGTCCGGGGAGGTCGTGACGCCACTGGCTCGTCACGATCCCTTCTGCCTCGAGCGACCGGAGGAGGCGGTAGAGGTTGCCGATGTCGACGCCGCCTTCCGCCAAGCCGGTGGAGAGGCGATCGAGGAGGTCGTAGCCGTGGGTGGGCCCGTTGCGGATCGCCAGGAGTAGCTCCGGCTCGATCGAACGGGCCACCTTGGCGTCGACCTGCCAGGTCCCGTCGGAGGCCTTCCGCCGGAAGCGGCTGGCCCGCGGGCCGCGTCGTCGGCCTCGGTGGTGTCCACGCTGATGCATGTCCACAGCATACATGTCATGAACATATATGTGGCGAAGAAGGCCCGCCGCTCGTACCTCGCAGCATCAGGGCTCGTCGGCGGCGGTAACGTACGGGCATGGAGCCGCATGCGACGAGCCTGTGGGAGACGACCGCCGGAGCCCGGCAACGGCGTCCGGCCCTGCCCAACGACATCGCCGTGGACGTCGCGATCGTCGGTGGCGGCTACACCGGCCTGTGGACGGCGCACGCCCTCAAGACCACCGACCCCGCCTTGCGGGTGGCCCTCGTCGAAGCCGAGCACGTCGGCTTCGGCGCTTCCGGGCGCAACGGCGGCTGGGTCTCCGGCAAGCTGTCGGGCCTCGACATGCTGCTCGCCGACCCCCGCGGACGCTCCTCGGCCGTCCGGCTGCAACGGGAGATGATCGACACCGTCTCCCGTATCGGTGACGTCATCTACGACGAGGGCATCGAATGCGGCTGGGCGCACGGCGGCACGATCGTCGCCGCCACCCGACCTCCACACGTCGACCGCCTGAAGGAGACCATCGAGCTTCGACACGCGGTCGGCTTCGGTGAGGAGGACTACCGATGGCTCGACGCCACCGAGGCACGAGCGCGGCTCGGAACCTCGCGGAGCTACGGCGCCTCCTACACGCCGCACTGCGCCGCGGTGGATCCCCTGCGACTCGCCCGCGGCCTCGCCGACACGATCGAACGCCTCGGCGTGGACATCTACGAGGGGACCGCGGCCCGCCGGATCGCTCCGGGCATGGTCCGAACGGACCACGGCGACGTCCGGGCCGAGATCGTCGTCCGGGCGACCGAGGCGTACACGGCTCGGTTCCCGGAGCTCCGACGCGAGATGGTGCCGGTCTACTCGCTCATGATCTCCACGGCTCCCCTCGACGACGCCACCTGGTCGCAGATCGGGCTGCAGCGACGGGAGACGTTCTCCGACGGCAGGAAGCAGGTCATCTACGGTCAGCGGACCGACGACGGCCGCCTGGCGTTCGGCGGTCGGGGAGCCCCCTACCACTACGGATCACGGATCCGACCCTCCTACGACTCGGAACCCGCGGTCTTCCGGAGCCTGCAGGAGACCCTCGGCGATCTCTTCCCGATCCTCGAGGGGGTCGAGATCGACCACCGCTGGGGTGGTCCCCTGGCCGTCACCAGAGACTGGCTGCCGACGGTCACCTTCGACCGTGACACCAAGATCGGATGGGCCGGGGGTTATGCCGGCCAGGGTGTGGCGACGGCGAACCTCGCCGGGAGGATCATGTCCGACCTGATCCTGGGGCGGGACACCGACATCACGTCGCTCCCCATCGTGGGGCATCGCTCCCGACGTTGGGAGCCCGAGCCGCTGCGCTGGCTCGGGATCAACGTCGGGTTGGCGATGAGCAAACACGTCGACCGCTCCGAAGACCGAACGGGCGAGGCCGCTCGACGCCGCAGCGCCGTGATGAAGCGGCTCATCGGTCTGTAGCGGATCCCGTCGGCCGGCGAGATCCTCGCACCGATCCCACCGATCCCCCCTCGAGGCCATCGAGGACGACCGCCTCGAGGAGGCACCCCGGCGGCCGCCAGGCACTAGCGTCGACCCATGACGACCGGCGCTTCCTCATCGTCCGATCCGAGCACGCCCCTCCCGGCAGCTCCCGCCCCGGGGTTGTCCGCCGCTGCGGTGGCCGAACGGCGACGGGCCGGTCTCGTCAACGGCAGCCCAGCGCGAGGCTCCCGGTCGGTCGGGAGCATCCTCGCCGCCAACATCTTCACCCGCTTCAACGCCATCATCTCGGCGATGCTCGCCGTCGTGTTGACCTTCGGCAGGTTGCCGGATGCGCTCTTCGGTGGCGTCATGATCGTCAACGCCGCCATCGGCATCGTTCAGGAGCTCCGCGCCAAGCTCACGCTCGATCGCCTCCGGCTCATCGTCACGCCGACCATCGGCGTCGTCCGAGACGGCGAGGCATCGCAGATCCCGGTCGACGAGATCGTCCTCGGCGACGTGATGATCCTCCGTCAAGGAGACCAGATCCCGGCCGATGGAGAGGTGCTCGCCGCCGATGGGCTCCAGGTCGACGAGTCCCTCGTCACCGGTGAAGCCGACCCGGTCGATCGCGTCCCTGGCGATCCGGTGCTGTCCGGATCGTTCGTCATCGCCGGAAGCGCGTACGTACGGACCACCGCCGTCGGCGAAGCCGCCTACGCCCGCCGTCTGGCCGCCGAAGCTCGAGCGTTCTCCCTCGCTCGAAGCGAGCTGCGCGACGGGATCGACCGGATCCTCAGTTTCGTCACCTGGCTCATCGTGCCGACCGCCGCGCTGTTGGTGTGGAGCCAACTCCAGACCGGACACGGCGTGTCGGCCGCGGCGGTGTCGACCGTCGCCGGTGTCGTCGGGATGGTCCCGCAGGGGCTCGTGCTGCTCGTGTCGATGGCGTTCGCCGTCTCGGTGATCCGACTCGGTCGGCGCGATGCCCTCGTCCAGGAACTCCCTGCGGTCGAGACCCTGGCCAGGGTCGATCTCGTCGCCGTCGACAAGACCGGTACGTTGACGACCGGTCGGATGCGCGTCGACGCGGTGGAGCCGATCGACGTCGACCCGGACGAGCTGCGAGCGGTCCTGGCCGCGATCGCCGTCACCGAACCGCATCCGAACCCGACCCTGGCGGCGATCCGGAACGGCTACCCCGACGATCCGGGATGGACGATCACCGGTCGGGTTCCGTTCTCGTCACAGCGCAAGTACTCGGCGGTGGAGTTCGCCGGCCGCGGCGTGTGGCTCCTCGGGGCGCCGTCGAGCGTCGGAGCCGGACTGTCGGAGGAACAGCGAAGGAGGGTCGCCTACCTGGCGTCCACCGGCCGGCGGGTCCTGCTCGTCGCCACGGCCGAACGCCTCCCGGACCCGTCGGGGCTGCCGGACGCGGTCGTGCCGGCGGCGATCGTGTCGATCATCGAAGAGGTGCGGGACGACGCCGAGGCGACGATCGCCTACTTCCTCGAGCAGCGGGTCCGTGTCAAGGTGATCTCGGGCGACGACCCCGGCACGGTCTCGGCGATCGCCACCAAGGTCGGGATCCCAGGGGCGGAGCGGGCCGTGGACGCACGGGACCTTCCCGCACCCGGGACCCCCCAGCATCGGGAAGCCGCCGACCGGTACGTGGTCTTCGGTCGGGTCGTCCCCGAGCAGAAGCGGGACCTCGTCACGGCGTTCCAGGACGCCGGTCACGTCGTTGCGATGACCGGCGACGGCGTCAACGACGTACCGTCGCTGAAGCGAGCCGACATCGGCATCGCCATGGGTTCGGGATCGCCCGCCACTCGGGCGGTGGCCCAGCTCATCCTCCTCGACGATCGATTCGCATCGCTGCCGGCGGTCGTGGCGGAGGGCAGGAGGGTGATCGCCAACATGGAACGGGTCGCCAAGCTGTTCCTCGCCAAGACCGTCTACGCCACGTTGCTGGCGATCGCCTTCGGCGTCGCGGTGCTGCCGTTCCCGCTGCTTCCGAGGCATCTCACGTTGATCGGGACCCTGTCGATCGGGATCCCCGCGTTCGTGTTGTCCTTCGAGCCGTCCAACGAGCCTGCTCGTTCGGGGTTCGTGGGTCGGGTGCTTCGTTTCGCCATCCCTGCCGGTCTGGTCGCGGGTCTGGTCGGATTCGAGACCTTCGTGATCGCCCGCAGCCCGTTCGTGCGGATGTCCCTGGAGGCGGCGCGCAGCGTCACCTCGATCACGCTGCTGGCGGTGGGGCTCCTGATCCTGCACGAGCTGATCGAGCCGCTGGACGCGTCCCGCCGCCGCCTGCTGGCCGCCTTGGTGACGGCCGCCGTCGCCGCCGTCGCGGTCCCCCCGGCCCGACGGTTCTTCGCTCTGGAGGTGCCCGATCTCGCCGGCGCGGCGATCGTCGTCGTCGGCGCGTTGACGTCGCTCGTCGCGTTGCACGTGGCGGTGGTCGCGGTGGCATGGATCGCGGATCGATGGTTCCCGGACCGGGCCGGACTCGAACGTGAGGTCCTCAGGAGCGGCTGATGCGGGCGGCCCGGTCGCGTTCGGAGCGTCGGAGGCGCCGTTCGATCGCTGCCAGGGTCCCGTCGTCCACCGGGAGGTCGAACGCTCCGGAGATCGCAGCGGCGAGATCGGCGCGATAGTCGTGGCCGTGGGCGCGGAACTCGCCGGGGACGACGTCGGCGGCGTTGTTGGTGTCCACGGCGGTGAGCCAGAACGTCGCCGCGGGAACCCAACGTTCACGGGCCGGCACGGAGGCGGGTCGGCCGTCCGTGTCGAGCCATGAGGGACGGTGGGTGAGGAGCGACACGTCGAACCGGGTGACCGGATCTTCGGGATGATCGAGGAACGAGTGGCACCATCGCCGACCCGATCGCCGGGCCTCCCGGATGGCCGCACCGTTGGTGAACCCGAGGGCGTACGATGGGCCGACGGCGAGGGCCCGGTATCGCCACCTGCTGCGGTACGGCGTCCCCACCCACAGGGCGGCGGCGATGCCGAAGCGGTCGTGGCGGGCCGGTTCGGCATCGTCTTCGGCAAGGTCGAACGCGTCCTGACCGGTTCTGGCTCCCAGACTCTCTCCGTACACGACGAGTCGGGGTGGGGAGTCGAGGCCGTCGAGACGATCGGCGATGGCTTCGAGGAGGGCGTGGTTCTGGCGCGCCCCGACGTGGACTCGGTCGGGGGACAGGACCGAGGGGCGCTTCCCGTATTGGATGGCGACCGTGGCGACGTCGCCACCGGTCAGGTACTCGGCCGCTTCGACGGCGATCGGGTTGACGTACCCGGTCCCGGCCGGTGATGCGACGATGATCGTCGAGCGGGTGAAGGCGCCGGTTCGCTCGAGCTCGTCGACGGCGAGCTCGACGCGCTCGCCGACGGTGGGAGCCGATCCCACGCCGACGTAGACCCGGATCGGCTCGGCGACGGCGGTGCCGGTCACCTCGGCGATCCGTTGCCTACCGGCGGCTTCGGAGACGAACCGGCGTCCTTCGACGGTGAGGTCGTCGTAGGCGACGAGACTTCCCGGGCCGCCCGACACGGTGGGTTGGGTCGGGGGTTCGCCGTACCCGGGCTCGACGCGGTCCTCGGCGGCCTCGGCCGCCTCGACGACCCTCCGAGCGGCTCCGACGATCGTCACGACGGTGGGGGCGACGGCGATCGGGCCGGTGGCGGCGAGCCACCTCGACGGACGGCCCCCCGCCGCGGCGGCGGATCGCTCGGCCATCCACCTCGCGGTCCACGTCTCGGTTTCGGTGAGCAGATCGACGGCGAACGAGAGCGCCGTGCCGGCGGCGAGCTCTCGGGCCGCGCCGCGACCGCGTCCGGCGCCGGTCGCCCGGTCCAGCGCCACCGCAGCGCCGGCGGCGCCGGCCGTCGACGCGGCGAGCCGCAGCGGGGAGGCGGTGAGGGGGGCCGCCGCCCGGGCCAGGGCGCCGGCGACGAGGCTCCATCCCAGCGCGCGGAACGCCACCGAGCGGAGGGGAACGGGGTCGGGTGGGGGGCGGAGACGGCTGAGGACGGCGGCGCCGGCCAGTGCGCCGACGGCGGCGAACGGCCCGCCTGGGCGCAACCGGGGCGGGAGCAGCCGGAGGGAACGGGCGCCGAAGGCGGCGGCAGCGGCGGCGGTGAGCGTCGCGCCGGTGACCGCCAGGACCTGGTCGGATCGGTGCTTGGGCATCAAGGACGGCTGGAACGTCGACACCGCGGCGAGCAGTCCCACGCCGAGGCGACCCCGATCCCTCGTCATCGTGGGCGGGCCGTCAGTCCGGCGTGACGATCTGGAGCACCCACGAGACGAGGGCCAGGACGAGACCACCCAAGAGGGTCACGCCGAAGCCGGTGCTGGAGAGCCCCAGGTCCAGCGTGCTGCCGAGCCAGATGACGATCGCCATGAGGACGACGTTGAGGACGAGGGTGAACAGCCCCAGGGTCATCACCCTGAGCGGGAGCGTCAGGAGCTTCGCGACGGGTTTGATGACCGCGTTGACGACGCCGAGGACGATCCCGAGCCCGAGCAGGACCCAGATGCTGCCGTCGAAGTCGAGTCCGGGAACGAGCCAGACGGTCAACCAGACGGCCAGGGCGTTGACGACGAGCCGGATCAACAGTCTCATGCGCCGAGCCTAGCTGCGATCGGTGAGGTTCCCGGTCTCCCGCCGTCCACGACGAGTACGATGGACCCAGGAGGCTCCAGATGCGACCGACCAAGCCGATCGTGCCGTCGTCCCGTCGACCGCCGCGGCGGGCGGTGAAGTCCCGCTACACGACCGCCGCTCCCGAACTCCCCGACGGCGTCGAGGTGACGACGAGCGGCGAGGCCCGGCGTCCCGGATCGGGCGGTGCCGGGGTGTCGGACCTTCCCGACGCGGGTCCCCCGGCGCCCGTGTCCCCTGCTCCTCCGTCGGTCCCCGAGGCGCCGCGGCGGGTGGTGGACCTGCGGGAGGCCCAGTGGGTCGTCGAGACCTCGGTGGACGGTTCGCGGTACCGACGCCGGGATGTCCGTCGCTGATCAGGAGCTGCCGGGCGGTTTCGGACAGACGTTGTTGAGGTTGTCGAGCCCGAGTTCGGTGACCGCCCGGTCGGGATCCTCGAGGACGAGCTGCACGTGTTCGTGGACGAGGTCGATGTTGGCGATCCGTCCCGGTTTCCCGTCGTCGCGGAACTTCAGGTGGTACTCGGGCGGGATGAACCGCACCGAGACGATGTTGTCCCGGTCGATCTTCGGGAGCAGCTCGACGAGCTGGGGGAGGGCGTCGATCGGGATGTCGGTCTGGACGGTGTTCTTGACGACGTCGGCGAGCCGACCGAAGTTGAGGAGCAGGTCGGTGGGCTCGGTCTGGTCGAGCACCGCTTCGAGCACGCAGCGCTGGCGGTTCATCCGGAAGTAGTCGGAGTCCTGATGGCGGGTGCGGGCGTAGGCGAGGGCCTGCTCGCCGTTCATCTTGTGCTCGCCTGGTTCGATGACGAGTTCCCCGATCGTTCCGTCCAGGTACGGGTAGGCGTCGTCGACGATCCGTTCGGGCACGTAGATGTCGACCCCGCCGAGGGCGTCGATGAGTTCGACGAACCCGTCGAGGTTCACCAGCGCGTAGTAGTTGATCGGGATCCCGAGGAACTCCGAGACGACGCCCTTGACGGCGTTCACCGACGGCTCCTGGGGCCCGGGGAAGGCGTCGGGGTAGCGCTCGCCCATGATCCACAGTTCGTTGATGAGCTCCGGATAGCAGTCACAGTCCCAGATCCCCATGCCGTCGGGGAGCGGCGCGTAGGTCCAGTTGCGGGGGATCGAGAACATCGCGACGTCGCCGGTGGCGGGGTCGATGCTCACGGTGATCATGGTGTCCGTTCGGATGCCGGTGCGGCCGACACCGAAGTCGCCGCCGAGGAGGAGGATGTTGAGCCGGTCGAGTCCGTCCCACAGCGGCGCCCCGGTCTGCGCCGGCTGGGTGGTCGTGGTCGACGTCGTCGGCGTGCCCGGCTCGGTGGAGACGGTCGTGCCGTCGGCGGGTGGCGTGGTGCTCGTGGTGGACGACGCCGGGGCGGCGGCGGGTTCGTCGGGACCGAAGACCGTCGTGATGAGGTTGTACTGCACCATGTCGTAGTAGCCGAAGACGACGTGGGGTGTGAACACGACGATGGCGAGTGCCCCGACCGCGGCTGCGACCGCGGCGCGGCTGGTCGCCCCGGCGGGACCGGTGCGGCTCGCGGTTCGGTAGGCGTCGTCGGCGGCCCACAGCCGGTAGGCGAGGAGCAGGATGTTGACGACCATCATCGCGGCCAGGCTGGTCGGTCGGACGAACGCGGTGAGCGCGGCCACCTTGTCCCGGAAGAAGAACGCGATGATCGCCACGATGACGGCGTCGACGACGTAGAGGCGGACGGCCTTGCGGCGGTCGCCGACGAGGAACTGGCCGAGCCCCGGGATCACGGCCGAGGCGAACGCCGCGAGGAACGGGTGGACGGTTGGTCGGGGGTCCGGTCGGGTGGTCATCGCGGCTCGGATGCTAGGTGGCAGCGTCGAGTATCCGGTGGTTCGTCTGTCCGGTGGTTCCTCGAGATGTCATGGAGATGTCCCGCCAGGGCGAGGCGGTCCGGTAACCTCGGCGGGTCCCGACCCCGTGTGGATCCGAGCCGTGACCGACGCCGACGTGAACCCTCCGCAGCGCAGCGGGCCGTCCCGCGCCAGGAACCGCTACGCGTACCTGACGCGCGACGGGACGCTCGACATCGTTGTGGGCAGCTTCGTGGCCGGTGTCGCCGCCTACGTGTACCAGTTCGTCGGCGGTCGGGTCCTGGGGCCGCATGCGTTCGCGCCGATCGGGGCGCTGCTGACCGCCCACTTCCTGACGTTCGTCATCATCTTGTTGCCGATCGAGCAGTTCGTCATCCGGCGTCTGACGTTGGGGGCGCGGGGCTGGGTGGTGCCGTTGCGGGCCCAGGTGCTGGCGGCGGTGACGGCGATCGTCGCGGCGGGGGTGGTGTGGGCGACGTCCGATGCGTATTTCGAGGGCAACTCGGCGTTCGTGTGGTTCGTGGTCGCCACGGTGGTGCTCCACTTCTTCTTCGCGGTCGGTCGCGGCTATCTGGCGGGGTTCCGTCGGTTCCGCGAGTACGGCGTCGCCAGCGGCGGCGCTTCGGTGCTGCGGCTGGTCATGGCCGGGGCGATCGTGATGATCAGCCCGACGGTGGTGGGGTTCGCCTGGGCCCACATCCTCGGGCCGCTGATCATCTTCGTGTTCCGTCCCTTCCGGACGCCACCCGAGGCGCCCGCCGGCAGCCGGGGTCGGCTGGCCGACGAGCACGTGGCCGCGGTGGACGAACGGGGCCTGTTGACCGGGTTGGTGCTGTCGTCGGCGGCCTCGCAGGCGCTGCTGTTGTCGGGTCCTCTGGTGGCGGGATGGCTGGGGGCCACCGCCGCCGAGTTCTCGATCCTGTACGCGACGTTGCTGCTGGCGCGGGCGCCGCTGACGTTCGGATACAACCTCCTCGCTCGGGTCCTGCCCCCGTTCACCGAGATGGCGGCTCGGGGCGAGCGCCCGGAGCTGCGGGCGTGGGCTCGGGGTCTGGCGATCGCCGGGGCGTTCCTCGGTGTCGTGGCTGCCGGTCTCGGGTACCTGTTCGGTCCTTCGATCGTGGCGCTGGCGTTCGGAGCGGGGTTCCGGCCGTCGGCGGTGGTCGCCGCCTTGGCTGCTGCCGGGGTCGTCTTCGCGGGTGCCGGGCTGTTTATCGGCCAGATCCTCGTGGCGCGGGGACGGGCGTCCCGTCTGGCGGTGTCGTGGGCGGTCGCGATGGCGGCCGCCGCGGCGACGCTGGCCGTGCCGTTGACCGATCCGGTGTTTCGGGTCGCGGTCGGGTTCGTGGTCGGCGAAGCCACCGCCCTGCTGGCGTTGGTGGGGGTGGCGCTGTTGCGGGATCCCCAGGAGGGGGCGATCTCGCACGGCTACCTGGTGATGAAACGCTCGATGGACATCGGGATCGCGGTGGCGGCGCTCGTGGTGCTGTCGCCGGTGCTGGCCGCCGCGGCGGTGGCGGTACGCCTCGACTCGCCCGGCCCGGCGTTCTTCCGCCAAGCCCGGACGGGGCGCGGAGGTGACGAGTTCTGGATGGTGAAGCTGCGCACGATGGTGATCGACCACGACGAGGAGGTGTTCAGGGAGCATCTCCGCAAGATCCGGGAGTCGGGGGACGACGAGCCGTACACGATCAAGATCGACGACGATCCCCGCATCACGCGGGTCGGGGCGCGGCTGCGGAAGTGGTCCCTGGACGAGCTCCCGAACCTGTGGAACGTCCTGCGCGGTTCGATGTCGCTGGTGGGGCCGAGGCCGCTGGTTCCGCAAGAGGCGGAGCTCGTCGGGTTGGACAACCCTCGGTTCACCGTCAAGCCGGGAGTGACCGGACTGGCCCAGGTGATGGGCCGCGACGAGCTGTCGATCGCCGAGCGCACGGCGTTCGACGAACGCTACGTCGCCGAGGCGTCGATCCGTCTCGACGTGGCGATCTTGTTCCGGACGCTGGTGGCCGTGTTCCGTCAACCGGGGAAGCAGGACTGAGCGCCGATGCCCGGGGTGTCCCCCGAGCAGGGGCCGTCCGGGCTCGGGAATCCGCTCGATGCGGGGCCGGTTGGTCGTGCCATGAGTGAGATCGCGACCTTGTTGAACGAAGGAGATCCGCTGATCGCGGTCGTTGGTGCCACCGACGACCCGACGAAGTACGGTGCCACGATCTACCGGGATCTGAAGCGGAAGGGATACCGGGTGGTGGCGGTCAACGACCGGCGTGACCGGGTCGACGGCGATCCGGCGTACCGGGACCTGCGGTCGCTTCCCGAGCGTCCCGACATCGTCGACATCGTGGTGCCTCCGGCCTCGGCGGCGGCGGTGGTGGAGGACGGGTTGGAGCTGGGTCTGGAGCGTTTCTGGCTTCAGCCGGGCGCCGAGTCGCCGGCGATCGTCGAGCGTCTGGTGGCTGCCGGGGTCGACCATCTCGTCAACGCCTGCATCATGACCCGGAGTCGGGTGCGCCGTGGCGACGGCGTCGGGTGAGGCATCGTTGCGGGAGCTTCGCCTCGGGGGCTCGCATGGTTCGGATCCCGGTCTATGATGGATGCCGTGGTAGGGGGTTCGTGTAGGGGGAACACATGGCAGTCGAGGATCTGCGAGCAGCTCTGCTCGCCGTCCCAGGGGTGGCGTCCGTCGAGGTGACGGAGGTCGCCGATTCCGAACCCGTGGTCCGTCTCTGGCTGGACGGGACCCGGGAGGCACCCGATGTGCAGCGTGACGTCGATCACGTGATCTCGTTGCGGGGGTACCGGCGCAAGGCCGTGCCTGAACCTGCCGCGGCGGTCGCCGAGCCGCCGGGCAACGGACGTCGCGGCGGTCTCGGGCGGGGTCTCGAGACGTTGATCCCGGTGGCGCTCGAAGAGGAGCCGCCGAGTCATCTGCATGCGGTGCCGCGGATCCGGTTCACGAAGCTGTCGATCGAGGAGTCCTCTGGTGGGGTGTCGGTACGCGCCATCGACGCTTCGGGTCGGGAGCGGGCGGCGACGGTCCATGGCGACGGGGAGCGGGCGCTGCTCGATGCGGTGGCTGCGGCGGTGGCTGGGCTCCACGGCGTCTCCGCTCCGCGGCTGTTGGCGGTCGAGGAGCAGGCGCTGGCCGGGTCCGACGTGGTGACGGTCGTCGTCGAGCTGAACGACGGGTCCCGACGGGCCGGCGCGGCGGTGATCTCGGGTGGCAAGCCCTTCACGGTGGGCAAGGCCGTCGACGCTGCGCTGTCCGTGGACTGATGCCGCTCGAGGTCGTCTGTCCCGCCTGCGGCGAGTCCGACGACCTACGTGGGACCGGCGACGGCGATCGGATCTCGTTGGTCTGTGGCCGCTGCGGCCGCGAGTGGGAGCGTTCCGCCCGTCCGCGATGTTCGAGATGCGGGACGGAGGATGTGGAGCCGGTTCCGCTCGCCATCGTGGAGAAGGGCCGCGGGACGCAACTGTCGGTCGTCGGCACCCGCACGATCCATCTCTGTGCGAGCTGTGATGCCGAACGCCTCGCTCGGTACCACGCCAACCGCCCCAACCCGTTGATGCCCGATGCGCTCCCGACCCTCCCGGATGGCACGTAGCGAGCGGGGCGGTGTGGTGTCGCCGAGGTCGGGTCGTCGGGTGGTTCGCTTCGGTGTCCTCGGTCGATATCGTGGCTCGGGAACCTGTAAGGATCGACGTTGCGACGCGTCTCCTCTTCGAAGCGACGAAAGGAACGACCGATGAGGATGAGGACCTTGTCGATGATGTGCTGTCTGGCGTTCGTTGCCGCCGCCTGCGGCGGGGGAGGGACCGGTGCGACGACGACGCTCCCGCTCGCCGCGGCGACCACGTCGTCCACGACGTCGTCGTCCACGACGACGACCACGACACCGCCGGCGACGTCCACGTCGACGACGTCGTCCACGACGACGTCCAGCACCACGTCGACGACGACGACCACGATGCCGTCCACCACGACGACCACGACGGTCGCGGCCGCTTGCCCGACGGCACCGGCGATCCCGGTGGGCGCCACGGTGTCGGCGACCAAGAGCATCGACGCGGACGGCGATGCCGCCCTCGATGTGATGACGACCTACCTGGTCGGCGCCGATTGGCATCTCCGGGTCGACTTCGGCGCGGGTGGAAGCGCCGACGTCGTCGTCCCGGACGTGTCGCCGCTGACCGGGGCGCTGGCGCTCGGCGCGTTCGACATCGAGGGTGACGGCACCGGCGAACTGTTCGTGAAGGTCGACGCCGGAGCTCACGCGATCCTCGTGGGGCTCTACGACGTGGACGGGTGCGGGCTGGTTCCGATCACGATCGGTGGCGTGCCGGCGGTCTTCCCGGTCGGCGCCTCGGTGGGGAACTTCTCCGGGTTGAACTGCGACGGTTCGCTGCTGTGGACCTTCGAGGGCACCCTGATCGAGGGTTCCGAAGGGATGTACGAGGCGATGGACATCCCCTACACCCTCGAGGGGCACGTGCTGACCCAGGGCTTCGGGGACGGCGCGGTGGTGTCGGCCGACGAGATCGGGCCGCTGCTGACCTGCGGAGACGTGGACCTGGGATGATCGTCAGGTGATCTTCGGCTCGTCCCGTCGGGTGGGCTGGGACAGGACGTACCAGGCGATGCCGAGGCCGAGGAGGCCGAGGGCGACCCGCAGGATCGTCGTCTCGTGCGACCACCAGATCGACAGGGAGAAGGTGGCGGCGATGCCGACGGTGGCGACGACCTTGGAGCGGACGGTGAAGCCGCGCCCGGAGCGCCAGTCGCGTACGATCCCGCCGAAGAAGCGGTTGGTGGCCAGCCACCGGTCGAACCGTTCCGACGAGCGGGAGAACAAGAACGCGGCCAGCAGGACGAGGTCGACGGTGGGGATGAGCGGAAGGAACGCGCCGACGATGCCCACCGCGAGGGCGAGGAAGCCGAGGACGACGAGGAGCGCCCGCAGCGGACGGTTCTGCACGACGGTCGCCATGGCGCCAGGATACGGGGGCGGGGGACCGACAGCACGTCGGGGTGGGCGGTGACCGGCTGGTTGCGGCGGATCCGGGCGATGGCGGCGCCGCAGGCCCGGACGTCGGGATTCCCGACGAGCGGGAACGGCGCGTCGTCGTTCCATCTGTGGTGGTCGGTGCCCTACGGCAGGCTGTTGTCGGCGGCGGCGGTGACGCTGGAGGTCGTCGAGCCGCCGGTGGTCGACCGTCTCGTCTTCTGGGCCCTGCAGGTGTCGTTCGTCAAACCGGGTGGGGGAGGGGCCCATCTGGGTCTGCAGTGGAACCGGAGGCATCCCGGCGGGACGGCTGTCAACTGGGGTGGCTACGCACCCGACGGGTCGCTGCTGTCGGGGAGCGACTCGCTGCTGCCGTCGACCCCCGACGATCCGAACACGCGCGATCTGTCGTGGTGGCCGCGGCGGCCGTACCGGCTGTCGATCGTCCGTGCCGACGAGCAGACGGCCGGAGGCCTGTTCGGGTGGCGGGGGACGGTGACCGATCTGGAGGCGGGGACCGAGCATGTGGTCCGGGCGCTGTGGAGTCCGGGTGAGTTCCTGCGCGGGCCGGTGACGTGGGTCGAGTCGTTCCAGCGATGCGACGATCCGTCGTTCGCGGTGCGGTGGTCCGACGCGGTGGTGGTCGACGACCGCGGCGAGCGTCACCGGGTCGACACGATGTCGGCCGACTATCAGCGGGTCGAGGCTGGTGGCTGCTCCAACACCGATGCGTCGGTCGATGCCCGGGGGTGGGTGCAGCGGACCAACGTCGAACGGGTGAACGCCCCCGGGAGCCGCCTGATGCTGCCCCGGGGCGTGTGACACGCCTGCGGGTAGCATGTGGCCCGCTTCGGGCGTTTAGCTCAGTTGGCGAGAGCGCTTCCCTTACAAGGAAGAGGTCGGCGGTTCGAGTCCGTCAACGCCCACCGGGCGGCGGCCGCCTATCGGCAAGGCAACGAAGAGCTCGGCGACGAGATCGTCGATCAGGCGGAGGAGTTGGCCATCGAGATCGCCACCACCAAGGCACAGCAGACCAACGAGCCGGGGGTGCTGCTGACGTTGGCGGCCCAGGCCCGGAGTCTCGGCCGGCCGGACATCGCCCAGAGGGTCATCGACAAGGCACTCGAGATCGTCACGGACGACCTGGCGTCGAGGACGGAGGGCGATACGGGCCTCGGGACGCCACCGTTCGATCCGTGCACCGCCACCTTGGACGAGGCCCGTGAGTACATCGATGCGGTCGGTCGGGTGTTCATCCTCGGCGGTCACGAGACCACGACGGGCAGGAGGTGTCTCGCCAACGTGAGGACGACCTACGAACGGGTGCACGACTATCAGCTCGCGGCCGACGAGTGCGGCAACCTGGTGTTCACGGCTATCGACGAGGTTCCCGGCTGGAGCGGGCTGATCGCGTTGGAGATGCGCACCTGCGACGCGTCGGGTGTGGACGGGCACGATGACGATCGACGTCACCCTCTCCGCCGGTGGCGGCACGGGTCGTCAGACGGGCGTCGCCGACGTCGCGGTGACCCTCGAGCTGGGCGACGTGCAGGCCTCGAACGGCATCCAGCTCGACCGCACGATGACCTTCGAGGCCGCAGGCGAGAGCGTGCAGGTGTCGAATCCGTTGGAGGGGACGATCACCTTCGGGGTCGACGCCCTGAACGCGACGGCCAGAGCCGTCGTGGACTTCCCGAGCTCGACCGAGACCGTGTCCGCCGAGGGCATGTCGTTCTCGATGCCGGTGCAGGGGATCCGCGCCGAGTTCACCGGCTCCCTCAGCCACGACGGCGAGTGCGGTTGATCCCGGCGGCCGAGGCCCCGAGATCGGTCCCGCCCACTCCCGCCGAGCCGGCCGCACGCTCTGCAGGCCAGAGGACGAGCGTGGACCGCACATGAGCATCTTCCGGAAGCCCCGGGATCTCCCCTTCGCCGCGTCCAGGCCCCGAACCTGTTCCTCGGGCGTCCCCGTGAGAGACGTCCCAGCGCCGCGCCTTCTCACCAGCGCCCACCTTTCCCTGTCTCGACGGTCATGACATGCGCTCCCTCGCGGTCTTCCGGATCCGCGGTCTTCCGGATCCGCGGTCTTCCGGATCCGGCGGCGGATCGGCGGTCCGCGCCACCCGCCGTCGTCCACGACGATGCATCGCCCCGGAGCCTCTCGGAACCCGTCGGCCCCGCCCGGCATGGACCGTCCCTCGGGGCGAGCTCGCGCCGGCCCCTCCTATCGGGTAGCGTGGAGACGCGAGGGGCCACCCCCTGCGCCCCGCCCGCACGATGAGAGAGGAGTCGAGATGAGACGACTGCGATGGTTGGCGTTCCTCGCCGCACTGGCGATGGTCGCCGCCGCATGCGGAGGTTCCGCCCAGCCGACCACCACGACCGGGGCAACCGGCGGTACCGAGGGCCCGACGACCACGACCACCACCCGAGCCCCGTCTCCCGACTTCGAGGGCGCCGTCCTCGACGCCGGAGGTTGCGACTACGGCGGCAAGGTCCAGAAGATCACCGCCGTCGACGAGTTCACGGTCGTCTTCGACCTGTGCAGCCCCGACCCGGCGTTCCTGGCCAAGATCGCCTTCGGCGTCTTCGGCATCCAGCCCGCCGAGCACCTCGAGGCGACCGGCGGCGCACCGATCACGAACCCGATCGGCACCGGTCCGTACAAGCTCGTCGAATGGGTGCAGGGCGACTCGGTCGTCTACGAGCGCTTCGACGACTACTACGGGGAGAAGCCCGCCCACAAGACGGCGGTGCTCCGATGGGCCACCGAAGGCGCCCAACGGCTCCTGGAGCTCCAGACCGGCAACGTCGACGGGATCACCTTCCCGAGCACCGACGACTATCCGGTCATCGAAGGCGACCCGAACCTCGCCCTCGTCAACAAGCCGGAACCCAACATCCTGTACGTCGGGATGACCAACACGTTCAAGCCGTTCGACGACGTGCGGGTCCGCAAGGCCATCGCCCTGGCCATCGACCGGCAGCGGATCGTCGACACCTTCTATCCGCCGGGCTCCGAGGTGGCGTCGCACTTCACGCCGTGCTCGGTGAAGTTCGGCTGCGAAGGGGACCCCTGGTACGACTTCGATCCGGCCGAGGCCAAGAGGCTGCTCGCCGAAGCAGGCTTCCCCGACGGCTTCGCGACGAAGATCGGCTACCGCGACGTGTTCCGCGGCTACCTGCCCGAACCGGGCGCGGTCGCCCAGGACATCGCCGCACAGCTCGAGGAGAACCTCGGCCTCGACATCACCATCGAGGTGGTCGAGTCGGGTGAGTTCATCCAGACGACGACCCAGGGCAACTACGAGGGGTTGTACCTCCTGGGGTGGACGGGTGACTATCCGCACATCACGAACTTCCTCGACTTCCACTTCAACGCCGACAACCCGCAGTTCGGGAAGAACGATCCGTCGTACTACGAGCCGTTGGCAGAGGCCTCCAAGCAGGTCGACCCCGACCCGGCCCTGTACGCCGAGGCGAACAACGCCATCAAGGAGTTCGTCCCGATGGTGCCGGTGGTCCATTCGGTGACGGCCTTCGCCTACCGTGCCGACGTGAACGGCGCCTACGCACCGCCGTGGGGTCAGGTGCAGTTCCACCTCATGGACAACGGCAAGGACACGTTCGTGTTCATGCAAGGCAACGAGCCCATCTCGTTGTACTGCGCCGACGAGTCCGACGGCGAGTCGCTGCGAGCCTGCGCCCAGGTGGTCGAAGCCCTCTACGACTACGACCCCGCCGGCGAGGTCGTGCCGCAGCTCGCCACCGAGTGCGTCGCCAACGCCGACCTGACCCAGTGGACCTGCTCGCTGCGGCAGGGTGTCAAGTTCCACGACGGGTCGGACCTCGACGCCAACGACGTGGTGGCCTCCTTCACGGCCGGGTTGGACGCATCCAGCCCCCTCCACGTGGGCAACTCGGGAGCCTTCGACTACTACTCGTACCTGTGGGACTCGCTCATCGGGGACGAGGGTTGATCCGAGCCGTAGGAACGGGATCGGCGGGGGAGGCGTCTTCGGGCGCCTCCCCCGCACCCGCGCGCGTGACCCGCCGATGATCGGCTACGTCGCCCGAAGGATCCTCCTGGCGATCCCGGTCCTCGTCGGGATCATGCTCGTGGTCTTCTTCCTTATCCGGGCCATCCCCGGGGATCCCTGCACCGCGCTGTTGGGGGAGCGAGCGACCGCCGAAGCATGCGCCCGCTTCAACGAAGCCAACGGACTGGACCAGCCCATCGTCGTCCAGCTCGGCATCTACATGAAGAACGTCGTCACGTTCAACCTCGGCGAGTCCGTGCGGTTCTCCCGACCCGTCAGTCAGCTCCTCATCGAACGACTTCCCCTGACCACCGAACTGGCGATGTCGGCCCTCCTCATCGCCGTCACCGTCGGCGTGCCGTTGGGCATCCTCGCCGCCCGCCGCCACAACACGATCGTGGACACGGCGACGATGGCGTTCGCCAACGTCGGGGTCTCGATGCCGGTGTTCTGGCTGGGGCTCATGCTCGCCTACCTGTTCGCCCTGGTCCTCGCCGACACGCCGCTGCACCTGCCGCCGTCGGGGCGATTGTCCGCCGGGGTCCTGTCGACGCCCTACTACGAGGTGTGGGGATGGAACCTGCAGGAAGGCACCTTCTGGGCCGGACTGAACGAGTACATCTCCAACCACTACATCTTCAACAGCTTCATCACCGCCCAGTGGGAGGTGTTCGGGGACGCGGTCCGCCACATGATCCTCCCCGCCGTCGCGCTCGCCACGATCCCGCTGTCCATCATCGCCAGGATGACCCGATCGTCCCTCCTCGAGGTGATGGGCAAGGACTACATCCGCACGGCCCGGGCCAAAGGAGCCTCCGAACGCCAGGTCGTGCGACGCCATGCGCTGCGCAACGCCCTGCTGCCGGTGGTGACCATCATCGGCCTCCAGCTCGGCCTCCTCCTCGGCGGTGCGGTCCTCACCGAGACGATCTTCAACCTCGCCGGCGTCGGGCGGGCCCTCTTCGACGCCATCTTGGGACGCGACTACGCCATCGTCCAGGGCTTCACCGTCATCGTCGCCTCCATCTACGTCATCGTGAACCTGCTGGTCGACCTGTCCTACGCCTACCTCGACCCGAGGATCAGGCTCGAATGAGCACCGAGAACACACCGCGCCGGCCCTCCCTCGCCGCCAAGGCCGCCCTCGTCGAGCAGCTCGAGACGCAGGCCGGCGACGTGGGTCGCCTCTACGAGCGGCCTACCAGCCAGTGGCGGCTCGCCGCCCGCCGCTTCCGGGAGCGGAGATCCGGGATGATCGGGCTCGGCATCGTCGCCACGTTGCTGCTCGTCGCCTTGTTCGCCCCGGTGATCGCACCCTACGAGCCGACCGAGATCCTGATCGGCAAAGAGGACGTCACCCGCCGGTCGCCTCCATGCGTCCACGTCCTCGGATGCTCCGAAGACCAACCCCAACACATCCTCGGCGTCGACGGGAACGTCAGGGACGTGTTCTCGCGGATCGTCTACGGCTCCCGGGTGAGCCTCCGCCTCGGGTTCTTCACCGTCACCCTCGCCCTGGTCGTCGGCACCACCCTCGGTGCCATCGCCGGGTATCGGGGCGGTTGGCTCGACAACGGCATCATGCGCATCATGGACGTCGTTCTGGGTTTCCCCGCCCTGCTGCTCGCCATCGCCATCGTCGCCGTCCTGGGGCCCGGACTGACGAACGCCCTGATCGCCATCGCCATCGTCACGCTGCCCCAGTACGCCCGGGTGGTTCGGTCTCAGGTCCTCGCCCTCAAGGAATCCGACTACGTGGCGGCATCGAAGGCCCTCGGCTCCTCCGGGGCCCGGGTCCTGTTCCGCAGGATCATCCCCAACGCCCTCACCCCGCTGGTCGTCCTCGCCACCCTCGGGATCGCCACCGCCATCCTCGAGGCCGCCGGCCTGTCGTTCCTCGGCCTGGGCGCCCAGCCGCCCACCCCGGAGTGGGGAGCGATGCTCGCGGAGGAACGCAACCAGGTGTTCACCTCCCCCCACCTCGTGTTCTTCCCCGGCCTGGCGATCATGATCACCGTCTTGGGCTTCAACCTCATGGGCGACGGCCTCCGCGACGCCCTCGACCCCACCCTGAACGCATGACCGCCGAGCACCGGCGACCGGACGGCGCTCTCGCGGTCGACGACCCGCCGCTGCTGGAGGTCCACGACCTCCAGACCCACTTCTTCACCCGCGACGGTGTCGTCCGCGCCGTCGACGGCATCGACCTCGAGGTGCGACCGGGAGAGGTGCTGGGGCTCGTCGGCGAATCCGGTTGCGGGAAGTCGGTCACGTCGTTGAGCATCATGGGTCTCGTTCCACATCCGGGCCGGATCATCGCCGGGCGCATCCTCTTCGACGGCGTCGACCTGACCGAGATGCGAGCCGCGGACCTGCGGCGCTTGCGGGGTGAGCACATGTCGATGATCTTCCAACAGCCGTCCTCGGCGCTCAATCCCGTCCACCGCGTCGGCGCCCAGATCAAGGAGGTCTTCGAGCTCCACCGCGACTGGTCCAAGGACGTGGCCGACGAGAAGGTCGTCGAGATGCTGGCGCGGGTGGGCATCCCCGATCCCGCCCGGCGGGCCCTCGCCTATCCCCACGAGCTCTCCGGTGGGATGGCGCAGCGGGTGATGATCGCCATGGCCCTGGCCTGCGAACCCGAGCTCCTCATCGCCGACGAGCCGACAACCGCCCTCGACGTCACCATCCAGGCGCAGATCCTCGATCTCATGCGGGAGCTCCAGGCGTCGGAAGGAACCGCCGTCGTCCTCATCACCCACGACCTCGGCGTCGTCGCCGAGATGGCCGACCGGGTCGCCGTCATGTACGCCGGCAAGATCGTCGAGGAGGCCGACGTCCGGACCCTGTTCAACGCACCGCAGCACCCGTACACCCGAGGCCTGCTCGGAGCGATCCCCGTGCTGGGTCAGCCCAAGGCGCGTCTGGCCACCATCCCCGGCGTGGTGCCGTCCCTCGTCGACCTCCCGCCCGGCTGCCGGTTCGCCTCGCGTTGCGCGGCTCGGATCGAGAACCGCCTCACCGAATGCACCGAGGCCGAGCCGCCTCTCGTGGAGACCGAGCCCGGTCATCGGGTCCGCTGCTGGCTGTACGGGGAACCGGCCGATGGATGAACCGCTCGTCCGGGTCCGGGGCCTCGTCAAGCGCTTCCCCGTCAAGGGCGGCTTGCTGCAGCGAACCGTGGCCCACGTCGACGCGGTCGCCGGTGTCGACCTCGACATCCCCAGAGGCCAGACGGTCGGGCTCGTCGGTGAGTCCGGCTGCGGCAAGACGACCCTGGGCCGGATGCTCGTGCGGCTCCTCGAACCCACCGCCGGGACGATCCGGTTCGACGGGACCGACGTCACCCGGCTCGCCGGCAAGGACCTGCTCGCCTTCCGTCGTCGAGCCCAGATCATCTTCCAGGATCCGTTCGGATCGCTCGATCCCCGCGCCCAGGTGGGCGAGCAGATCGCCGAGGGTCTCCAGATCCACGGGATCGGCGATCGGGACGAGCGCCGGCAGAGGGTCGGCGAGATGCTCGAGCTCGTCGGACTCAAACGCGACCATGCCGGCCGCTATCCGCACGAGTTCTCCGGAGGGCAGCGGCAGCGAATCGGGATCGCCAGGGCGCTCATCCTCCGTCCGGACTTCGTCGTGGCCGACGAGCCGGTGTCGGCCCTGGACGTGTCCGTCCAGGCCCAGGTCCTCAACCTCCTGCGCGACCTGCAGTCCGAGCTCGACCTCACCGTGCTGTTCGTCGCCCACAACCTGTCGGTGGTCGAACACGTCGCCGACACCGTCGCCGTGATGTACCTGGGACGGATCGTCGAGATCACCGACCGGGACACCCTCTACCGCCGACCGCTGCACCCCTACACGGAGGCGTTGTTGTCGGCGATCCCGATCCCGGACCCCGACCGCCCCCGGAACCGGCGCATCCTGCAGGGGGAGATCCCATCGCCCCTCGATCCGCCGGCGGGCTGCCACTTCCATCCTCGCTGTCCGATCGCCGAGCAGGGTCGCTGTGACGTGGACCGACCCGAGCTGCTCCCGGCTCCCGGCGTCCCGACCCATCTCGTGGCCTGTCATCTCCGGACCGACCGGGCGGCGACCGTCTGAGACGGCGTCGACCCGGAAGGTCGCATCGGGACTTCCCGCCCTACCCGTCGGTCGCCCCAGGGTGCATCCTCGATGCGGCGACGAAGGGAGATGTCATGGTCGACGAGCTCGGCACCGAGATCGAGGAGCTGTCGCGGATCGTCACGGACCTGGCCAACCTGATGACCCGGCTCCTCGAAGCACGCGGATCGGCGCTCGCCGTCGAAGCGCAAGAGCTGACCGATCGGGCACGGGCGACCCATCACCGGATCCAGTCCTACCGCTACCCGGAGCCCCAACAGGACCGAGCGCGGCCGGTCACCCCTCCCGGGGGGCCGCCCCGGCCACGATGAGCTGGACGGACATGAGGTTCTCGAGGAGGCGCGCGTAGAGGGGGAGGCGACTCGGCGCGCAGCATCCGATCTGGAGCCGGCCGATCTGTGCACCGGCGTTCTCGAGGACGGCGAGCACCGCCGGCGCGGCCGCCGGGTCGTCCCGCATCGCGGCGAGACGCGACCGGCCGGCGGCCAACGTGTCCGCCAACGCCGCCATCTTCGGGCTGCGCCCCGGTTCACAGCACCGCGCCTCCAGCTCGGCGACCGCCTCGTCGCAATCGTCGAGCAGGTCGAACGCGGGATCGAGCGCCGTCGTCATGGGCGTGCAGCGTAGTGGAGGCACCACACCGAGGGCCACGGCCGGCATGCGCATCGAGCGGTCGCCGGAGACGCGACGGATCCAGCCCGGTCGAGATGATCGCTCCGCCCGGGTCCGAGGGTGCGGCCGTCGCTCAGGCCTTCGTTGCTTCCTTCCACGCCTTCTTGAAGTGCTTGATCGCCTTGTCGTCTCGACCCGCGCCGACGTAGCGCTCGGCCTTCTCCAGCTCGCGGATCGCCTTGCGTATCCGTCGCTCGTCGCCACCGCGGGCGATCGCCGCGTCGACCGCATCCGAGGCGAGACGTCGATCGGCGTTCACGAGCAGGTCGATGATGCCCTGCAGGTCGGCGTCGACCTTGCGCAGCTCCTTGACGGCCTGGCGTTCACGATCGAACACCTTCTTGCCTTCGTGGTCGTCGAGGGTGTAGGCATCGACCCAGTACTCGGGATCGAGGCTGTCGTCGATCCGCTCGATCGCCTTCGCGATCCGCTTCAGATCCTTGTCCTCGTCCTCCCGCTCGTGGGCGAACCGGCCGTGGTGGTCGTCGTCTTCCCCGTCGTCGTCGAAGCCGGGCGGGAGGAGCGCCTCGAGCATCATCGTCGCCTGGACCTTCAAGCCGCGGGGGCTGGTGTCGATCCCGATCACGACCGGATCGTGATCCGAGCTCCGGAACGCATCCGGGTGATAGAGCGCCGCCTGGTTGAAGTCGTTGTAGTCCAGGGCCCGAGGCTCGTCGGCGTTGACGTGCCAGAAGGCCGCACCCGTCACCTGCTCGGCCATCGATGCGTTGGCCAAGCCGTGATCGAGGTACCCCGACTGGGAGAAGAAGTTGAACGAGTAGGCCCCGTCTTCCCAGCCGCTTCCGACGAACTCGGCGATCAGGTCGGTGTAACCCCCCGCCTTCAGAGCGTCGATCGGGTCCTCCATCGCGTACGAGTTCAGATCGCCGATGATGAGCACGTCGGGATCGTTGCTGTGGGTCGGATCCGACGCCGTCCAATCGGCCAACGCCTCCGCGGCCGCGGTACGGGTCAGGTTGCAGTTCCCCTGCCCATCTCCGACGTCGGGGTCGCCCAGCGCGTCGCAGGGGGACCCCTTCGACTTCAGATGGTTGACGACCACCGTGAAGCGGCCACCGGTCGACGTGTCCACGAACGTCTGCGCCAGCGCCGGCCGGTTCTTGTCGTCGTTGAACCGAGCATCCACCGACGAGTCGAGCACCGCGAAGGCTCCCACCGGCATCACCGACGCCGGCTGGTAGATGAGCGCCACCCGGATGGCGTCGTCGCCGATCGCGCCCGTTGCCACGTAGTCGTAGGTACCGGCACCGAGGGCGCCGTTCAGGCCGTCGACGAGATCCGCCGTCGGCACGTCCCCGGGATGGTTCTCGATCTCCATGAGGCCCACGACATCGGCGTCGAGGCCACCGATCGCAGCGACGATCTTGGCCTTCTGACGAGCGAGCTCGTCGGCGCTGTCCGCGCCGCGGCATCCCTGATCACCGTTCGGGCCGCAGATGGGTGCACCCGTGTCGATCGTGGTGAAGTAGTTCAACACGTTGAACGACGCCACCGTCAGGTCGCTCCCGACGTCGGGCACACCCGGACGCGGGTTCGTCTGGTCGAAGGCGACGGTCGCCGTCGGATGGACCTCGTAGTTGCCGAAGCTGTAGCTCAGGACGCCGGTGAGCCCGTCGACCGAGTCGCCGGTCCGCAGCGTCCCGTCGAACACGAAGTACGGCGGCGGCACCGGGTTCTGACGGGTCGAGCCGTCCTCGAGTTGGATCCGGCTACGGTCGTTCAGGTCCTGGAGGGCCACCGCGGCCGCTCCCGGCTCGACGACGTTCGTCGGGTTGTCGAGGGGGCCGCCCACCGACAGGTCCACCTCGCCGAAGCGCCCCTGGTTGAAGTTGCCGCTCACGTACAGCGTCTGGCCGAACGTGACCGCCATGCCCTCCCAGCGTTCCCACTCGCCGATCGACGACACGGGAAGGGTCGGTGCAGCCGCCGTCGGCAACGTCGACCCGGAAGCGCAGATGGTCAGATCGGTCAGGTCGTTGAGCTCGGTCAAGTCGAAGAACTCGGTCACCGACCCGCGCACGCGGACCGTGTCGCCGACCGACACGTTGGTCCCGAAGGAGCCCTCGAAGACGAAGATGCCCTCGGAGGTCGCCGGATCGGCGTCCGCATCGGCGTCCTCCTCCTGCAGGAAGAACCCGCCGAGCTGGTCGGGCCCGTCGAAATCGCCGACCACGACACCCTCGATCGTGCGGATCGACCCCACGTCGGGGCTCGACGATCCCGAGCCCTGGATGTCGTGGATCAACGTCGTGGGGACCCCGCACGAACCGAACGGATCGGTCGGCACGGTCACGACCTCGTTGGGAGCGTCGGGGGTGTTGACGGCTTCCCCGACGTCGGGATCGCCGACGAAACCGGGCAGTCCCCAACCGAAGAAGTCGTTGCGGACCCAGTCCGCGGCCGTATCGGTGTCCGTGCCGTTGGGGATCCGAGAGGCGCCGCCGACGGTGAACGACGACCCGTCGTAGCCGCGGGTCAGCACCGTCTCGACGTAGTTGCGGTCCGAGGCTCCTCCGTCGTGGACGCCGACGCCGTCGACGATCCGGCTCCATGGCGTGACATCGATCGTGCCGTCGTTGTCGATGTCGATGTCGTCGCCGACCGAACCGGTGAACCCTTCCACGAGGAGGATCGTGATCGTGCCGTTCTCCATGTCCTCGCCGTCGACGAAGAAGCCGGCGCCGTCGGTGGTTCCGACCGTCCCGGCGTAGTCGATCGTGCCGGCGCCGCCCGAGTCGCCCTCGATCTCGAGGAGCGTGAACGCCGAATAGTCGGTTGCCGGAGTACCGAGGATCTCGGTGAACGCGGCCGTGTCGGCGCCGGTGTGGTTGGCGACGAACTCGTTGACGAGCGGATCGGCAGGACCGCCACCCCCGCCGGTGAACGACTGCCCGGTGTTCACCGCTCCGAACGTGTTCGGCTGCGGCGCTGCCCACGAGAAGTCGCCGTAGCCCGTCCCGGATCCGGTGAGCTGCAGCGAGTCGCCCACCGGGGTGCTGCCCGGTTCCGACACCCCGATATCGGTGCTGGTCAGACCGTCGGCCGGCCCGCCGCTGGCGGTGAACGATCCCTCGTAGGAGAGGAACTGGGCCACCGCACCGGTGTCGTCGATCAGGGCGAGGCCGTCGGGTGCGCCGTTCTGGATCCCGCTGTGGGAGAAGGCGAGGACGCCGAAGCCACCGCCGAGGTCCGGGATGGTGCCGCTCAAGGCGACCGTGGAGTAGCGCGCGCCGCCGTTGCCGTTGTACAGCGCCACAGACCAGCTCGACAGGTCGGTGCCGGCCGGTCCGGCCACCTCGAAGCCCTCGCCGGAGTCGGCGCCGGCGTTGTCGTAGTGGATCTCGTTGATGAACACGTCGGTCCGTGCGACGGTCGCCCGTGCGGTGCTCGGAACCAGCACCATGAGAGCGGCCGCCGTCGCCGCGACCACGAACGCGCTCGTCGCGCGCCTCGGAAGTGTCGTTGACACCATTCACCCCTTCGTCTGCAGCGATCTCTCCGATCGCCTCCCGTGCGCGTCGGACGCGCTGGACTCTCCTCTCGGTCAACCCTAGACGGCGCCGACACCGAGCGCGGCGGACTAGTCACGTCGGGTGGCATTGGGTCGCCCGACCCATGGTGACCTCCCCCGCTGCACGGTACATTCGAGACGTTCACCACCACGGGGGCACCGATGTCGATGATGGAGATCATGCAGAAGACCTGGGCCAGGCTGCTGTCGGATGAACGGGGCGCCAGCCTCGTCGAGTATGCCTTGCTGGTCACGTTCATCGCGATCGCCGCGTTCGCCGCGGTCGCGTTCTTCGGGAACGAACTGAACTCGAGCTACTCGGACATCACCACGTCGATGCCCTGACGGCCGCCCCGGATCTCGGGCGAACGCCGAGGGTTCACACCGGCGGCTGGGTGAGGAGGTCGGACGCCGCGGCGACGTCCTCGGGCCGGACGAGGAGACGAGCACCGCCGGTCGCCATGCCCAACGGCGGAAGCGCACCACCCGCGTCGTCCTCCAGCACGAGCGCATCGATCCCGTTGTCTTCGAGGAGCGCCCGGGCCGCCTCTGCCTCGAACGCCGTGGCGAACCGCGCCACCTCGACCGGCGCGGCGTGCGTGTCGTCGACCATGGAGCCTCCTGGGGGTGGGGACCCCAGATGGTAGAGCCGACGCCCGACCAACCTCAGGGCTCCAGTCCCACCGGGCACGACACCCCCGTGCCGCCGATCCCGCAGTAGCCGTTCGGGTTCTTCGCCAGGTACTGCTGGTGGTATTCCTCGGCGTAGTAGAACGGCCCTGCACGAGCGATCTCGGTCGTGATCGGACCGTAACCAGCCGCGGTGAGCTGTGCCTGGTACAGGACCTTCGACCGTTCGGCGGCGTCGCGTTGGGCCTCCGACGTCCAGTAGATGGCCGAGCGGTACTGGGTGCCGACGTCGTTGCCCTGCCGCATGCCCTGCGTCGGATCGTGGTTCTCCCAGAACGTCGTCAGGAGCTGCTCGTAGGAGATCCGCTCGGGATCGAACACGACCAGCACGACCTCGGCGTGGCCGGTGCGGCCCGAGCACGTGTCCTCGTAGGTCGGGTTCGCCGTGGTCCCTCCTGCGTAGCCGACCGCGGTCGCTTCCACCCCGGGGAGCTCCCAGAAGATGCGTTCGGCACCCCAGAAACAGCCCATCCCGAAGATCGCCCGCTCCGAGCCCTCCGGGAAGGGCGGGACGATCGGACGGCCGCTCACGAAATGGACGCCCGAGATCTCCATCGGACGGTCACGGTCCGGCAGGGCTCGCCCTCCGGCTTCCTGGTTCTTCCGTCGGTTCCACATGGTCCGCTCAACGCTCACGGCACGGATCGTGTTCCGGGCCGGCCAGCCAGCGGAGGATCTCCTCGGCGACCGTCTCCCACCGGGCGCCGAGCATGAGATCGTGGCCGGCACCGTCGACGATGAGCGGTTCGGTCCCGTACGCCCGAGCCGTGGCCGCCACTTCGCCGGTCGTGAAGATCGCGTCCTCGCTGCCGCCGATCACCAGCATCGGCGATCGCACCAGTCGGGTCCGGACCGGAACGAACATCCCCAGGTACGCCGTGTACGACTCGTCCTGCAGCCGGTCGAGGTACCGGCCGGCGAGGTCGTCGGGCATGTCCGGATCGAACAACAACCGGGCAGCCCGTGCGCGGTCCTCGACGATCGGCCACATCGACCACGTCGCGGTCGCCTTGGCGAGGGCGGCCGGATGACGCGCGCCGATCCGGATCGACGCCGCCGCCACGCCCCGATGGGGCACGGGGGCCAGGAGCACCCCCGGGCCGCCGCGCCGGCGTGCCAGATAGCGTTGCACGAGGTAGCCGCCCATGGAGTGGCCCACCAGGACGGTCGTGCGGGGGAGCGCGGCCAGGGCGCGGTGGATGTCGGACAGATAGTCCCCGATCGTCACCCTGCGCAGGTCCGGTCTCGGGCCGGGGGGCGTCCCGTCTCCGTGGAAACGCAGGTCGATGGCGTAGGCGTCGTGGCCGGCGTCTGCGAACCGGTCGAGGAAGTGCTCCGCCCAACACCACGATCCATGCCAGGCTCCATGGACGAACAGGACCGGGCATCGTCCGGCCGGATCGGCCTTGCGGGAGACGATCGTCGCGTCGCTCACGCCCCGATCGTATCGAACGAGGAGGGGCGGCGTCGAAGCGCCGCCCCTCCCATCGTCGGGATGGCGGGGGTCATCCCTCGTGTTCGGCTCCGGTGCGGACGAAGGAGAACACGGCCCGACCACCGTCGGAGCTCTCGATGACCACGGTGAACGGATCGTCGAACGGGGCCTCGGGGAACGTGACCTTGGCCTCCCACTTGCCGCGGTCGTTGGCGGTCGTGGTCGCCGATCCGTAGGGGGATTCGATCCACACGGTGGCGCCGGGGGTCGCTCGGCCGTAGAACACGTCGTAGGGCACCGGTTCGGAGCACGAGCCGTACTTCTGGTAGGCCTCGAACTCGACCTCGGCGGGCGGTGGCTCCTCGCCCTTGTCGCCCTTGTCGCCCTCGTCGGCGGCCGGAGCGTCGTAGAACACCGTCACCGATCGCTCCGTCTCGTTCCCGGTCTCGTCGACGGCCAGGAACGACACCACGTTCTTGCCCGGGGCGAGGACCAGCTCGATACGCCATCCGTCGTCGCTCACCTCGGCCTGGTACTTGCCCCGGTGGACCGTGGCGCCGGGCTGGACCGAGCCTTCGAACACGGCGACGGCGCGGTCGAACCGCGTCTCGTTCTCCGGGTAGTCGATCGAGAACTCCGGGCCGGCGGGCTCGTGTTCGGGCTCGTCGGCTTCGGCTTCGGGCTCGTCGGCTTCGGCTTCGGGCTCGTCGGCTTCGGCTTCGTTGGCTTCGGGCTCGTTGGCCTCGGGCTCGGTCCCGTCGGTCTTGTCGACCTCGGGGATCTCCGACCGGTGCTCCGGCTCGACGACCTCAGGCTCGTCGGCCTCATCCCCGACCTGCTCGTCGCCCACGGGGACCGTCAGCTCGGAGGCGGCATCGAACATGGCCACCGGATCGTCGGATCCCACCGAGAACGTCCCGACCTGCGCCAGGGCGACCCCGGCGACCAAGACGACGGTGAACGCCACCGTGAAGATCGTCAGCGAACGTCGTTTCATGTCTGCTCCCTCGTCGATGCCCCGACCTGCGGAGCACTGGCCACTTCTCGGGGTCACTCGCCGCACGAGCCCGGAAGGTTTACCCGTGTACCGTTCGGCCCATGCAGGCCCAGACCGTCTACGAGATCATCGGGTACGTCGCGTCCCTCCTCGTCGTGGTCTCGCTGGCGATGAGCAGCCTCATCCGGCTCCGGATCGTCAACCTCGCCGGCGCGTTCCTGTTCGCCGTGTACGGAGCCCTCATCTCGGCGTGGCCGATCGTGATCACCAACGGGGTCATCGCAGTCATCGACGTGTACTTCCTGTGGAAAGCCCTCCGAGACGAAGCCTCGTTCGGGCTGCTGGCGGTGCGGCCCGACTCGGCCTACCTCCGTCAGTTCCTCGACTTCTACGCCGTCGACATCCGCATGTTCCTTCCCGACTTCGATCCCGACGACCTCCGCACCGCCGACGTCGTCCGCCTCCTTCTCCGCAACGCGGTCCCGATCGGCGTCTTCGTCGGCAGGCCCGCCGGCGACGGCGTGTTGGAGGTCCTCGTCGACTACGTCATCCCCGAATACCGCGACTTCAAGACGGGCCGGTTCCTCTACCGGAACCGGGCCGAACGGTTCCGTCAGGCCGGCTACCGGCAGCTCATCGCCCGCCGGGGCTCACCCCGCCACGACGCCTACCTCGAGAAGATGGGGTTCCGGCGTCGCGGGAACCATCACGTCCTGGTGACCGCCGCCTGATCGGAGGCGGTCCTCGCCACCGTCCGGACGGCCAGGACGACGAAGAACAGCGCCACCGCCACGAACGACATCGTCGCCCCACCGGCCGTATCGAGATGGAAGCTCACCACCAGCCCGGCGACGACCGACAACATCCCCAACACCGCCGCCACGACCATCATCGCCGGCACCCGCCGCGTCACGAGCGCGGCGGTCGCCGGCGGGGCGACCAGCAGACCGAACACCAGCAGCGCCCCCACGGTGCGGAACGACGTCACGATCGCCAACGTCACCAGGCCCAACATGACCAGATGCGTCCAGCGCGGAGCGAGACCGAGGACCTCGGCCTTGGCCTCGTTGAACGACAACGCCAGCAACGGCCGGTACAGGACGACCACCGACACGAGCACCACGATCCCCACGGCGCCGTTGAGGATCAGATCCCCGGTGGTCGTGCCCAACACGTCCCCGAACAGGATCGCGACCACGTCGACGGCGAACGACCCCGATCGAGAGATGATGATCACCCCCAGGGCCAGCATCCCGACGAACAGCAGACCGATGGCGGTGTCCTCGGACAGTTTGGTCGTGCGATGGATCAGCGAGATCGCCGCGATCATGACGACCGCCGCCGCTGCGGCGCCCACCATGGGGTTCACGTCGAGCAGGAACGCCACCGCGATGCCCGGAACCACCCCGTGGGCCAAGGCGTCGCCCATGAACGCCAGGCCCCGCATCACGACCCAGGTGCCCACCAGCGAGGTCGTGACGGCCACCAGCAGGCCCGCGACGAGCGCGCGTTGCATGAACTCGAGCTGGAACGGCTCCAGTAGCCATTGCACGGTCCGCCCGCTCCTTCCTCCCCGCCCGTAGAATGAGAACGAATCTCAGTTGGGGAGTCTACCCGAGGAGGCGGGGACGATGACCGGCAGACCAACGGTCCCGACGGCCGAGCCCGGGGAATCCGTTCTCCGACGCGCGGCGGACGCCGGGCTCCGGCTCACCAGAGCACGGCGGGCGGTCGTCGCCGCCCTCGAGGCGTGCACCGGGCCGACCACCGCCGCCGACCTCGCCGAACGCCTCGCCGACGTCCCCATCTCGTCGCTGTACCGCAGCCTCGCCGTGCTCGTCGACGCCGGCGTCGTCGCCCGCGTCCACGAGACCGAAGGCATCGCCCGCTTCGAGCTCGCCGAAGCCGTCGCCGGGCACCATCACCACCTGGTCTGTCGATCCTGCGGCACCGTCATCGATGTTCGGCCCACGCCCAGCGCCGACGACACGGTCGCCGGGATCGTCGAGGCCGAAGCCGCCCGGCACGGGTTCACGGCCACCGGCCACCACGTCGACATCGAAGGAGTGTGCGCCGCATGCCGGACGCCGTAGCCGCCTCCGGGACCGGCGTCGCCGTCACCTACGGGCGTCGCATCGCCATCGCCGCCTCGGACTTCACGATCCCCGCCGGCCGCTTGACCGCCGTCATCGGGCCCAACGGGTCGGGCAAGTCGACGCTGCTCAACCTCCTCACCGGTCTCGTCGAACCCGCCTCGGGAACCGTCGAGGTGCTCGGGACCGACCCGGTGTCCGCCCGTGCCCGGGTCGCCTACGTCCTCCAGACCAACGCCGTCAACGAAGCCGTACCCATCACCGTCCGCGAGGTCGTGGCCATGGGCCGCTACGCGGAGCTCGGTCCGTTCCGACCGTTCCGCGACCCCGATCGCCGGCTGGTCTCCCAGGCGATGGAACGCCTCGGCGTGACCGACCTCCACGACCGTCACCTCGGCGAGCTCTCGGGCGGACAGCGCCAGCGGGTCTTCGTCGCCCAGGGTCTCGCCCAGAGCGCCGAGTTGCTCCTCCTCGACGAACCGGTCACGGGGCTCGACCTCGTCTCCCGTCAGCGGATCATCGACGTCGTCCGCGACGAACTCGATCTCGGTCGAACCGTGGTGTACACCACCCACGATCTCGCCGACGCTGCCGAAGCCGACCACATCATCCTCATGGCGTCCAAGGTCTTCGCCCAGGGGCCCCCCGACGTCGTGTTGGACCCCGATCTGCTCTCCACGGCCTTCGGCGTCGGCATCATCCACTTCGGTGACGGTCACCTGGCCCTCGACGACGGCCACCACGTGCCCGGGCGCCACGTCCACTTCGAACGCAAACGCTGACGCGCCGGCATCGGCCATCGCGCCGCCGGCCGTCGAGACGCGGGCCGTGCACCGGGTACGATTGACGCCGTGTCCGTCACCACCGTCCGAGACCTCGTTGCCGCCGTCGACCGGATCGCACCTCTCGCGAAGGCCGCCGAATGGGACCGCGTCGGACTCCAGATCGGAGATCCCGACGCCGTCGCCGGACCCGTCGCCGTCGTTCACGAGGTCACCGACGCCGTCGTCTCCGCGGCCGTCGCACGCGGCATCGGCACGCTCGTCGCCTACCACCCGCTGCTGTTCACCCCCCAACGGCGGTTCGTCGCCGGATCCGGCCCCGGGGGACGGTCCTACGCCTTGGCTCGGGCAGGCATCGCCGTCGTCGTCGTCCACACCGCGTTCGACGTCGCCGAAGGAGGGACCGCCAACGCCCTCGCCGACGCCCTGGGCCTCGAAGCGATCAGACCGTTCGGTCCCGCATGGCCACCCGAACAGGTCAAGGTCGTCACCTACGTGCCGTCGGCCTCCGTCGACCTCGTCGTGACCGCGATGGCGAACGCCGGAGCCGGTGTCATCGGACGGTACACCGGATGTTCCTTCCAGACCCCAGGGATCGGGACGTTCCGGCCCGGACCGGGCGCGGCCCCCACCGTCGGCACCGTCGGCGAGCAGGCCGCCGTCGACGAGACCAGGATCGAGATGGTCGCCCCCGCCTCCGCCGCCGACGACGTCGTCACCGCCCTCGCCGCCGCCCACCCCTACGAGGAGCCCGCCTTCGACGTGTTCCCGGTCGCCTCGGGGGCAGGCTTCGTCGGTCGCTGCGGTTCCCTGCCCACTCCCTGGAGCCTGTCGGACCTGTCCCGGTTCGCCGGATCGGTGCTCGCCACCCGATGCCGGATCGCCGGAGCACCGGACCGTTCCGTGAGGACCGTCGCCGTCGTGCCCGGCTCCGGCCGGTCGTTCCTTCCCGCCGCGTCCGCCGTCGCCGACGTCCTCGTCACCGGGGACGTCTCCCACCACGCCGCCCGCGAAGCCCTCGACCGGGGACTGGCCGTCATCGACGCGGGCCACGTGCCCACCGAACGTCCCGGCCTCGCGAGCCTCTACGCTTCCGTGTCCGAGATCGTCGACGTCGTCGATCTCGGAGCGCCCGATCCGCACCCATGGGAGGAACCTTGATGGAGGAGCTCGAGAGCCTCGCCGACCTGCTCGACCTGCAGGACGTGGACCTGCAGATCGATCGGCTCCTCGATCGACGGGCCGGCCTCCCCGAGCTCGACGAGTACAAGGCCGCCCACGCCGACGTGGAGCGCCTCACCAAGGACGTCGAGACGGCCGCCGAACGGCTCAAAGCCCTCGAACTGGACCTCGACAAGACGACCGGTGAGCTCGAGCTCACCGAACAGAAGGCGGCCGCCGAAGAGAACCGGCTCTACGCCGGCGGCATGTCGGCCAGGGACGCCGACTATCTCCGTCGCGAGGTCGAGATGCTCCGGACGAAGGTCTCGACCATGGAGGAACGGGTCCTCGAGCTGATGGAGGAGAAGGAGGAAGCCGAACGGGCCATCGCCGCGCTCGAACAGGACCTCGCCGACGCGACCGCCCGCAAGCAGGAGCTCGAAGGGATCATCGGTGAGGCATGGCGGAAGATCGACGCCGAGATCGGCCTCAAGGAGGCGCGCAAGGCCGAGATCGTTCCGTCGATCGACCCCGACCTCCTCGAGCTGTACGAGGAGCTGCGGCGCAGCCGGAAAGGAGCCGTCGTCGGGGCGCTGGAGAACGGGATCTGCGGCGTGTGCCATCTCAAGCTCTCCGCAGCCGAGGTCTCCGAGGTCCTCCGGGAGTCGCCGCCTCGGTGCATCCACTGCCGCGGCATCCTCGTCCCCTGAGCCGTGTTCTTCTGGCACGCCGGGGCCACCATCGCGCTCATCCGGTACGCGTTCCGCGACGAACGGATGGACCTCCGGTTCCTGGTCGTCGGCGCCGTCCTGCCCGATCTGCTCGACACCCCGGCCGGGTTGATCTTCTGGGATCGCTTCCACGCCGTCAGGCTCGCCGCCCACTCGCTCACGTTCGCGGCACTGATGATGATCGCCGTGATGGTCGCGACCCGCCGCGGTCGACCCCGCAAACGATGGATGCCGGTGGCCGTCGGCGTGCTGATGCACCTGTTCCTCGACGGCATGTGGAGGTTCCCGGCGACGTTGTGGTGGCCGTTCCTGGGCACCACCTTCGCGTCGAGCGGGTTCGCCACGGTGGGGGAGTACCTGCGGTGGCTCCTCACCGACTGGCGCACGTGGCTCGGAGAGGCCGTCGGGTTCGGGTACCTCGCCGTCCTCGCCCGACGGTCCCACCTCGGGGAGCCGGAGCGGCTACGCCGGTTCCTCCGAACGGGCGTCGTCGACGCCCCCATCGGCCGCTGAATGACGGCGGTCGTACACGTGCTTGGCGCGGAAGAACATCCGGAGGGCCAACACCAGCAGGAGGATGGAGAACAGCCGACGGAGGACGGCGGCGTCGAGCTGGCGAGCCAACGCGGCCCCCCCGAGCGCGCCGAGGATCCCGGCGACCGCCAGCGGCACCGCGATGCGCCACACGACCCGTTCGCCCTTGTGGTGAGCCACCGTCGAGACGACGGCCGTCGGGAGGATGACGGCGAGGGACGTCCCCTGAGCCACATGCTGATCGAAGGCGAACAGGACCACGAGCGCCGGGACGAACACGACGCCACCGCCGATCCCCAGGCTCGCTGCCAAGGCTCCGGTCAGGAACCCGAGCGCCACCAACGCCACGAAGGTGCTCAGAGCCACAGGCGGACCCCCGCGATCAGCAACACGAGCGCGAACCCACCGGCGAGGACATGCTCGGGGATCCTCTCGATGAGGCGGCCACCGATCCACGCCCCGGCGCCCGAACCCACGAACAGGGCGAAGGCCGCGAACCAATCCACCTTGCCGTCGGCGGCGAACAACACGAGGGCCGCGGCGGACGACGCCACGATCGTCGCGACCGCCGTACCGGACGCCTCGTACTGGGTGAGACGCAGCCACAGCACCAGGCCGGGGACGATGATGACCCCTCCGCCGATCCCGAACAGCCCGGCCAGGAACCCGGCGACGGCGCCCAGGGCCGCTCCTTCGACGTACGCGCGCATCAGCGGAACATATACGACCACGGGAGCGAACGCACATCGGGTTCGGGTCACCCCTCACTAACCTCCCAGCCATGTCCCGACGCCTCCGCCCCGTCCTGGTCGCCGTTGCGTTGCTCGCTGCGGCCTGCGGCGGCGACACGACGCCGACGACCACCGGGATCCAGATCCCGACCCAGGCGGTCGCCGATTGGCTTGACGCCGTCGAGGCCCTCGACATGCCCACGCTGTCGAGCGTCGTCGTCGACGGGTCGTTGGCGGTGGTCATGGGCATCGAGAACGACCTGCCGCCCGAGCAGATCGCGGCGCTCCTCGACGGCGGCGTCCCCGCCGACGTGGAAGAGGCCTACTGGCGATCCTTCCGTGAGGAATTCGCTGCCTTCGCCGGGCGACCGATCTCCACCCTCGCCGTCGGTGACGCCGAGGAGTTCGAAGCCGAGGGCGTGAGCTACGCCGCGGTGGAGGTCGTCGGGACCGGTGGAGCGTCGTCGGTGGTGATCGTTCGCCGTGACCCGGCCTCGGGATGGGCCGTCGACCCGGTGGCCACCCTCGCCCCCGGGTTCATCGGGCCGCTCCGGCGGGAGTTCGAGAACCTCCCCGGGGGGGAGGCAGGTGAATCCGTCACCGCCGCCTATCGCGCCTTCGTCTCCCCATCGCTGTGGGCGGCGCTGGGCTCGGGCGCCTTCGACGACCGGTTCGCCAGAGAGGCGTTGTCGTTGATCGAGGAGATCGACGCCTCAGGGGCATAGGACCCGCACGGCGACCCGTCAACCCACCGGTTCGAGGGCTCGGAGACGGGGCAACACCTCGGACCCGAGCATCCGGATCGTCTCCTCCTGGTGCAGGGAGGTCGTCTGGATCGTCACCACGTCCGCTCCGACTTCGGTGATCAGCGGCCGGTAGACCTCGACGTAGTCGTCGGCGTCCTCGACGATGCTGTAGCGCGCCAAGATCTCGTCCCGCGGCATCTGGTCGGCGCGTTCGCGTAGCTCCAACGGGTCGACGGCCTCGAGGCGCCCAGGCGCCCGCAGACCGCGCCATGCCAGCAACGCCTGCCACGCCTCGTCGGCGTCCGCGGCTCGTACGGACCAACGGGTCCCGACGATCGTCGGCATCGGTCCTCCGTCGATCGCGACCCCCGCAGGATCGATCACCCGCTCCTTCGTGACCGCCGGATCCTTCACCGAGGTGATGATGCCCTGGGCCTTGGTGGCTGCCAGCGTGGCCGACTTCGGCCCCCCCGCCGCCATCCAGATCGGGACGGGGCCGATCGGCGGGCTGTAGAGCTTCGCCCGGTCCGTCCGGTAGTACTCCCCGTCGTAGGTCAGTTTCTCGCCGTCCAGGAGCCGGCGCATGATCTCCAGGGCCTCGCGCATACGGGCCGCTCGCTCTGCGTACTTCGGGAACCGGTAGCCGAGCGGTCCTTCGTTCAGGTTCTCCCCGGTGCCGACCCCGAGGTTGAACCGTCCCCCGGAGAGGCGATCCAACGTGGCGGCCGCCTGGGCGACGACGCCGGGATGGAACCGGAACAGCGGAGTCGTCACCGCGGTGGTGAGCTCGACGCGTTCGGTGACCTGCGCCATCGCTCCGATCGTCGAATACGCGAACCCCGCTGCGGAGGCGTCGTCGACCCAAGGATGGAAATGCTCGGACACCAACACCATGTCGAAGCCCGCCTCTTCGGCCAGGGCGGCGTGACGAACCAGGACCTCCGGCTGGAACTGCTCGTGGCCACAGAAGTACGCGAATCTCGTCACGGGAGCTCTCCAAGGTCGGGGTCCGCAGGCTAGTGTCGGTGGGGAAGGGGAGAGAACGAGGCAGGGAGGACCCCATGTCGGGCAACGTCCGGAAGCTGATCGCCGAGGTGCTCGGAACCTACGCCCTGGTGCTGTTCGGAGGTCTCGCGATCCTGGCCGCCGCCAAGAGCGGAGCGGCCACGCCGCTGCTGGTCATCGCCTTCGGGTTCGGGCTCGGACTGATGGTGGGACTGTACGCCTTCGGTGAGGTCTCCGGAGGCCATTTCAACCCCGCCGTCAGCCTCGCCATGGCACTCGACGGTCGCATGACGGCGACCGACATGGTCGCCTATTGGATCGCACAGATCGTCGGCGGCGTCCTCGCCGCCCTCACCATCCTCGTCGCATCCTCACAGGCGGCCGTGGCCGGAACCGCCACGGTGCTGGCCGAGGACGTGAGCGTCGGCAGCGGGTTCCTGCTCGAGGCGCTGTTCACGGCGCTGTTCGTCGCCGTCATCTTGAAGGCCACCACGAGCGACGCGTCCTCGCCGAGCGCGTTCTTGGCCATCTCCCTGACACTGCTGATCGTCCACGTCGTCCTCGTGCCGTTCACGGGAACGGGGGTGAACCCGGCGCGATCCCTCGGCCCCGGGATCGTCGGGAACGTGTGGACCGACCAATGGATCTACTGGATCGCGCCCCTGGTCGGCTCGGCGGTGGGGTGGGGCCTCTACCGGGCCGTCAGCGCCGAACGCGTCTGACCGACCGAGCCTCCAGGATCCACCGGGATCGCTCAAGGGCAGGCCGGAACCACCCGAAAACCTCCACGTGAGCCGCCGAACGGTGGAGAAGGACCATGGCCACGCCAGACGACCGATCGACCCCGAAGATCCTCCTCGTCGAAGACAACCCGTTGCATGCCCGCCTCGTCATGACGATGCTGAGCGAAGCCTGGCCGGGGTTCGACACCTTGGCCCAGGCCAGACGCCTCGATTCCGCCCTCGAGCTCGCCGGCACGGCCTCGCCCGACTGCATCCTGCTCGATCTCGTCCTCCCCGACGCCGACGGGGTCGAAGCGGTGGAGGCCATGGTCGCCGCCGAGCCCGATGTCCCGATCGTGGTGCTGAGCTCCCACGACGACGACGCGACGGCGCTGCGTGCCCTCGCCGAAGGCGCCCAGGACTACCTCGTCAAGGGCATCGTGGACGCCGAGGGTCTGGCACGGGCCATCCGGTACGCGATCGGCCGGCATGCCACCCGATCCACGCCGGGCCGACGTCGGGTCGTTCCCTTCCCGACCCTTCCGGAACCGCCGGGCGCCGCCGACGGCCCGCCTCCCGCCGGTTCGGCCCTCATCGACCGGCGCGGCACGATCCGCTACCTGGAAGAGGGCGTCGCCGAGATGCTCGGTCGTCCCCTTCACGAGATCGTCGGGTCCTCGATCGCCACCCTCACCCATCCCGACGACGTGCCGATCTGGGACGATGCCCTCGCAGGCACCACGGCGGTCATCGACGGCACACGGTCGATCATCGTCCGTGTCCGCCACGGCGCCGGCCACGATCAACGAGTGACCGTGCAGCTCGATGGCCTGCGGGGTGGGTCGGGGGAGATCGAGGCGTATCTCGCCACCTACCATCCCCACATGGAGGAAGGCACCGTCGCCTCGGGTGGCACCTACGTCGTCATGTCCGACTGGAGCGGGTGAACGAGGAAGGTTCCCGGGCCGGGAAACCACCGACCAGGACGACCCCGCCGGCGACCAACGCCACCAGCTCCCAACGCACCTGACCGCCGGTGTCGACGATGCCGCGAACCACCAAGAACGCGATACCCACGATCGTCGCGGCGACCCCGATCGCCGTCAGCCACGGCGTCGGTGAGGTCACCACCGGCCGGACCCGATGCTCGAACCGGCCGAAGATCCACAACAGCGGCCACGTCGCGGCACCCAGGACGACCAGCCACAAGGGCCGTGTCCACCACCACGCCGCCGACAGCGGTTCGATCCCGAATCCGACGCCGAGGCCGTAGCCGGCCAGGACCACCAGGGCCAGCGCGGTGAGATGCCACAGGTACAACGTCATGATGACCGCCTGGATCGACACGACCACCGTCCACGGTCCCGTTCGCCTCAGGAACCGGTTGGCGACGGGTTCGACGGCTCGGATCGCGAAGTACTGGACGGCCGTCAGCGCCAGCAGGGCCGCCGTCGGAGGCAGCGTGTTGTTCCTCGTCGCGCCCGGGATCCCGACCATCGAGATCGGATACACCCCGCCGACCGTCGACGCCACCAGGACCACCGCCGCGATCGCGGCGCCCACCCCGATCGCACGCGGCGACGGCCGGCGCTCCTCATCGGCCCACCGGTAACCGAGCTGATGGGCCGTGAACCACACGAACACGTAGTTGCTCCACCCGATCCAATCCTGCCCCGTCGCCGCCCTGGCAGCGTCGACGACGACGGCGGCCGTCGTCCCCGCCACGATCGACCACCAGCCGAGACGTTCCCACACCCGCAACGTGACCGGTACCGCCGCGATGACCAACAGATAGACCGCCAGGAACCACAGCGGCGTCACGGCCGCCAGGCTGCCGCTGCGGACGAGCGCCGGGTCGATCCCGGCCGCTTGCGTCGCGAGGACCAACGCGAGCCAGGTGAGGAGGAAGGGCACCACCGGGGTCAGGAGCCGCCGGAACCGCACGACGATCCACGCCGCCGGTTGCACCCCTCGAGCCTCAGCCGACCGGAAGGACCGCAGGTTGGCGTAGCCGCCGGCGATGAAGAACACCGGGATCACCTGCACGATCCATGTCAGCCAGGTGGTCCAGGAGGCCAACTCGAGGATGTTGGTGAACCGAAGCGCGCCATCGTCGACCCACACCGCGGCTGCCAGCCAGTGGCCGAGGACCACCAGCGAGATCGACACCGCCCGGGCCAGATCGACGGTGCGGTTCCGGTCGTCGGGCGTGGCTTGGACGGCGCTTCGGATGTCCATGGTCTCCTCCCGCCCAGGAGGGTACCGGGGGCGCGTCCCCGGACGCGGAGCGACCCCCGTTCCCGGGGGTCGCTCCATGCGGCGAGTCCGTCGGTAAGCCGGATTCTGTCGTGGGCGATCATCTATCTGGGGCCGACGTTGCCGCCGACCTCGATGCGGCCTACCCGGGACGTGACGGGCGGGCCACCCTGTCCCTGTTCGGCCTTGCTCCGGATGGGGTTTGCCGAGCCGTCCCGGTCGCCCGGGACGCTGGTGGTCTCTTACACCACCGTTTCACCCTTGCCTGTGCCCGTTGCCGGGCCATCGGCGGTCTGCTCTCTGTTGCACTTTCCGTCGGGTCACCCCGCCTGGGCGTTACCCAGCATCCTGCCCTGTGGAGTCCGGACTTTCCTCGACCGGGGTCGCCCGGCCGCGATCGCCTCGCGAACTCGCCTCTCGGGAACGTTACCGACCGGTGGCGGATTCCCTCGGCGTTCCCCCGGTCGGTGGGGAGAACCCGGCCGCGACCTACAGCGAGTCGCGGACCCGCATCAGCTTGTCGCGAACCTGTGCGGCGATGTCGTGCACACCCGCAGCGTCGACCAGGCCGAGGACGGCGGCGGGATCCATGAACGACACGACGACGCCGTCACCGTCCTCACGGACGACCACGTTGCATGGCAGCAACGCGCCGATGTTCGGATCGGCTTCGATCGCCTGATGGGCCAGCGGCGGGTTGCAGGCGCCGAGGATCAGGTAGGGAGCCATGTCCACATCCAGCTTGGTCTTCAGCGTCGACTGGACGTCGATCTCGGTGAGCACGCCGAAACCCTCCGACGCCAGAGCGTCCCGTACGCGCTGGACGACGGCGGAGAACTGGCCGTCGGGTCGAGTCTCGAAGGTGTAGGTGGGCATCGTGGGTCCTTTCGGACGGGACGTTCGGTCCCCAGCGTATCGGACTCCACCGGCAACGCGACCCGGCTCTCGCAGGGAGGGTCGCGAGAGCCGGGTCGCGTCTCGGTGGGTCAGATGAACATCGTCTGGGCGCCTTCGATCAGCTCGATGAAGTCCGTCGCGGAGATGATGCCCTCGACCTCGTCGAACAGGTCGTCTTCGGTCAGCTTCATCATGTCGACCGACATCTTGCAGGCCCACAGATGGCCGCCCGCATCGGCGATGAGCTGCAGGAACTCGGGCACGTCGGGCACGTCGAGCTCCTCCAGTTGCTTCCGCATCTGATGGGTCGCCATCGTGGTCACGCCCGGCAGCGGCGTGAGCGCCGCGGGCATGTGCGTCGCCGGGTTCGCCATGGGCGTGAACTTGAGATCGCCCATCGTCTTCTTGTTGATGATGTCCATGCCCCAGAAGGTGAAGAAGATATGGGTCTCGATCCCCTCACCCAGGGCGGCGTTGGCCATCACGAGCGCCGGGTAGGCCATGTCCAGGGTGCCCTTGGAGGCGACGAAGGCGATCTTCCGGTCGCTCTCGTCCTCCCCGAAATCGGGCACCACGGCGGTGGCCTGCTCGGGGGCCTTCTCGGTGGTGGTCATGTTCGGTGTCCTCCTTGTTCCTACACGCAACCGTGGGGCTTCGGCAGGCCGGCGATGTACGCCATCTTCTTGGCGGGCTTCTTCGGGAAGAGCTTGAACAGCTCCTTGGTGGGGAAGCCACCGACGGTCGACACCCGCCGCAACGTCGGGGTCTCGCCCGTCTCGGAGAAATCCTCCCTGAGGAACTTGATGACCCGCCAGTGCTCCTCGGTGAGCTCATCGATCCCGATGTTCTTCGCGAGTTGCTTGGCGAGCTCCTCGTCCCACTCGTCGTAGTTGGTCATGAAGCCTTCGTCGTCGACGTGGACTTCCTTGCCTCCGATCGTGGTGACCGGCATCACGCACCTCCTGCGTCGTCTCGTTCCTGGTCGTCCTTCGCGTCCGGCTCGGGGAACGCTTCCGTGCCGGGGACGAACTTCCGTGGCGGCCCCGTGTCCACCGTGGAGACGGCCTTGAGGGTGCTGAGCGCCCGACGCAGTCCACGACGGACCTCGGGGTCCCGCATCAGCTTGAGGAGCTCCCACATGCTGGGCGGCTCTTCGGGTTCGCTGGCGAGCTGCTCCTGCTGCTGGTGGATCCGCTCCAACATCCGGTAGATGATCGCCATGATCTCGGGCTGGGTCATCTCCTTGACCGTGTTGAGGATGAGCACCACGTTGTCGCCGAGCGCCTCCACGTCCTCCTCGGTGAACCCGGTGACCACCCGGTCGACGACCTCCAATCCGGCCTTGGCGAACGAGAAGTAGCCGCGTTCGTCGAGGGTCTGGAGTCCGTCGGTGGCCAGGTCCATGGCCTGGGCCGAGATCGGCGAGAGGACCTCGACCAGTTGGGCGGCGCTCTCGAGCTGCGCCACGGCCGCATCCATCGTGTCGATGTTGGCCGCCAGGCGTCGCAACAACGACACGACCTGGTCTGCGGTGATGCCGGCTTCGTCGAGCTCCGCCGCGACGTCGCCGAGGACCTTGGCGCCGATCGGCATGATCGTCGCCTGGAGGTCCTCCCAGCCCTCACGGCGGATGCGGGCGGCGCGGGCCTCCTCGACCAGGAAGGCGACCTGCTCGCTCAACGCGTCCACCTTCCGTTCGAGCTCGGCGGTGCGGTCATCGGTGATCGTGGTAGCCATCACTCGTCCTCCGGGATCTTCCCTGCCATCGACATGAGCGCCGGCAGCGGGAGCTCCTTGCCGGGGAGCAGCAGGTTCCAGTACATCCAGCGGAACAGCAACTTGCCCCAGTGGTTCATCTCGGTCTCGCCGAGCAGCGTGAACGGCCCGATGCCCGGCAGCGGGTACTTGCCCGGGAGCGGCTCGGTGTCGTAGTTGAAGTCGATCAACAGTCCCTTGCCGTGGCCGGACTCGATGAAGCAGTTCGAATGCCCGTCGAAGCGCTCCAGCATGGGGAGCCCCTCGATGTGGCGGAGGAAGTTCGGCACGAAGATGTCGACCGCGAAGTGCGCCACGGATCCCGCCTTCGAGGTCGGGATGTTCGCCGCGTCGCCGAGGACGAACAGGTTGTCGTGGTCCTTGTGGATGAAGGTTCCCTTGTCGACCGGGATGTGGTTCAGCTCGTCACCCAGGCCGGACTTGGCGACGAAGTCGGCGCCCATGTTGAGCGGCACGGTGACGACCAGGTCGTACGGGACCTCCCGCTCGTCGTAGGAGACGAGGGCGTTCTTGTCGGTGTCGATCCGCTCGATGTAGAAGTCCGACTCGAGGTGGATCTTCCGTTCGTCGAACATGTTGCCGAGATGGGCCGACGCCACCGGCTTGGTGAAGGCGCCCGACATCGGTGTCACGTAGGTGATCTCGACCTGGTCGCGCATGCCGAGTTCGGTGAAGTAGGCGTCGGCCAGGAACGTGAACTCGAGCGGGGCGACGGGGCACTTGAAGGGCATGTCCACCATGTGGACGACGAGCTTGCCGCCTTCGAATCCCTTCAACGCCTCCCGCAGCGCCAAGGCGCCCTCGAACGTGTAGAACGTGTGGATGGACCTGCCGAACTCGGGCCCGTCCATCCCCGGCGTCTCCTCGGGACGCGGATGCGTTCCGGTCGCGATCACGAGTTCGTCGTAGGTGAGCTGCGTTCCGTCACCGAGGAGCACCGTGTTGGCGTCCGCGTCGACCGAATCGATCGTCTGCTCGATGAACTCGACGCCGGCGGGGATGAAGCGCTTCTTGGGTTTCTTGACGTCCTGCGGCTCGTACTCGCCGAAGGGCAGGAACAGGAAGCCGGGCTGGTAGAAGTGCGTCGGCTCCTGATCGACGATCACGATCTCCCACTCGTTGCGGTCGAGCCGCGGCCGTAGCTTGTTGACGACCATCGTGCCGGCGGTGCCTGCACCGAGGACCACCAATCGTTTCACTGTGCTCTCCTTCGTTCGTGGACCGTCGGAGCGGTCCGTTCGGCGCCCGACTGGCGCTTGGCGGCGAGCCGGGAAAGGTGTACGGCGAGGCGGGACAAGCCATCGAGGGCGCGGCGTCGGTCCTCCTCGGTGAGGTGATAGATCCGGTCGACGGCGGCATCCAAGGTGGCGACGTCGGCACCGACCTCGGCGGCGATGCCCTCGAGGACGCGGGCGGGAGGCGGCCAATCGGCGGGGGCGACGCATCCGGCGATCACCATGCCCTCGAGTCGGTTCCCGACCCGGATGAACGCCCTGGCGCAGAGGAACCCGAGATGCCCGAGGTTGAAGGTCGGTTCGAAGTCGTAGTGGCCGCCGAGGGCCTTCCACTCCGCGACGCACCGCTCCACCGTGCGAGGCGCCTCGGCGATGGCCCGGAAGTACCCGCAGGGGTGCGACGGCGTCGTGATCGGCCGTCCTTCCATGTCGGTCACGACCGCCATGACCCCCATCAGCTCCGCGTACAGGTCGGTCAGATGCTGCGCCTCGGCGGTGAACAAGGCGTCGAAGTCGGATTCGGCGGCTCCGTTGCGTCGGCGCCGCAGCCAGCGTTCGATCTCGTCGGCGGGGAACCGCCATTGCCTCCCGACCTTGATCGCCGGAAGACGCCCCGCCTCGGCCATCCGGTAGATCGTGGATTTGTCGACACGGATCAGTTCCTGAACGTCCCGGGTGGTGAGGAACGACCCGGCCGGGCGGGCCGGAGCGGCGTCAGGGTGCATCTGCTGCGTCGAGGCGGTCATCTGTGCATCTCCTGCATCTCTTGCAGGTTATGGCGGACTCTGCACCCCCGATAGGGCCGTTCGGCCCGTTCCGACGCTGATCAGGCGCCGTCGTCGAGCAGACGGGCGATCCCGCCGCCGACCGACCCCAGGATCGCCGCGATGAGCCCGAGGATGATCAGCTCGATGGTCGTGGGACCCGCCGTGGCGGCGATCGAGACGATGCCGATGACCAGGAACATGGCGATCCCGGCCAGACCGCCATGAGCCATGGGGGCCCGATGGCCGAAGCGACCGGCGACGAACCCGCCGACGACCAAGGCGCCGAACTGCACGAGGATCAACGGGATCGGGTTGCTCGTCGGCCCCGTCACCCCGACCACCCCGAGGACGACGAACGCCACGATCCCGACGAACAGGCCGGTCATCGCCCCGAGGGCGACCGCTCCCCAGTTGGCGGCTCTCAGCATGGGCTCCGGTCGCCGGGACCCGGCGTCACGATGACGCCGAGAGGTGCTCTTCGAGGCCGGCGATCCATCCGGCGGGGAGTTCCCAATGCCGGGAACCGGCGAGCATGATCCCCACATACCGACTCGACGGCGGATGCGTGGCGGCCTCCCCGTCGTACACATGGGTCACCACCTCGTGGCGGCGACCCATGCGGTCCATGGCCTCGACGACCCGCGGGACGCGCTGTTCGGCCCTCTCGGCCTCGTGGAGGCCGTCGATCTCACCGTCGGGAACGTCGAAGACGGCTCCCCACACCGTGTGGCCCTCGGCGTCGATGACCGTCGGCAAGCCGCCGCTCCATCCGTTGCCTCGGATCGGGAACGAGATCCCCCGGTCGGGGAGGTGCGCGATGAACTGGAAGACCGCTCCGGGCGCGGCCTCGGCCATCTTGGCGGGCGCGATCCGAGCGGTGTAGGCGAAGTACAGCAGAGCCGCCTCCCTCCTGATTCAAGGTTCCGGGAACAGCGGTCGATGAGTGTAGCGAGGACCGCGGCGGGAACCCAGCGGCGCCAGGGAACGTCATATAGGAGAACAACGACCGTGGAGTGGGCGATGAACGCGATGGACGACACCCTCGAGATGGAGATCCTGGCCGCGCCGATCCTCGAGGAGCGCCCTTGGGCCGTCTTCTCGGCATGCCGGGACGCCGACCCGGACATCTTCTTCGGCGCCACCAAGGAGGAGACGAAGCAGGCCTTGGCGCTGTGCGGCGTGTGCCCGGTGCGCTCGGACTGTCTGGAACACGCCCTCGAAGCCCGCGAGCGCTTCGGGATCTGGGGTGGCACCACCGAATCGGAGCGTCGCAAGATCCTGCGTCGGATCGCCTAGAGCGACCGTTCCCTGACCACCTCGGCGACATCGATCTCGCCGACGGACCGGATCCCCGGCCACAGCGACAACGCCGCCACGACGAACATCGCGGCGGCAGCGAACACCGGCGTCGTCGGCCGCATGCGCAGATCGAACGAGAACAGGTCGCTCGAGTACTGCCCCATGAACCACACCGCGACCCCGTAGCCCACGATCAGCCCCGGGACGATCCCGAGCGCGGTCAGGAGCAGGTTCTCTCCCGTGATGAGCCTGGCCACCTCCCGCCGCGACAGCCCGTTGGCCCGCATCGTGGCGTACTCGGAGGCGCGTTCGACGACGTTGACCGAGATGGTCGAGAAGATCAAGGCGAACGCCATCGCTCCGCCGAAGAACAGCATCGCACCGACGAACGCCCAGAAGAGCCCCATGAAGCGTTGGATGAGGGAGAACAGGGCCTTGCTGTCGATGGCGGTGACCACACCATCGAGGGAGCGGATGACGCCGAGGACCGCGTCCCGATCGACGCCGGGTTCGAACCGGGTCGCGACCGAGCTGATCGACGGGTCGGCCAGGGTGGTCTCGTCGACGGCCGGATCCGACGCCGCCAACGCGGCGACGAGGGCGTCGCGGCGCATGTAGGCGAACGTCCCCATCGGTTCGTCGACCAGCGCCACGATCTCCGTCTCGAAACCCGTCCCCAGCGAGGGGAACGACACCCGGACCGGATCGCCCACCTCGACGTCGGTCTGGTGTTGGATGCCCTTGCCGACGACGATGCCGCGAGCGGGAAGCCCCCCTGCGGGGATGTCGAACCCATGCACCACCGTGTCGGCGACGAACGCCCGGAGCTGAGTCGCGTAGTCACCTCCGTCGCTCCGCAGCGACGCATCGAGAACGACGACCGGCTCGGCGGCGGCGACGCCGTCGACCGCAGCGATCGTTGTGACGTCGACGCGGGTCACCCGATGATCGAACACGACGGTCGCATCGGAGAGATCGACCTGCTCGAACTGCCGGTCGAGGAGGAGCTGGACCGTGTCGATCATGCCCCACGACGGCAGGATCAGGACCAGACCGAGGATCACCCCGAGGATGGTCGAGACGGACCGCCGTAGGCTGCGGCGGACACCACGCAGCACCATCCGCCATCGGATGGGCCAGCGCCGGGCGGGTGGGAAGACCCGTTCGACGATGCTCGGGTGACCATCCGCGGTCGGGACGTCCCCGCGGATCGCCACCGCGGGTGCCAGGCGCAGGACCAGTCGAGCCGGAACGAACGCGCCGACGAGACCGGTGGCGACGCCGAACACCATCCCCACCAGCGGGGTGATCGGATGGAACTCGCGGACGGTGTCGGGGATGCCGAGCGAAGCCGTGTACACGCCGGTGGTCGCCCATCCTCCCGTCATCCCCAGCACCGTGCCGACGGCGGCGCCGAGGGTGCCGACCAGCACGCCGTACGACAGGTAGTGCAGGGACAGGGTCATCCGGCGCATGCCATTGGCACGGAGGGTGCCGATCTGGCCTCGTTGTTCGTAGACCAGTCGGGTGAGGAGCACGAACGCCGCCATCCCCGCCGCGATCATGAACAGGAGCGGGAACAGGACCGAGAGTTGCTGGAACCCCTCGACGTCGAGCTGCAGGGTCTCGTTGGACGGATGCTGTGCCCGCGGGATCACCGATTCGGCTCCGTAGTCGGCGGCCAGGGAACGGACCCGGTCGTCCATGGTCGCGGCGTCGGTGCCCTCCGCGTAGGTGATGAGCGTCTGGCGGTGGACGGCGACGGGAGGAAGGGGATCGAGGACGCGCTCGTCGACGAACGCGACCGCGAACGTGCCGGGAGCCGGGAAGAGGTCCTGCCGGCTCCTCGCGGGCCAGATGTACTCGGGTGAGACGACCACGCCGACCACCTCGACCGGCCGCCACGCCGACCCGTCGAACACGTCGAAGGCATCGCCCACGACCAGGTCGAACTCGGTCGCGGCGTGGGTCTCGATCAGCACCCCATCCGGGCGGCTCGGATCGAGGTAGGTCCCGTCGACGACGTCGACCTGGTCGACGGCGGGTTGATCGTCGGGAGGCATCCCGACGAGGCGACCGACGAACGTGGCGTCGCCGATCCGGAAGGGAGCATCGACCTGGCGGCGGTGGACGGCGGCCGAGACGCCATCGAGGGCCACGACGGCCTCGGCGAAGCCGTCTCGGGCGCCGGTCACGGTGATGTCGGCGAAGGCGAGACGGTCGTAGGTGCCGTTGTACGAGGACGACAGGTTCCGGTACGCGTCGTACGACGTCGCGTAGGCGAAGACGCCCAGGAGGATCGTCACGAACACGGCCAGGAACTGCCAGCGTTGACGCCGCAGGTCCCGGCGGCGCTTGACCGCCAGCAGGCTCACCAGTCGAGCTCCGTCGGGTCCGCAGGAGTCGGGTTCTCGTCCACGGAGACGATCTCGCCGTCACGGAGCCTGAAGACCCGATGTGCCATCCGAGCGATCGTCGAATTGTGGGTGACTACCAGGACGCTTCGGTCGTCCTCGGTCGTCCGCCTCAGCAGCTCGAGAATCTTGACGCCGGTTTCGACGTCCAGGGCCCCGGTCGGCTCGTCACATAGCAGCAGCGGCGGGTCCTTCACGAGGCCGCGAGCGATCGACACCCGCTGCTGCTCTCCGCCGGAGAGCTGCCCGGGGAAGTGCCCGAGTCGATCGCCGAGACCGACGGCGTCGAGGACCTTGCGACTCGTCGCCTCGGCGTCCTCGTCGAGGAGCTCGGCGATCAACGCCACGTTCTCGAGCGCCGTCAAAGACGGCACCAGGTTGTAGAACTGGAAGACGAAGCCCACCGAGTGGAGGCGATAGTCGGTGCGTCGATCCTCGTCGAGCTCGGTCAGCTCCGTTCCGTCGGCGATGATCGTGCCCGAGGTCGGTGCTTCGAGAGCTCCGATGAGGTTCAACAGCGTGGTCTTGCCCGAGCCGCTCGGCCCCAGGACGACCACGAACTCGCCCTGCGGGATCTCGAACGTCACCCCACGCAGCGCATGGACGGCGGTCTCCCCGGTCCCGTAGGTCTTCGTCAGGTTCTCTGCCCTGACCGCGGTCGGATTCGACACCATCGCTCGTCCCTTCCGGCGGCTGCCGACCCATGCTATCGACCTGATCTCGCCGCTCAGCCACCGGGATCGCCGTTGGAGCGGTCGACCGTGTGGGCGGCCAGGCGCCACAGGAAGGTCCGGGGCGCTCCGACGTCGAGGTCGTCGACGGCGACGATCACCGCGCCGTGCCCGGAGGTCGCCGACGTCGGTACGCCAGGGGAGAGCTCGGTGACGGTGGCCGTGTCCGAGGAGATCGTCACCGCCAGGTTCGTCGAGGAAGGGTCGCTCCGAAGGATGTCGAGGAGGGCGTCCAAGGCGCGGAAGGAGATCGTGACCGACCTCGACGGATCGTCCGGATCCGTGAGGGAGATCGAGGCTCGGTCGAGATCGGCGGCATCGGGCAGGAGATCCCCGTACGCTCGGGGCCGGAAGGAGCTGCCATCGGGCGGGGTGACCACCAGCGCATCGCCGTCGAGGGCGACGACCGTCCCGTTGTCGGTCGCGATCGCGGCCGAAGGAGGCGGGAGCTCATCGGGGATCGTCGACAACACGACGGCGATGGTGTCCGCGGTGAGTGTCGAGGCCTGAGGGAACCAGCTCGGCGAGGGGACGTCCATCTCGGCGATGGGAACCCACTCGTCGCCAGGGAAGCCGCGTTCGATGCGCGCTCGACCGTCGCCGACGTCGGACATCCGCAGGATGGAGCCGTCCTCGAGCAGCAGCGGGCTCGATGGGAGGAGGGACCGCTCCCACGATTCGGCGTCCAGCGAGGTGGCGACGATCGGCGAGGTTTCTCCGTCCCCGGCGGCGACGAGCATCGGCTCGCCGGTGGCCGGGTCGATGCGCTCGGCGAACTGCAGGTTCCAGCGGGGGAGCCGGTCGGCGTCGAGGATCCGGTCGCCGACGAACAGGGTGCGCCGGACCGTCTCGACGGTCACCATCCCGGGGAGCCGTCGCGGGTCGATGCCCAGGGACGACGGTTCGAAGCGGGCGATGGTCCCCACGAGGGGGTAGCCGATCGCGATGTCGTCGCCCACGAGGTCGATCCAGGCGAGAGGATGATCGATGAGGAACCTCCGGGCCGGCTCCGGAAGGCGTGGGTACGCGAGCGCGGCGACCGACGGGACCGTCGCGGTGGCCACCACGAGCTCCCCTCGAAAGGACCCGACGCCGCTCACTCGTCGCACCTCGTCGTCTCCCAGGCCGCCGCGGGGGAGCGGCGACATCGACCAGGTGCCTCCGTCGGCGGCCCAGACCTCGATGGTCTCTTGGATCGTGCCAGGGGACCGCCTGGCGACCAGCACCCATGCTCTCTCGCCGGTGGTGACCAAGCCGACGACCCGGCCGGGACCGTCGCCGAGGACCGTCGGGTCGGACCATCTCAGGCCGTCGGTCGAGGTCCGGACGGTCACCTCGCCACTGCCCGGGACCGGGGGCGCCGGTGCGGCGAGGATGAAGCCCTGATCGGAGCGCGCCACCACCCCCGCAGGTGCATCGATGACGGCCGCACGCGTCCACGGGGCTGTCGCGTCGGCGACGGGTACCACCTCGGTGGGTGTGGTGCCTCGCGGCCCGGTGGCCGGCTCGGCGATCTCGGTCGAAACGGTCGAAGCCGCCGGCGTCGGCGGGTCGGATGAGCGCGTGACGACGAGGGCCACCATGGCCAGGACCACGACCGCCCCGGCGACGGCGATCGACCAGCCGGGTGGCCCGGGCGGTCGCGCCGCATGTTCGGGTGGATGCTCGCGGATGCTCAAGGGGGTCTCCCTGATGGTCATCGTATCGGGGCGCCGCGCGTGGTGACGTCGGTCGTCTACGCTTGCCGGCCATGACGGACTTCGACTGGCCGGGAACCCTGCAGACCCTCGTCGAGCGGGGAGCGATCGACCGCTATCGGGCACGGGCCGCGATGGCCGAGATCATGGCCGGACGCGCCACCGAGGCGCAGGTGGCCGCCTTCGTCATCGGTCTCAGGGCCAAGGGAGAGACGGCCGAGGAGATGGCGGGGATGGTCGACGCCATGATGGAAGCGGCCGTCACCGTCGAGATCCCAGGTCCGGTCGTCGACATCGTCGGGACGGGAGGGGACCGGTCCGGGACGTTCAACATCTCCACCACGGCGGCGCTCATCGCCGCCGGAGCAGGCGCCAAGGTCGCCAAGCATGGCAACCGAGCCGCGTCGTCGAAGGCCGGCTCGGCCGATCTCGTCGAAGCCCTGGGGATCTCGCTCGATCTGCCGCCCGAAGCAACCGTCCAGATGATCCAGGAGACCGGCTTCGGCTTCTTCTTCGCTCCCCGATACCACCCGGCGATGAGACACGCCGGGCCTGCCCGCGGCTCGATGGGGATCCGCACCGTCTTCAACTTCCTGGGACCGCTGTGCAACCCGGCTCGGGCCCGCAGGATGGCGGTCGGGACTTCGGATCCCGCCATGGCCGAGCTGATGATCGAGACCCTCGCCGATCGCGGCGCCGAGTACGGGTTCGTGTTCTACGGCGAAGACGGCCTCGACGAGCTGACCACCACCGGCCCGTCGTTCATCTACCGTCTCCGCGCCGGGGAGATCACCCACGCCCAGTTCACCCCGGAGGACTTCGGGGTGGCGAGGGCGTCGCTGGCCGACCTGAAGGGCGGCGATGTGGAGGCGAACGTGGCGATCACCCGGGCCATCCTCGCCGGCGAGCGAGGCCCGAAGCGGGACATCGCCATGGTCAACGCCGCTCCCGCCATCGTCGTGGCCGGACTGGCCGACGGGTTCGCCGAGGCCATGACCCTGGCCGAGCAGGCGATCGACTCGGGAGACGCCGCCGCCGCGCTGGAGGCGGCGGTGACGTTGTCCCGGGAGCTCTCCAACCAGGCCGAGCGGGAGGAAACGTCCCGCTAGGCGCGGAGTTCAACTAGCGTGCCGTGGATGCGGAAACCGCTGATGCTCGTGGCGACCCTCGTGATCGTGGCTGCCGCCTGCGCTGGTGGGACGGCGGGGGACACGCCCTCCTCGACGTCGATCGCATCGTCGCCGGCCACCTCCACGACCGCTCCTACGCCATCGTCGACGTCGTCGACCACGGTGTCCGATGGCGATGCTCCGGCTCCCGACGGCCCGACGGCGCCGGACTTCACCCTCGCCCTCGCCGACGGTGGGACGTTCGTCCTGTCCCAGGAGCCCAAGCCCGTCTACCTGATCTTCTGGGCCGAGTGGTGAAGCATCTGTCGACGGGAGTTGCCCGTCGTCGATGCCATCGCCCCCGACTACGAGGGTGAGATCACGTTCGTGGCCATCGCCGGGAGGTCGACCCTCGACAAGACGACACCGGCCGCCGGCGAGCTGCTCTCGAACCTGCCGTGGGGTCTCGATGATTCGATCTGGGAGCTGTACGGCATCCCCGGTCAGCCTGCTTCGGTGTTGATCACCGGGAACGACATCGTCGTCGACGGGTGGTTCGGCGCTCTGCCCGAAGACGAGATCCGAGCCGCCCTCGATCAGCTCGTCGCCTACGGCGCCTGAGTCTCCACCGCGGGGGGACGGGCCCGTCCACGCCTCGCGGCGGCGACGGCCAGTGCTCCGCCCGCGACGATCGCGGCGGCGTAGAACCAGACCGGGCCACCTCCCAGGGATGGTCGAAGCGGCTCGGTGACGAGACGAACCGCACCGGCGACGGCGATCGCGACGGCGGTCGGCATCCCGGGGATGGGCCGCCGGTAGGCCTTCCACCACGCCAAGGCCACAGCCGCCGTCAGGTAGGCGAGCGCGGCGTACAGCTCGACGGGATGGCGGGTCACGGCGCTGCCGGGTTGCGCCCATGCCCACGGGAGGTCCGTCGCGCTTCCCAGACATGCCCCGCTCCTGAAGAGGCAACCGGCCTGCCATCCGGCCAGGCCGGCCAGGGCGGCGGCGGCGATGGCATCGGCGGCCACGACCGGTTGGCGGCGGAACGACCACAGGAACACCGCTACGGCGATGAGGCTCGCGCCCACGGTGGAGACCCCCGAGCGGACGATGATGATGTCGCCGGGGTTCGTCAGGGGATTGACGCCGTTGAGGAGCATCGTCACGATCCGTCCCCCGAAGATCCCGGCTACGGCAGCGAACAGCGCGGTGTCCCACAGGCTGCCCGCGCAGCGATCCGCGTTGCCCTCTTTGGCTTCCCACCACAGCATGGCCCACGACCCGAACGCTCCCAGGGCGGCCGCGGCGAGCAGGGTGAACTCCATCAGCCCGACGCCAACAGCTCGTCGATCTGGAGCGCCAACGTGCGTTCGTCGATGACGCCGATGTGGATCTCTCGGAGGACGCCGCCGGCCTCGTAGAAGAAGGTGATGGGGATCCCCGGTCCGGCGCCGAGATCGGCGGGGATGCGTCCGTCGGGATCGGCGTAGTGCTCGATCGGCGCATCGGGGTAGAACTCGGCGATGAAGGCCCTGGCGTTGTCCTGGCTGTCCTGGATGTTGAGGCCGACGAACCGTACCCGCCCCTCGAGGTCGGTCGCCGCGCTCGACAGGAGGGGCGCCTCGGAGCGACATGGGATGCACCACGATGCCCAGACGTTGAGCACGACGGGAAGGTCCGACGCCGTGACCAGGTCGTTCATCTCGGCGGTGGTGACGACCGGCAGCTCGGGGACGTCGTCGACGGAGACGCCCCGCGACGTGCCTCCGGCACAGGCCGCCGCCATGAGCGACACGGCGACGGCGACGACGGTGAGGCGGGTACGCACGCCGGCAGGCTACCGGAGGAGCGGAGTCATCGGCGGCGGTCGAGTTCTCGGAGGACCTCGGCGAGATCGACACCACGCTCGGCGATCGCGACCAGCAGGTGGTAGAGGAGATCCGCGGCCTCCTCGACGACGCGGGCGCGATCCCCTCCCCAGTCGGCGTCCTTCGACGCGATGAGGACCTCGGTCGCTTCTTCGACGAGCTTGCGGCCGGTCGCGTCCGGCCCGCCACGGATCAGCTCGGCGGTGTAGGAGCCCTCCGGCAGCGTCTCGGCACGGTCGGAGATCGTGTCCCACAGCGCGGTGAGGCCGAGGGGCCGGGGCTCGCCGAAGCACGTGGTCGATCCCGTGTGACAGGTCGGACCTGCGGGCCGGGCGGTCACCAGCAGGGTGTCGCGGTCGCAGTCGGCGTCGATCGCCACCAGGTGGAGGGTGTTGCCGCTCGTGGCACCCTTGCGCCAGAGTTCTCGGCGGCTGCGACTCCAGAAGTGGACCATGCCGGTGTCGATGGTGGCCTCGAGCGCCTCGCGATTCATGAACCCCACCATGAGGACATGGCCGGCGATCGCGTCCTGTACCACGGCAGGTACGAGGCCATGGTCGTCCCAGTGAAGGTCGTCGCCGATCATGGCGCCACCACCAGCGAGGGGACGCGAACCGGTAGGCCGGCCGAGGCCAGGGTCGCTTTCACCTCCGAGATGGCGTGCTCGGACCGATGGAAGATCGACGCCGCGAGGACGGCGTCGGCGCCGCCGGCGACGAGCGCCTCGACCATGTGGTCGGCGTCGCCGGCGCCGCCGGAGGCGATGACCGGGATGTCGACCGCAGCGCGCACCCTGGCCAGCAGGTCGATGTCGTACCCGTCTTTGGTCCCGTCGCGGTCCATCGAGGTGAGGAGGATCTCGCCGGCGCCGAGGGCGGCTCCGGCGGCGCACCAGTCGATCGCATCGATCCCGGTGGCCCGGCGCCCGCCGTGGGTGTAGACCTCCCACGATCCGGCGCCGTCGCTTCGGGCGTCGACCGCGAGGACGACGCATTGCCGTCCGAACGCGGCGGCGCATTCGACCAGCAGTCGGGGCCGCCGCACCGCGGCCGTGTTGACTGCCACCTTGTCGGCGCCGGCTCTCAGGACCGCCCGCATGTCGGCCACCGATCCGACCCCGCCGCCGACGGTGAACGGCACGGTGAGCACCGCCGCAGTCCGGTGGACGAGTTCGAGCAGCGTGCCGCGTGCTTCATGAGAGGCCGTGATGTCGAGGAAGCAGATCTCGTCGGCGCCTTCGGCCACGTACCGGGAGGCGAGCTCGATGGGGTCGCCTTCGTCGGTGAGGTCGACGAAGCGTACCCCCTTGACGACGCGGCCGTCGGCGACGTCGAGGCAGGGGATGATGCGCTTACGCAGCATGGGTCGCCTGCCGGCAGGCTCGGACGAAGTTCGACAGCAGACGCAAACCGGCGGTGCCGCTGCGTTCGGGGTGGAACTGCACGCCGATGCGGTTGCCCGACCGGACCGCGGCGGTGAACCGTCCACCGTGGGCGGACGTGGCGATGATTACCGCAGGATCCTCGGGGACCGGTGCGTACGAGTGAACGAAGTAGAACGGCTCGCCCGAAGGGATGCCGTCGAACAGCGGGTCGCCGCGATGATGCACGTCGTTCCACCCCATGTGGGGGAGCGGTCGGCCTGCGAGCTCACGGACCGTGCCGGGGATGACGCCCAGGCACGAGCCGCCGTCTTCGTCCGAGGTATCGAACAGGAGTTGCAACCCGACGCAGATCCCCAGCATCGGCCCGGGCCAGGCGGCGAGGGCGCGGTCCAAGCCGCGCTCGTTGAGCCGAGCCATGGCGGTGCCGGTCGCCCCGACCCCGGGGAGGATGACGGCGTCGGTCGCCTCCAGGGCGTCGGGTGCGGCGGCCACTACCGGGTCGATGCCGAGCCGCTCCAACGCAGCGACGATCGACACGAGATTGCCGGCCCCGTGGTCGATGACCGCGATCCGCATCACAGTGTGCCCTTCGTCGAGGGGATCCCGGTCCGCCGGGGGTCGGGTTCAACGGCCATCCGCAGCGCGCGGGCGAGGGCTTTGAAGGCCGCCTCGGCGAGATGATGGTCGTTCCGGCCCGTCGCGGTCAGGTGGATGGTCATGCGGGCGCTGCGGGCGAACGCTTCGAGGGCATGGGGGATCATCTGGGTACCGAGGGTGCCGATGGCCGGCGTCAGGAACGGGAGCGACACGACGGCGTAGGAGCGTCCTCCGGCATCGACGGCGGCGGTGGCGAGGGCTTCATCCATGGGCACCGCGGCATGGCCGAAGCGGACGATCCCGGCGCGGGTCCCGAGCGCGCCGTCGAACGCCTCCCCGAGGGCGATGGCGGTGTCCTCGACGGTGTGGTGCTCGTCGATGTGGAGGTCGCCGACGGTTCGCGCCTCGAGGTCGAACAGGCCGTGCATGGCCATCGATGTCAGGAGATGGTCGAACATGCCGACCCCGGTGGCGACCTGGGCTCGGCCCGAGCCGTCGAGTGACAGCACGATCTGGACGTCGGTCTCGGTGGTGGTGCGTTGGATCGTGGCCGATCGGGCCATCACAGAACCTCCTCGAGGGTGGCGAGAAGCCGGTCGTCCTCGCCGGGTGAACGGACGGTGAACCGGAGATGATCGGCGAGGGGCCCGTCGGCCGGGAACCGCCGAACGACGAGGCCCCTGGAGAAGAGGTGGTCGGCGATGGCACCGGCGGCGGACCCGACGTGACAGAGGAGGAAGTTGGCCGCCGACGGCAGGACGGTGAAGCCGACGCCGGTCAGCGCGTCGGCCAGCCGTGCGCGCTCGGTGACCAGCCGGTGGACGTTGGCGGTCATCCGCTCGGGGTGGTCGAGCGCGTCGATGGCGAGGACCGACGACACCTCGGCGATGCTTCCGGGCGGGCGCACCGCGTCGAGGGTATCGACGAGGGCTTCCGCTCCCACCCCGAAACCGACGCGGGCCCCTGCCAGGCCGAATCCCTTGGACAGGGTATGGCAGACGAGGACGTCGTCATGGGCGGCGACGAGATCCGTCCAGCGGTCGCCGGCGATCTCGGCGTAGGCGGCGTCGAGGATCGTCACGCCCGCGGTGGCGTTCACGATCGTCTCGACGGTCTCGAGGTCGAGGCGCTCGCCGGTGGGGTTGTTGGGGACGCACAGCCAGACCACATCGGCGTCGGCGGCCGCTTCCACGAGGGCGTCGACGGGCTGGGCGAACGACGGGCCGGCGGCCGGGATCTCGAGGTGGGCGGCCCCGACCTGCGCGGCGGCGATCCGGTACAGCGGGTAGGTGGGAGCGGAGGTGACGGACCGGCGCGACGGGCCGAGGAAGGCTCGCGCGGCGAGGAGGATGATCTCGTCCACGCCGGCTCCGGGGGCGATGTTGGACGGTTCGACGCCCACGTAGCGGGCCGCCGCCTCGCGGAGGGGGAGGTAGTTGGCCCCGGGGTACTCGTTGAGGCGTCGGGCAGCGGCGGCGGCTGGCGCGGCGGCCCAGTCGGGCGGGTACGGGGACGTGTTGTGGTCGAAGCGAACGATCGCCGACTCGGGGATCCCGAGGTCTCGGGCGATGTCCCGGGTCGTGGGCTGCCATCGGTAGCGGGGAACGCTCATCGCGGCGCCAACCGCATGTCGACACATGCCGCGTGGGCGGTGAGCCCTTCGGCCTGGGCGAGGGTGCGGATCGTCGGGGCGAGACCTTGCAGTCCTTCCCGGGTGAGGTGCTGGAGCTGGCGCCATGATCCGAAGTCCTCGGTCGCCAGGGGTCCGTAGGCGGCGGCGAGACCGCCGGTGGGAAGGATGTGGTTGGCGCCTGTGGCGTAGTCGCCGGCTGACTCGGGGGTCCAATGACCGAGGAAGACGGATCCGGCCGATGGGACGAGCCGAGCATCGGCATCGGGGTCCGCGCTGTGGATGGTCAGGTGCTCGGGTGCCCAGGCGTCGACGAATGCCAAGGCGTCCCGATGGTCGGTGGCGACGACGACCATGCCATGGTCGGCGAGGGCGGCGGCGACGATATCGGCCCGCTTCAGGTCCTGGAGTTGCCGCGAGACCGCCTCGACGACCGCCTCGGCGACGTCGGGGTCGGCGGTGACGAGCACCACGGTGGAGTCGGGGCCGTGCTCGGCCTGGCAGAGGAGGTCGGCGGCGGCGACCTCGGGGTCGGCGGTGGCGTCCACGACGATGGCGGCCTCGCTCGGTCCGGCGGGCAGGTCGACCCCGACGACGCCGTAGACAGCCAGCTTGGCTGCGGTCACCCAGGTTCCTCCAGGGCCGACGATCTTGTCGACGGGCGCGATCGTCTCGGTCCCGTAGGCGAGGGCGCCGATCGCCTGTGCGCCGCCGGTGGCGTGCACCTCGTCGAGGCCGAGCCGATGCGCGGCGGCCATCACGGTGGCGTCGAGGCGCCCGTCGGGTCCCGGTGGGCTGATGACGACGATCGACCCGACGCCGGCGACCTGCGCCGGGATGGCGGCCATCAGCAGCGACGAGGGATACGCGGCGAGTCCGCCGGGTACGTAGAGCCCGACCCTGCGCAGCGGCGTCCAGCGGCGGACGACCGTCACCCCGGGGGACGGTTCGATGGTGACGTCGGTGGGTCGCTGCGACGCGTGGACGAGGCGGATGTTGGCGGCGGCCGTGTCGAGGGCGTCGAGCACGTCGGGAGCAACGGCGCGCTCGGCGGCAGCGAGGTCGGAGGGGTCGACGGTGAGGGGCGCGGCGGCCGGGACGCCGCCGAAGCGCACATCGAAGCCGCGCAAGGCTGCGTCTCCTCCGACGCGGACGGCTTCGACGATCTCGGCCGCGGCGACCCGGGTCGCGGTGTCGGGGACGGCCGACCGGCGGACGATGGCGGCCCGCTCGGCGGGGGAGAGATCGGCCAGGGCGACGGTTCGGATCCTCATCGGATCATCTGCTCGATGGGGAGGACGAGGATCGCCGAGGCGCCGGCTGCTTCGAGCTCGGGGAGCACCGTCCACATCTCGTCCGCGTCGACGACCGAATGGACGGCGACCATCCCGTCGTGGGCGAGGGGGACGACGGTCGGAGCGTCGGCGCCGGGGATGATCTGCTCGATGGCGTCGACGGCGGTCGCCGGTGCGTTCATCAGCACGTAGCGCTTCCTCCGGGCGGTGACGACGGCACGCACCATCGTCGCCAGCGGCGTACGTTCCCCGTCGGCGGACGAGATGAGCGCAGCCTGGGATTCGAGGATGGTCGCCACCGGCCGGAGGCCGTTCACCATCAGGGTGCTTCCGCTCGAGACGAGGTCGACGATCGCGTCGGCGACGTCGAGCTTGGGGGCGACCTCCACCGAGCCGCGGAGGGGGATCGTGATGATCGGGATGTCCTTGTCGGCGAAGAACCCGGTCACGGTACGGGGGTGGGAGGTGGCCACACGCAGGTCCGCGAAGTCCTCGAGCGACTCGACCGGGGACGTCTCTTCCACAGCGGCGGTGAGGCGGCAGCGTCCGAACCCGAGTTCGACGACGACGTCGGGGGCGAGCCCGGACTCGGCGACGAGGTCGAGTCCGGTGATCCCGAATTGGGCGACGTCGTCGTGGACGAGCTCGGGGATGTCGTCGGCGCGAACGAACAGGACCTCTACGGGCATGTTGCGGACGGGGACCGACAGGGAGCGGTCGGACGTCTCGAACACCAGCCCGGCCTGGCGGAGGAGGGCGACGGAGGGATCGGCGAGGCGGCCCTTGTTGGGGACGGCGATCCGAGTCCGGCCGCTCATGGCGATGCTCCGATGCCGAGCCGGTCCAGGGTCTCGCGGTACCCGCCGGTGCCGTGTCGGAGCCAGTCGTTGATGCGGGTGATCGTGGCGGTCGAGACGCCGGTCGTGTCGTGGATGGCCCGGTAGGAACGGCCGGCGGCGAGCTGGCGGACCACGGCCCAGCGGGAGGCCATCTCTTCGAGTTCGCGTCGGGTACACAGGTCGCGGAGGAGACGTTCGGCTTCGTCGCGGTCCGAGCATGAGACGATGGCGTCCAGGAGGGCGTTGGCGTCCTCGTCGGAGGCCCAGTCTCTGGCCGTCGTGTTCGGCATGGCGTCGCTCCTGCTAGCGTATTAGCACATTAGCACACTCTCACACCTGGTGACACCTCGGAGGAGCCCATGCAGATCATCCCCGCCGTCGACGTCCTCGATGGGGCGGTCGTGCGCCTGCTGCGGGGCGACTTCGGTGCCGTCACCCGGTACGCCACCGACCCCGTGCACATCGGGTCGCGTTGGATCGAACGGGGTGCCACCCTCGTCCACGTCGTGGACCTCGACGCCTCCCGAGGAGCCCCACCCGACCGGGCGCTGTGGGCCGGCCTCGGGCGAGCAGGGATCCCGTTCCAGATCGGCGGCGGGATCCGCAGCGACGTCGTCGCCGGCGACGCCGTCGCCGCCGGAGCGCTCCGCGTCGTGGTCGGCACCGCAGCGCTGGAAACGAGCGACACCCTGGTCCGGATCGTCGACACCGTCGGTACGGACCGGGTCGTCGCCGCCATCGACGTGCGCGACGGGAGAGCGCACGGAGCCGGATGGCGAGACGAGGGCATCGCGCTCGATCGGGCGCTCGCCGCGGTCGTCGACGCCGGCGTCCCTCGGATCCTGGTCACCGGCATCGAACGCGACGGGGCGATGGTCGGGCCGGACCTGAACCTCCTCGCGCAGGTGCGATCGCTCGCTCCCGGCCTCCGTCTCATCGCCAGCGGGGGCGTCGGCGACCTCGCGGATCTCGAGGCCCTGTCGGAGCTCGGCGTCGAGGGCGCCATCGTGGGGAGGGCCCTCTACGAAGGACGGATCGACCTGTCCGAGGCGATCGCCGTGGCGAGCGGCCGCTGAGCGCTCCGGCGCTCACGCCCCCTCGGAACGGTCTCGAAGGGCGCGCAGCGCATCGGCGATATCACTGCCGGAGACGGCGATCGACTCGGGATCGCGCCGCAGTGCCTGGAGGGCAGCCTCTCGCAGCAGGCCGGCGAGCTCCGCGAACGACAGCCCCTCGGTATCGGCGACCACACGGTCGAGGTCGATGTCTTCGGCGAAGGGCACGTCGCTGATCGAGAAGAACGCCGACCTCGCTTCGGCCCCGGGGAGACCGAGCCGGAGATGCACCTCGAGTCGGCCCGGGCGGAGAAGCGCCGGATCGACCAGATCGCGGCGGTTGGTGGCGCCGATGACGAACACGTCACCCCGGTCGGCGACCCCGTCCATCTCCGTCAGCAGCGCGGCCACGACCGAATCGGTCACGGTGTTGGTCGAGTTGCCACGCACCGGAGCGAGGGCATCGATCTCGTCGAAGAACAAGATGGCCGGTGCCACCGCCTTCGCCCGGGCGAACACCTCGCGGACGGCGCGCTCGGACTCGCCCACCCATTTGTCGAGGAGCTCCGCGCCCTTGACCGGGAAGAACGCCGCTCCGGACTCGTGTGCCAAGGCTCGAACCACGTAGGTCTTGCCGGTACCGGGCGGCCCCCACAGCAGGAGGCCCTTGGGCGGCTCGATGCCGAGGCGTCGGAAACGCCTGGGATCGGTCATCTGCCAGATCACCGTCTCGGTCAGGCGTTGCTTGATGGTGTCGAGGTTCGCCACCCGATCGAACCCGTACGAGGGCATCTCCCCGAGCGACGTCGTGCCCAACGACGGCGGCGTGCCGTCGACCGCCCGCTCCAGGAGCTCCTGGGTGATCGGTGCCCCCGACGTCGCCACCAGCGCCGTCGCCTCGAGCACCGCCGCCATGATGTCGGCGCCGGAGAACCCGGCGGTGCGGGCCGACAGCCGGTCGAAGTCCAGGTTCCGCTGCGGCACCTGGGCGAGAGCCGCCTCGAAGAGGAGCGCTCGGCGTGCGGTGTCCGGCGGGGGGATCACAAGCCGCCGGGGAAGAAGGGGCGACGACGAGATCGCCGCGTTGAGGCGAGTCGCCGACGACACCCCCAGGACGCAGGCGATCCTGGGCCGATCCGCGACCGCATCGAGGAACCAACGGAAGATCGCACCGGCCTGCGTCTCGAACATCCCGTCGCTGCCTGCGACCGAATCGACGTGGTCGAGGTAGATGATCGCCGGCGGCGGGGTCTCCTTGACCGAACGCTCCAGGAGTGTGAGGAGCCGATCGGGCTTGAACACCATGTCGAGCGGCACCTCGTGGACGGCGGCGCCGGCATCCCGAGCGGCGGCATCGACGAGCTCGGACCGTCCGCAACCGGCTGGACCTTCGACGATCACGCCCGCGACCTCGGGCAGCCCCCAGGTGGCGGGAAGCCGTCGAGCCGACGTCAACAGGGAGAACCATCCGGTCAGGATCTCCCGCTCGGTTTCCAGTCCGGCCAGGAGCGCCTCCGCCGTCGTCGGGGCCTCCCCCGGCGGCGACGCGACATGGGTCACCGTCGCCGGTGGGTTCCGTCCCGCTTCGTGGACGATGGTCCCCGGACCGACGATCCCCGCCGGGGCCGGCTCCACCTCGGCGACGGTCAGCTCCGTCTCGGTGTCGTCGTCGGCGCCGTACGCGCCCTTGACGACCAGCCGGTCGCCGATCGTGACCGGACGTCCCTGCAGGGCACGGGTGAGGTGGCGGGCATCGAGCGGGCTCGTCGCTCCTCCCAGGACGACCCGTTGAGCCCGCGGCAGGATGGCCCGCCGCACGTCGACCGACTCGCCGACATCGAGGCCGGCGTTGATCAGCGTCCGCGGCCCGGCCAGCAGCGCGTTGGGGGACGGCACGTCGCCGGGAGCCACGACCGCATGCGTGTCTCCCAACGCGACGATCCCTCCCCCCGGGAGACCCATGGCCACCAGCAAGGTGGCGTCCGCTCTGGCCGTCGGGTCCGTTCCCCGCTTGATGATGAACCGCATCCTGGAAGGGTAGGGCGTCGGTCGGCGCCTCGGAGTCAGCTCGCCGCGGCCAACCGAGCCACCGGCGATGCCGGCATCGCGATCGGTCGGGTGCTCTCGATGATCTCGACACCGCTACGGTCGAGCCAACGCCACATCAGGTCGGCTTCGGCCGCAGCGGATACGGTAGCGGGCACCTCGTCGACCTCGCCGGGGCGGTACTCGGGGAGCAGCGGTGCCGAGCCGCGGGCGCTCCATGCGGCCACGAACCGGCCGTCATCGACGACGATGCCGTCGCCGGCGGCGTCCTCGGCCCAGAGCCGTCCCGCCCCGGTCAACGCGCTCCAGGCCCGCCGCCGCTCCAACGCCCGGGCGAGGGCCCGATGGCGGTCCCGCACGTCGGCGGCCTCCTCGAAGCGTTGCATCCGGGCCAGCTTCGTCATCCGTTCCCGCAAGGGGGCCAGGAGGAGATCGGGTTCCTCGGTCACGCCGCGTCGCACGACGGCCACGACGGCCGCGTACTCGTCCTCGGTGATCGTCCCGTCACACGGGCAGACGGCGACCCCGACCTGGGCGAAGCTGCATGCGGCGCTGCGGCGGGTGCCGGCACCCCGGCAGCGCCGGATCGGCGTGGCATCCCACAGTGCGAACATCACCTGCTCGGCGGCCCGTCTCGAGCGGAACGGGCCCAGGTACGGGCCGTCGCCCCGACGAAGGGTCCTGACGATCGACAGGCGGGGGAACCGTTCGGAGGTGAGCTTCAGCCAATGGGTGGCTCGAGGAGGTCGAGATCGTCGGTTGTACCGAGGTCGATGGGCGGCGATGAGCCGTAGCTCGGTGATCTCGGCTTCGAGTTCGGTCTCGCACACGACATGATCGATGCGTTCGAGGTCGCGCAGCATCTGCGCGATGCTGCGCCGCCTGTCCCCGTAGAAGTACGAGCGGACCCGTGTCCGCAGGTCCTTGGCCTTGCCGACGTAGATCACGGTGCCGTCCGGGTCGACGAACTGGTACACGCCCGCTCGGCGCGGGAGCCCCTCGGTGAGCGCCAGCTTCGCGTAGGCGGCCGCGCCCCGCGCGGTCGGAAGCCGGAGCAGATCGTCCAGGTGGGTGACGCCGATCGAACCGGCTCTCGCCAGGAGCTCCCAGAACACGTGGGCGGTGGCGATCGCGTCGTCGAGGGCGCGGTGGGTGGGAGGGTGAGGAGCGCGGAAATGCGCCGAGAGCGTCCCGAGCTTCAGGTTCCTGACCTCGCCACGCACGAGCCGTCGCGCCAGCGCCAGGGTGTCGACCGTCGGGTTGGGAAGGCGGCCGTAGCCGAGTCGTCGGGCCGCGGCCTGCAGGAACGACATGTCGAACCGCACGTTGTGGCCGACGATGACGGCATCGCCGACGAACTCGAGGAACGAGGGCAACGCCTCGGCGATACGAGGGGCGTCGACGACCATCGCATGGGTGATGCCGGTGAGGACCGTGATGAAGGGAGGGATCTCGACGCCGGGGTCGACCAGGGTCTGGAACCGACCGACCTCCTCGCCGCCGACGAACTTGACCGCACCGATCTCGGTGATCTCGCACGAGGCCGCCGAACCGCCCGTGGTCTCCAGATCGAGCACACAGAACGGAACCTCCTGGAGCGCCGCCCCCATGTCCTCGAAGCTCCGTTGCGCCACCGTCACCGTCTCACTCCGCATCTGGTCGGCATCGTCGGGATCTGCCCGGCGTGCGGGCCGACACCCTAGCCCGAACGTACGTTCGGTCCAAGGATCCGGGCAACGAGGGGGGCGCTACGCTGCGCGGATGGTCTTCTCGGGACGGGTCTACTTCGATTTCCTGTCACCCGACGTGTGGCGGTTCTACCGACTCCTGACCGCAGCCGCCCGCGAGGGCGTCGAGCTGCGACTCGCGTGGCGCTCGTTCGCTCCCGAGGGCGACCGATCGGGGCGGCTCGCCCTGGCCAGCTTCGAGGCGGTGCTCGACCTGGCCCCCGACCGCCATGGCCGGTACCTCCAGGCGATCCTCGCGATGCATCATCTGGACGGGTTCGTGGTGGACGACCCCGCCACCTGGCACGAGGCCGCCAAGGCCGCGGACGTGCCGTCGGACGTGGTGGACCGGGCCGACGCGTACCTCGAAGCGGTGGACATCTCGACGGCCCAAGCCCGGGAGCTCGGTGTGTGCCGCACCCCCGCGTTGTACCGCCACGGACCGGTGCTCGAGATCGAGCTCACCCCGGCGGCCTACCACGACCCGGCGGTCGTCCATCGCCTCGAGACGATCGACCGGGTCATCGCCGACGACGGGCTGTGGGTCCTCAGGAAGCCGGAGTTGGAGTGACCCGGCGCTGGCGGACCGCCTCGTAGAGGACCAGCGCAGCTGCGATCGACGCGTTGAGGGAGTCACCGGAGCCGACCATCGGGATGCGCACCTTCGTGCCGACCGTCCTCCACGTCTCCGACACGCCTCGGTGCTCGGAGCCGACCACCACCGCGGTGGGGCCTCGCATGTCCACGTCCCAGTAGTCGATGGACGCCTCGGGCGTGGCGACCACCACGGTGGTGTCACCGAGCCACCGGATCGTGTCCTCGGTCCGGGCGGTGGCCAGCGGGACGGTGAACAGTGATCCCTGGGACGCTCGCACCACGTTCGGGTTGAATGGATCGACGATCCCGTCGGCGGCGACGACGGCGGCGCCGACGCCTTCGGCGGTGCGGAGCATCGCTCCCAGGTTGCCCGGCTTCTCGATCCCTTCGGCGACGAGGACGAGGTCGCCGGCATCGATGGCCGCCAGATCGGTCGGGAACGCGACCGCCACCGAGAGGATCCCATCGGGCCTCTCCCTGGCGGACAGCTTGGCGAACACCTTCGCCGAGACGGTGACCACCGGGATGCGATGGGCGGTGGCCGCGACGATCGGCTCGTCGGGCGGTGCGACCGCGGGGGCGACGAGGAGCCGCTCGATCTGGACCCCGGCCTCGATGGCCCGGAGGGTCTCCCGTGCGCCCTCCACCACGAACCTGCCGGTGGTCGACCGATGCCGCCGCCTTCGCAACGCGACGACCTCCTTGACCGTGGGATTCGATGCGCTGGTGATGGCGACGACGGCGTCGTCGGACATCACCGGACCCCGAAGCGCAGCGGGATGTCGGTGGGCCGGTAGAAGCCCGGATCCAACTCCGAACAGCGCTGAAGGCCCCGCAGGACGTTGGCCACGGTCCCCTCGTCACCCGGGTAGCCGCCTTCGAAGCGGACGTCCAGGGGCGGCTCGCCGACGACCTGGACCCGGTCCACCGGTTCGGCGATCTTCCACGCCATCGTCAGCCGCAGCTCGATCGACCTCCCGTCCCCGGTGCTCAGCTCGGCGCGATGGTCGGCGCCGTGGACGACGCCGTCGACGACGATCGGCTCGATCCGCATCGAGACGTCGTGGTACGGCCACAGCAACCCGCGGGCCACGAGGCGGGCGGATGCGTCGAGGCCCTTGTGTCCGATCCGACCCGCCGCGAGCTCGTGAGCGAACTCCTCGGGGGTCAGTCCGTAGCCGGTCTTGCGGACCAACGACTCGCGTCGGGTCGAGCTGTCGACGCGGCGCGTCACCACGATCCGCGACACGTTGCGGGAGCCCGACGCGACGAGGAGCGGGACCCGGTCCATGATGAAGCCCGGGTTGGTGCCGGTGACCACGATGACCCGCCCGTTGGACCGAGCGCTCGTGTGCATCGCATCCCAGATGTGCCTGGGCGCCCACGCCAGCTCCTCACATGTGGTGACGACGTGATAGCCGCTGGAGACGAGGCGGACGATCTCGGGCGCGACCTTGTCGGCCCGGGACGAGAAGGCCACCAGGGCCCGTTCCGCGTTCCGTGCCGCCGGCAGGTCGACCGTGGTCGGGTAGGCGTCGGCGCCGGTCTCGGCCGTCAGCCGCGCCCGCGCCTCGGGCTGAGGGTCGACGACCGCGGCCACCCGGTCGACGATGCCATCGTCGACCGCCGCTTGCGCGACCCACGACCCGATGGGGCCTGCTCCGACGATGATCAGTTCGGACATGGTTCCCATGATTGCGGGTCGTGTGGCAGCGACAAAACGCTCACGCGTCCGTCCCCGTCGCCGTGCCGGTCGACGGGACGGGTCGGCCGTCGGCGTCGGCTGCGTACAGGGTGCACACGACGCTCCGGTCGCCCGCTCGCCATCCCCGCCGATCCGGGACGTAGGTTCGGATGTAGTACGGCGAGTCCTCCCACGCCTCGTTGGTGTAGGTCGAGAACCGGTCGAGGCACCCTTGGAAGGCGGCGTCGAAGAGCTCGTCGTCTTCCGGGATCGGGTCGTCGGGACCGTAGGCGAGATCGACGATGGCGAAGACCTCGAGGTCGTGGGGCTGTTCGCAGTCGACCGGTTCGAGGGCTGCGAACCCGCCGCCCGGGTCGCGAAGACAGGTCCCGGGCTGCGGGTCGGCGGTGATCGGCGATGTCGTCGGCGTCTCGTCGGTCCCCTCGACGTCGATGAGCTGGGTAGCGACGAGTCCAGAGCCGAGCAGAAGCAGGGCCACGACGAAGGCCACGAGGGCCCGGCCGGGTGGCGCCGCCGCCGACGGCGCCGACGGCGGCGAGGGCGGCGGCGCGGTCACGAGCGGCTCGACCTCCAGGTGCTCGACGCGAGGCGCGTGGCCGGGTGGGGTCGGCGCCTGGGGCGTCGGTCCATCGGCCGGCTCGGCTGCGGCCGGCTCGGAGGACGGGTCGGCTGCGTGCGGCTCGGAGGAGGGATCGCGGCGGGAGCGAGCCGCCTCGCGGGCGCGGCGGACCATCTCCTCGCTCGATTGGAAACGCTCAGCCATCGTGTCCTCCGCAGCTCGGTTCGAGGCTACCCGGCTGCCGAGTCGGGACGTGGCCCATGATGCGGCGGCGTCAGGTGACGGCCGCCGGGGCGTCCGGATAGGCCTCGTGCCTGCCGGATGCGACGACGTCCGCGGTCCGTTCGATGGCTGCCGCGACGTCCCGGTAGCGGTTGTACAACGGCGAGAAGCCGTACCGGACGATGCCGGGATGCCGGAAGTCGACGATCACGTTGCGGTCGCGGAGGGCTTGGACGATGGGCCACGCCGCGTCATGCCGGAGGGCGACATGGCCACCGCGCCGGTCGTCGTCGGTCGGGGTGACCATCTCGAATCCGAGCGCGGCGAGTCGCTGGTTGGCGAGTTCGATGAACCACGATGTCATGGTCCGGCTCTTGGCCCGGATGGCGTCGATGCCCGCATCCGCGCACAGCGCGATGCCTTCGGCGGCGCCGATCATCGACACGATCGGGGCGGTGCCGGTGAGGAAGCGGCGGATGTCGGGAGCGGGCCGATAGCCGGCCTCGAAGGCGAACATGTCGTCGTGGCTCCACCAGCCGGCGATCGGTTGCGTGAGGGTTCCCTGCAGGTCCCTGCGCACGTACAGGAAGGCGGGTGACCCGGGGCCGCCGTTGAGGTACTTGTACGTGCATCCGACCGCCAGGTCGGCATCGGCGAGGTCGACCGGCACGATCCCGGCGGCATGGGAGAGGTCCCAGAGGACCCGCGCCCCAGCCTGGTGGGCGAGGGCGGTGATGCCGCGCAGGTCGGCGAGGGCACCGGATCGGTAGTTCACCAGCGACAGGCTGACGAGGCCCACATGCTGGTCGAGGGCGTCGGCGATGTCGGTCACCGTCGGATCGGCCGGGACGTCACGGAGTCGCCCGCCGCGGCGGCGGGCCACTTCGTGGAGGATGTAGCGGTCCGACGGGAAGTTGTCGGCGTCGGTGACGATGTCGGGGCGAGACGGCTCGGCCCCGATCGCCGCCTCCGCCAGCTTGTACAGGTTCACCGAGGTCTGGTCGCAGAGTGCGACCTCGTCGGGACGCGCCCCGATCAGCGGGGCGAGCGCGGCGCCTGCTCGGGTTCCCAGGTCCAACCAGCGGTCCCAGGAGCGGACGAGGCCTCCGGCCCACTCGCGGTCGACCGTCTCGGCGATCGCCGTCCGTGTTCGGCGCGGCAGCGGCCCCAGCGAGTTGCCGTCCAGATAGACGAGGTCGGGATCGGGGATCGAGAACCGGCTTCGGAACCCGGACAGCGGGTCGGCGGCATCTCGGTCGGCGGCTGCAGCGGCGAGGTTCACACCGAACCGGGTCAGTACAGCTCGTAGGCGCCGGCGATCAACCGGTCGCGGACGCCCTTCCAGTCGTCGAAGCATTCGCCGACGATCGCCGCCACCGACGTGTCGGGGACGTCGCCGACGACCTCGACGTGGGCGACCTGGGGCTCGGTGACGGGATGGCCGATCGCCGACAGCAGTCGGACGGTGGCTTCGGTCGCGGCGGTCTCGGCCAGGAGGCGGGTGGCGATGTCCTGTCCGATGGCGTGGTACGTCTTGCCCACGTGCGCGGCGGGGTTCTTCCCGGCCGCAGCTTCCAGACTCATCGGTCGGTACGGCGTGATGAGGCCGCCGAACCGATTGCCTCGTCCCACCTGACCGTCATCGCCCGCCTCGGCCGAGGTGCCGCTCAAGGTCAGGTACGCGGATCCGTCCCGGTCGGCCTGGTTCACCTGGATCGTGACCGCATGTCCGAACACCTCGGAGACGAACGCGAACGCGTCCTCCTCGACCTGTTCGACGACCGCGTCGTACTCGTGGGCCGAACCGACGTCGCGGGCGAGGACCGGCGCGGCGATCGTGATGGTGACGTCGTCGCCGATGCGGGATCCCATGATCTTGATGTCGCGGCCGATCGGCACCTGGGCACGGTAGCCATCCGAGTTGAGATGGGTCTCGAGATCGTGGACGGCCGTCTCGAGGGGACTGCGGGGAAGCGACACCGCGGCGAAGGACGTGTCGTTGGCGAGGGGAGCGTCCGTGCCGTGGCCGGCCTTGACGACCGCGGCCAGATCCACCGCCGACTGATTGAGCCACAGCTCGACACTGAAGGCGTCGGGGTCCGCGTCCGGCAGGATGCCGAGCAACCGTTCCTTGTACTCCTTCGCCAGCTCGTCGGGGTCCGGGCCCCACGCCGTCGTCATGTCCGCCTTGCCGACCAGGACGAGTCGGGAGGGCTTGACGTGTCGTCCCCCTCCGAAGTCGATGTCCACCGCTCCGGCCGCCAGGATCGCCTTGTCGACGTTGAAGTGCTGCACCTCGCCGGTGTGGGCCAGGTACTCGGTGGCCAGCTCGCGGGCGAGGTCTTCGGCCAGCGCGTCGCAGATCGTGTCGGGATGGCCGACCCCCTTGCGTTCGACGAACTCGATGCGGGGAGCGAACGGCGGTCGGCTGGTGACCGAGAGATGATCCATGGTGGGGCATCCTACCGGTCGCGCGGTCGCCTCGGCGACGGTCGGGCGGGAAGGGAGCGCAGCGCCACCCGCAGGCTGCCCTTGGCTCCGGTGCGGAGGATGTTCGCCTCGTAGATCCGTCCCCCGATCCGGACGAAGACGTAGATCGTCGCCATCGTCATGACCAGGGTGAACGCCACCTCCCACGGTGCGGCGTCCCCCGCGGCCATCCGCACCGGCATCGCGATGGGTGACCAGATCGGGACGTATGACACGTAGCGGAGCAGGTCGCTGCCGCCGGTGAGGGCGGTGACGGCGATCAGGTAGGGGATCATCACGATCATCGTCAGCGGGAACGCCGCGTTCTGCGCCTCCTCGGTGCGGGAGACGAGCGAGCCGGCAGCCGCGTAGGCGGTGGCGTACAGGGCATAGCCGAGGAGGAACCAGAGGATGACACTGCCGGCGATCGTCCCGATGACCGTCGGCACGCCGGTGGCACCGACGGCGATGGCGGCTCCGAAGCCGACGACCCCGACGACGAGCAGCTGGAGGATCCCCAAGGCGCCGATGCCGATGATCTTGCCGGCCAGGAGCCGGCGGGGGAGCACCGCACCGAGGACCAGTTCGACGACCCGGTTGGCCTTCTCCTCGACGACCCCCAGCAGGATCCATTGCCCGTAGGTGACGATCGCGATGAACATGATGACCGACGCGAAGAAGGCGATGCCCTGGGCGGCGAGGTCGGGCGCACCGTCGCCGCCGATCCGCTCGACCGGCACGTCGGCGGCGGAGAGCAGGTCGGCCGCCTCCTGGGGGGTGAGGCCCAGTTCGGTCGCCCGTTCGGCCACCCGCTGGGCGGCGACGATCGACGTGGCGGCGGCCAGGAACGACGACGGGGTCTCGGAGGTGGCGAGGACGGCGCCGTCGGTGACGACGAGGTCGACGGTGCCGTCCTCGAGGGCGGTTCTGGCGGCGGCCTCGTCGGGGAACGTCACTCCGTCGATAGTGGCTCCCGGTGGGGCGATCTCCTCGAGGGCGGCGACGAGGTCGGCGGGATCTTCCCCGACCACCCCGACGGTGGCGGTCAGACCGGCGACGTCACCGAAGAACGTCGGGGCGACGACGACGCCGACCACGAGGAGCAGCGAGATGCCCGTGGAGATCTGGAACGCCCGCGAGCGGAGCCGTTCCATGAAGTCGCGCCGGGCGATCAGACGGACGGTCCTCAGCGGGCTCACGTTGCGACCGCTTCCCGGAAGATCTCCGACAGCGACGGCGGCTCGAAGGAGAGCCGTCGGACCGTTCCGGCCACTGCGGCGGCGTCGACGATGCGTTGGAGGTCGACGTCGACGTCGGTCAGGAGCCGAACCCGGTCGCCGTCGACGTGGACCGGCTCGACATGGTCGAGGCCGGTCCACCACGCGCCTCCGCCGACCACCTCGGCGTCGATGTAGCGTCGTCGTGACGCTGCTCGGAGCTCGGTGATGCGTCCGTCGAGGACGACCCGGCCGTGATCGATGATGACGGCCCGTTCGCACAGGTCCTCGACGAGGTCGAGCTGATGGCTGGAGAACAGCACGGCGGTGCCCGCCGCGGCTCGTTCGGCGAGGAGTCCGGCGAGGCTCTCCACCCCGATCGGGTCGAGTCCGGCGAACGGTTCGTCGAGGACGAGGAGCTCGGGGTCGTGGACGAGGGCGGCGGCGAGCTGGGCTCGCTGTTGGTTCCCGTGCGACAGCTCCTCGACCTTGGCGTTGGTGCGTTCGCTGAGGCCGAGCTCGCCCAGCCATCGAGCCGTGGCGTCTCGGGCGCGACCGGCGGGCATGCCGTGGAGCTCGGCGAACCAGGCGATCTGCCGATCGATGGGCATCTTGGGGTACAGACCTCGTTCCTCGGGCATGTACCCGAAGCGGAGACGCACGTCGGGCGTGATCGATGCTCCGTCCCAGGTGACGGTTCCCGAGTCGGGTCGAACCAGCCCGAAGATCGTCCGCATCGTCGTCGTCTTGCCCGCCCCGTTGGGTCCGAGGAAACCCACCATCTCGCCGCGTTCGATCGTGAAGCTGCAGCCGTCGAGGGCGACGACGTCGCCGTAGGTCTTGGAGAGGTCGGTGAGGCGGAGCATCGGTCCGATGCTACGGGGTCGTGGTCACCATCGGTCGCGGTGGATCTGATCGGTGCGTCGGCCGCGTCCCAAGGACCCGGAGCGACGGTCGGGAGCCGGGTGGCCGACGGTGACGATCCCGATCGGTTCGGTGTCGTCGGGTACGCCGAGGAGCTCGCGCAGACCGGGGATCGAATGGACACCGAGGAAGCCGGCGGCGAGTCCTTCGTCGACGGCGGCGAGCAGGACGAGCATGAGCACGGCTCCGGCGTCGACCCACCAGTACGGGACATCCCAGCCGTCTTCGCCGGCCATCGGTCCGTCGGGTCCGCCCTTGTCGGCAGCGGCGTAGCGGCGGAGATAGGCGGCTTTGGACGTGCATACGACGATGTGAACCGGGGCTCGGGAGATCCACGGATCGAACCCGTTGGCGACGTAGTCGGCTTCCCCGGCCAGCGCCGCGATGCGTCGGCGGGTGTCGGGGTCGGTGACGACGACCAGGTCCTGACCTTGGGTGAAGCCGGCGCTGGGGGCTCGCAGGGCAGCGGCGACGATCCGGTCGACGGCGGCCGGATCGATCGGATCGTCGGTGGTGTTGCGCACCATCCGCCGTCGCCGGACGACCTCCGAGAACTCCATGGGCGCCGATGCTAGGTCCGTCTCGCGAACCCTGGGTTGTGGACCCCCCTGGAGGGGTGTGGTGAACCCTGGGTTGTGGACCCCCCTGGAGGGGTGTGGTGAACCCTGGGTTGGTGAGCCCCCTTCAGGGGTGTGGTGAACCCTGGGTTGGTGAGCCCCGTCAGAGGGCTTCGAGAGCGGCGAGGATGTTCTCCAGGCCGGCCTTCGCGTCCGAGAAGAGCATCATCGTCTTGTCGAGATAGAACAGCGGGTTGTCGATGCCGGCGAAGCCGGGGGAGAGGCTCCGCTTGATGACCACCACGGTCCGGGCCTTGTCCACCTCGAGGATCGGCATCCCGTAGATCGGACTGTTCGGGTCGTCCCGCGCCGAGGGGTTGACCACATCGTTGGCACCCACGACGAGGGCTACGTCGGTCATCGGGAACCTCGGATTGGCATGGTCCAGATCGAGAAGCTGATCGTACGGCACGTCGGCTTCGGCGAGGAGCACGTTCATGTGTCCCGGCATCCGTCCCGCCACCGGGTGGATCGCGTACTCGACGGTCACGCCCCGCTCTTCGAGGGCATTGGCGAGGTCCCGGACGGCATGCTGAGCCTGGGCGACGGCGAGTCCATACCCGGGCACCACCATCACCCGCTCGGCGTACGCCAGGGAGATGGCGACGTCCTCGGGCGTGGCCCGGTTGACGGGCTGTTCGCTCATCTCGGTCCCCGAGGTGCCGCCTCCGAACCCCGAGAACAGGACGTTGGCCAGTGAGCGGTTCATCGCCTCGGACATCTGGACCGTGAGGATCAGCCCCGCTGCTCCCACGAGTGCTCCGCCGATGATCAGTGCCTGGTTCCCGATCACGAAGCCCGCCATCGCCGCGGCGACGCCCGACAGGGAGTTCAGCAACGAGATGACGACGGGCATGTCGGCGCCGCCGATGGGGATGACGCCGGTCACGCCGAGAACGAACGCCAGGGCGGTGAGGACCCAGTAGGCGAGTGCGTCACCGCTGACCACCGCCCAGACGCCCACCGCGACGGTGGCGGCACCGACGGCGGCGTTGAACCATGGCCCGCCTGGAAGCGCCACGGGGCGTCCCGAGATCAGGCCTTGGAGCTTGGCGTAAGCCACGAAGCTGCCCGAGAACGTGATCGTGCCGACGAGTAGCGACAGGACCACCACGACGGCGATCTCGGTGGTGAAGATCGACGGGTCCCGCACGACCTCCATGGCGGCGACCAGCGCCGACGCGCCGCCGCCGAAGCCGTTGAAGGCAGCCACGAGCTGAGGCATGGCGGTCATCTGGACCTTGAGGGCGAGCCACGCGCCGGCGGCGCCGCCGACGACCAGGCCGGCGATGACGACCCCCCAGGCGACTCGAGGTTCGTCGTAGATGTCGGCGACCGTGACGATCACCGCGACGAACATGCCGACGGCGGCGAGCTGGTTGCCCCGTCGGGCCGTGCGCGGCGACCCCAAGCCTCGAAGCCCGAGGATGAACAGGACCGCTGCGAGGAGGTACAAGAGGGTGATCACTTCCCGCCTCCCGGCTTCTTCTTGAACATCTCCAACATCCGGTCGGTGACGAGGAAGCCGCCGACGACGTTGATGGTGGCGAAGGCGACGGCGAGGAAACCCAGCACCACCGCCGCGTTGCCCTTGTCGAGGGCGGCGGCCGTGACGGCGCCGACGATGGTGATGCCGGAGATGGCGTTGGCGCCCGACATGAGTGGGGTGTGCAAGGTGGGCGGCACCTTGGAGATGACCTCGAAGCCGACGAATGCGGCGAGGACGAACACGACGATGCCCTGGATGAACAGGTCGCTCACGACGATGCCTCCTCGAGTCCCATGGCCGAGCGGGTGCGAGGATGGACCACGGTGCCGTCCTTGACGATCGTGGCGGGCCCCACGACCTCGTCGTCGAGGGAGACCGCCGCGTCGCCGTCTTCGGTGATCATCCGGGTCACGAGCGCTTGCAGGTTCCTCGCGTACATGCGGCTGGCGTCGGCAGCGACGCGGCTGGGCAGGTCGATGGGTCCGTGGATGCGTACCCCGCCGATGTCGACCGTCTCGTCGGGGCGTGACCCGGCGACGTTCCCGCCGCTGGAGGCGGCCATGTCGACGACGACGGCACCGGGCCGCATCCGTGCGACGACCTCCGCCGGGACGAGCAACGGTGCGGGCCGTCCGGGGATCTGCGCGGTGGTGATCACGATGTCCGCGTCGGCGACGTAGTCGGCCAGGATCTCCTGCTGCTTGCGTTGGGTCTCGGCGTCGACTTCTTTGGCGTAGCCGCCCTCGTCGCCTTCCTGGGTGGGGGCTTCGACGAACTTGGCCCCGAGGGATTCGACCTGTTCCTTGGTCTCCGGGCGGATGTCGTAGGCGTGGACGATGGCTCCCAGGCGGCGTGCGGTAGCGATCGCCATGAGGCCGGCGACGCCGACGCCGAGGACGAGGACCTTGGATGGCGGGATCGTCCCGGCGGCGGTTACGAGCATCGGAAGGAACCGAGGCGAGTCGTCGGCGGCCATGAGCACGGCGGCGTACCCACCGACGGTGGCTTGCGACGAGAGGGCGTCCATCGATTGGGCGAGGGTGGTGCGAGGGATCGCCTCCATCGCGACGGTGTCGATCCGGCGAGCGGCCACGGCTTCGACCAGTGCGGTGTCGACGAACGGGTCGAGGAACGACACGAGGATCGAGCCCTCGTCGATGAGCTGGATCTCGTCGCGGGTGGGGGGACCGACGCGGAGGACCAGGTCTGCGCCATGGGCGGATGCGGCATCAGGGGCGATGGTGGCGCCGGCCTCCTCGAAGGCGGCATCGGGGAACCCGGCGGCCTCGCCGGCCCCGGTTTCGACGACCACCTCCCAGTCGTGTTCGAGGTAGTTCTTGACGGTGGCAGGAACGGCGGCGACGCGCCGTTCGCGGGCGCCGCGTTCCTTGGGGATTCCGACACGCATGACCGGAACGCTAGGACGTCGCGCCCCTCAGATGGAAATCGGACGGCGAACCCTGGGTTGGGAGCCCCCTGGAGGGGTGTGGTGAACCCTGGGTTGGGGAGCCCCCTTCAGGGGTGTGGTGAACCCTGGGTTGGGGTGCCCCCTGGAGGGGTGTGGTGAACCCTGGGTTCGCGGTCAGGGGAGACCGGCGGCACGGACGGCGGCGGCGATGACGGAGCGGTCGTCGTCGGTGATCGGCCGGAGGGGGCGGCGAACCTGGCCGGGCTCGAGCCCGGCGGATTGCGCTGCGGCCTTCGTCCCCGGGATCCCGTGGCGCTCGACGACCGTCGTCAACGCGGTGAGGTCGTCCTGGCCGACGCCGGTCGCGAGGATGCGCTCCAAGAGGGAGAAGGCGTAGTTGGCGCTGGCGGTGATGGCGCCATAGGCACCGAGGTGGAGGGACTCTGCGACCGCCCGCGAGGCGCCGCAGTAGAGCACGAACCCACCGTCGATGAGCTCGCGCAGAGGCGGGATGCGGGAGACGTCGCCTCCGGAGTCCTTCATCCCGACGACGTTGGGATGGTCGGCCACCTCGATGACCGTCTCGGTCGGCAGCTCGTAGCCGGTGACCGGGGGAACGGTGTACACCAGCACCGGCAGCGGGGAGGCGTCGGCGACGTCGAGGAAGTGGCCGGCGACGAGCTCGTGGCGACCTCGGACGAGGGACGTCGGGGTCATGACGAGCACCGCGTCGGCTCGGGCGACGACGGCCTCGGCGATCTGCTCCATCGCCACCCGGGTCGACTCCCCCGAGACTCCGCACAGGAGGAACGCCTCGTTCCCCAGTTCGTCTCGGGCCAGATCGACCAGCGCGCGGCGCTCGTCGGGTTCGAGGTACGGGCCCTCACCGGTGGAACCGCCGATGAGGAAGCCGGTGACACCACGGTCGAACAGGATCCGCAGGTTGCGGCGGAAGGCGACCGGGTCGATGCCGCCGTTCTCGTCGAACGGCGTGATGAGCGCCGGCAGGATCCTCGGTGGCGTCCGCATGCAGGCGACGTTAGCGGCGACGACTCGACGGAGACGTCCGCGTCCTCAAGCACCGTTCGCCGCCCACCCGGTCCAGCGGGTGACGGTGATGTCGACGACGGGGCCGGCCGGAGGACGCTCGCGGTACTGCCGGTAGCGGGCGGCGAGCTGGTCGGCGGCGCGGCGTATGCCGGGTCCCTTCTCGACGACCGTCGCCACGCCGTCGGCCCTGACCCACCACAGCCTCGACCAGTCGTCGTCGTCCCAGTGGTCGACGAGGAGCGCCACGCGGGGATCGGAGCGGATGTCGTCGAGACGCGCCAGGGCCCGGGTCGTCTTGGGTTTGTGGTCGACGGCGGTGACGATCCGGTCGCCGACGACGGCGAAGGTGATCGGCACGATCCGCGGACCGGCCACGCCCCTGGTGGCGAGGCGGGCCACGCGGGCGCCGGCGAAGCGGCGGCGGGCTTCGGGGGTCTCCACGGTCCGACGCTACCGCGCAAGTCGCGGCCTGTGGTGACGACAGGGGGGACCGTACGCCTCACGAAAGGAGCCGCGCGTGCGTCTCGCCGGACCGGCCATCACCGCCGTGGGCATCACGGCGGTCTTCGGCATCGCCGTTGCGCTGCCCATCTGGGGATGGCCGATCGCGGTCGCCGGCGCGTTCGTCGTCGTCCTCGGCATCCGCGACGTCGTACAGCGACGTCACGCCATCATCCGCAATTACCCGGTCGTCGGGCACTTCCGGTACCTTCTCGAGTCCATCGGCCCCGAGCTTCGTCAGTACATCGTCACCGACAACGACGCAGAACGGCCGTTCTCGCGCGATCAGCGGCGATGGATCTACGCGACCGCCAAGGAGGAGAACGATCTGTTCGGGTTCGGTACCGACAACGACGTCCTCGCCGGGTCCGGCTACCTGGTGATCCGCCACTCCGCGTTCCCGGCCCCGCCGCCGCCCCCGTCGAGCCCCGCCGGCAGCGATCTCCACCTCGTCCCGTTGGCCAAGGTCCTGGGAGCCGTGCGGGGCCGAGCGGGCGCGTTCCGCCCTGAGTCGGTCGTCAACATCTCGTCGATGAGCTACGGCTCGCTGTCGGGTGCGGCCATCACCGCACTCAACGAAGGCGCCCGAACCGCCCACGTCCTCCACGGAACCGGAGAGGGAGGGATCAGCCCCTATCACGATCGGGGCGGCGACCTCATCTGGCAGCTCGGCACCGCCTACTTCGGTGCCCGCGACGACGAGGGGAACTTCAGCCTCGACCGGTTCCTCACGAACGTCGATCGCCATCGCGTCAAGGCCATCGAGATCAAGCTCTCCCAAGGGGCCAAACCGGGGCTGGGTGGCATGCTGCCCGGTACCAAGGTGACCCCCGAGATCGCCGCGATCCGTCACATCCCCGTCGGGGAGGACTGCAAGTCCCCCGCTCGTCACACCGCGTTCTCCAACGTCGACGAGATGCTGGAGTTCGTCGAGCTCCTCGCCGGCGAGTCCGGCCTGCCGGTCGGGATCAAGTCGGCGGTCGGACAGATGGCGTTCTGGGACGAACTCGCGGAACGGATGGCGACCGAGGACCGTGGGGTCGACTTCATCACGATCGACGGCGGTGAGGGCGGCACCGGCGCCGCGCCGATGGTCTTCGCCGACCACATGTCGCTGCCGTTCCTGCAAGGCTTCACGTCGGTCTACCGGGTCTTCGCCGAGCGAGGCATCCACAACGACGTCGTCTGGTTCGGATCGGGGAGGCTCGGGCTCCCCGATCGGGCCGTGTTGGCGTTCGCCCTCGGGGTCGACGGCGTCAACGTCGCTCGGGAGGCGATGCTGGCCTTGGGCTGCATCCAGGCCCAGAAATGCCACACGGGTCATTGCCCCGTCGGGGTGGCGACCCAATCGCGGTGGCTCGAGCGCGGCCTCGACCCGACGCTCAAGTCGGTCCGCGTCGCCAACTACCTCATCGGCTTGCGCAAGGAGCTGCTCCGGGTGGCCAACGCGGTCGGCGTCGAGCATCCCGCCGAGATCGTCGCCGAGCATCTGGACCTCCTCGACGATGACGTCGGCTCGGTCTCGGTGGTCGAGCGGTTCTCCTACAAGCCGGACTGGGGTATCCCCACGATGGAGCAGCTCGCTGCCGTCGAGGGGGCGCTCCTCGGGAGCTGACCGCGGACCGACGGCGATCTGCGACGGCTCCCACCGGGGGCTGTCCGTCGGAGACGACGGACCCGCTGGCGGTGGAAGCGAAGGTCGCGCTCATGGGTCGTTCGAACCAGCGACCCGATCGCCCGTCTCCGCGAGTCGGAGGGCGCCGACGCTGCCGCCGGTCCCGAGCCGATGACGACGACGTCGGGGCGGGGGGTCATCGTGCGAGCGTGGCGAACCCGCCGGGGGCCGGTGATCGGGAGGTGCTCGCTCAGGAGCTCCGGGCGGGTCGCCCGTCGGGGACCTTCGGGACGAGCCGGTACCGGAACGTGACGCAGCCCGGGTCCCCGTCGTCGCAGTAGTAGGAGTCGAACTGGACGAGCGCGTCGAGCTCACCGCCCGTTCGGACGAGGTAGGCGTTCGGCTTGACGCTCACGACATGACGGACGAACGAGTACGAGTACCAGCGGCCGATCGCCGGGTTCTCGGGCTCATCTCGGTCGTCGCCACCGAACCGGTCGGTTTCGAACGCCGCCGCCGGCGGTAGGGCCGCGTCTTCGAGGGCGATCTCGCCCAGATCGAAGGCGCCGCCCGGGCCGGCGGGGTTCGTCACGCCCGAGTTCGTGAGGATCTTGGTGCGACGGAACGCCAGGTCCCAGCCCGGGGAGGTGAGATCGTCCTCGATCACCTCGCCTCGTTCGAAGTCGAAGAGGACCCATTCCTCCCGGCTGGTCGCATCGATCGTGACCCGGACCCATCGATCGCCCGACGCGACGCCCGCCGCGTATCCCGCCGGCTTCGGCTGCAGCTCACCCCACACGAAGACGGCGACCAGCACCAGGATGAGGGCGGCCGGTACCGCCACGAGCCAGGTTCGCACCCGCCGGCGTCGCCGGCGACCCGAGGATCGGTGGGGGGCGGCACGCTCGCTCGTCGCCGTGGGAGGTTCGGTCGGCATCGGTCGTCTCCTCGCTCTGGGCAATGCTGCGTCGACGGTGCGGCGGATCGATAGGGTCCGACGGCCTGAGGTGGAGATCGGTCGGCTACGACGAGGCTCCTCAGGCGTTGTAGGAGCCCGAGGTCGTGTCGCCGCCGTGGCCGGTCCAGTCGGTATGGAAGAACTCGCCGCGGGGACGATCCGTGCGCTCGTACGTATGGGCGCCGAAGTAGTCGCGTTGGGCCTGGATGAGGTTCGCCGGGAGCCGTTCGGATCGGTAGCCGTCGTAGAAGGCGAGGGCCGAGGCGTAGGCCGGGGTGGGGAGCCCGGCGACGGCGGCGTGCGCGACGGTGCGTCGCCACCCGGGCGCGGCGGTCGCCACCGCGTCGGCGAAGAACGGGGCGAGGAGCAGGTTCTCGAGGTCCGGGTGGTTCCGGTAGGCGGCCATGATGTCGGAGATGAAGCGCGAACGGATGATGCATCCTGCTCGCCACAGGGAGGCCACCGTTCCGAGGTCGAGATCCCATCCGTGTTCCTGCGATGCCGCACGCAGCAGCATGAAGCCCTGGGCGTAGGACAGGATCTTCGATCCGTAGAGGGCGTCGTGGAGGTCGAGGAGGACCTGCTCCCGGTCGTGGAGGATGGTCCCATCGGGGCCTCCAAGGACGGCGGCGGCCATCGTCCGTTGGGTCTTCAACGCCGACAGGATGCGGGCGTAGACGGCTTCGGCGATCAGCGAGACGGGCTGCGCCTGCTCCATGGAGGCGATGACCGTCCACCGGCCGGTGCCCTTCTGACCGGCGACGTCGAGGATGTGATCGACCAGCGGCGTCCCGTCGGCGTCCTCGGTCGCCAGGATGTCGGCGGTGATGTCGATCAGGTACGAGTCGAGGGTTCCGCGGCCCCACTGTGCGAAGACGGGATGCATCTCGCCGGCCGACATCGACAGGCCGCGGCACATGACGTCATAGGCCTCGGCGATGACCTGCATGTCGCCGTATTCGATGCCATTGTGGACCATCTTGACGTAGTGCCCGGCGCCGTCGGGTCCGAGCCACTCGCAGCACGGCGAGCCGTCGTCGGCCTTCGCGGCGATGTCCTTGAAGAGATGTTCGATGTGCGGCCACGCCTCGTTCGACCCTCCAGGCATGATCGACGGGCCGTGGCGCGCCCCTTCCTCACCGCCCGAGATGCCCATGCCGACGAAACGGAGCCCCTTGGCTTCCAGGTCGCGGGTGCGCCGGATCGTGTCGGTGTACAGCGAGTTGCCGCCGTCGATGATGATGTCGCCGGGTTCCAGGAGGGGCTCGAGCGCTTCGATCTGGGCGTCGACCGGAGCGCCGGCGCGGATCATCACCATGACGATGCGAGGTCGCTTCAGCGCCTGTACGAGCTCTTCGAGGCTGTGGGCGCCGACGATGCGCCGGCCTGCGCCCTCCTCGGCGACGAACCGGTCCACCTTGTCGACGGTGCGGTTGAAGACCGCCACCGTGTACCCGTGGTCGTCCATGTTCAACACGAGGTTGCTGCCCATCACCCCGAGGCCGATGAGGCCGATGTCCGCGCTCGCCATGGGCGCGACGCTAGCGCCTCCCACCCCGATGGAAGACGGCATCACCCGTGTGCCGCCGGGTCGTCGGCCCCTCGGGCACCGCGAGGCGCGAAGTTCCGGGCCCATTCGCAGGGGTCGGAGGACGCGGGGCGGGGCTCCGGGGGGAGGGCTAGCCGGGGATCTGGTCGTCGTAGAGCCAGGTGTCGAACAGGACCGACAGGTCGCGGTCGGACAGCTCCTCGGCGACCGCGACGAAGTCGGCGGTCGTGACGTTGCCGTAGGCGTAACGAGCCGTGTAGGCGCGGAGGATCTCGAAGAACACGTCATCGCCCACCTCGTCCCGGAGCGCCACCAGCGTCAAGGCCCCCCGCTGATAGACGCCTCCGGCGAAGAGGTTCGATGGCGACGGCGATCCCGGAGGGCCGAGACCGGAGCTGCGCGCCTGGCCGATGCGCCGGCGGATCTCGTCGCGATACGCCGTTTCGCCGCCTTCGTGTTCGATCCACAGCAGCTCGGCGAAGGTGGCGAACCCCTCATTGAGCCAGATGTCCTCCCACCAGCGCGGGGTGAGCGAGTCGCCGAACCACTGATGGGCCAGCTCATGGATGAGCACGAGCTCGAGGATCGGGGCGTCCGCCAGCTCGGTGTCGAACAGGGACAGGGTCTGGTTCTCCAAGGCCGCGCCGAAGCCGTCGACGAACGCCACCCCGTATTCATCGAAGGGGTAGGGACCGAACAGGTCCGAGAGCACACCGATCATCTCGGCGGTGCGGTCGAGGGCTATCGGGGGATCGTCGGCCATGTCGTCGGGCAGGATGTGGCGCACGTCGATGCCCGTCGCTGCCCATGCCGCCTCGTCGCGCACGACGGCGTACCGATCGGAGACGACGACGGTCGCCAGGTAGGTGGCCATCGGGTCGTCCTCCTCCCACACGAAGGTCGTCGTGCCGATGTCGTCGATCTGATCGACCAGAGACCCGTTGGCGGCGGCGATGGTGCCGGCGGGGACCGTCACCGAGATGGAGAACGTCGCCTTGTCGGAGGGATGGTCGTTCGACGGGAACCAGCGGTGGGCGCCGTCGGGCTCGGCGACGACGTACCGCACCCCCGAGGGGCCCTCGTACCATCCGACCGCGACGGGCAGCGCGCGCGACTCGGCGGCGGACGCCACTGGCGAGTACTCGACCTCGGTGACGAAGCTGGCCCCGGCCGTGAGTGCCGCCGGCGGCGTGACGACGAGCTCCTCGCCGTCGTGGTCCCAGCCTGCGTCGACGCCGTCGACCCGGACGGCGTCGACGGTCGGCTGATCGTCCGGCGTGGCGCTCGTCGACCCGAAGTCGAGGGAGAAGCGGTCGAGGTCGGCGGTGGCGACGGCCGTCACCGTCGTGAACCCCACGATGGTCCCGTCGTCGAGGAGCGTCAGCTCGATGTCGTAGCGGGTGACGTCGTAGCCGCCGTTCCCGAGGGCCGGGTAGAAGGGGTCACCGATGGATGTGAGGGTCTCGTCGGGACTCGCCGGACGCGTCGTCGGTGGCGAGGCGGTCGTCGGTGGCGAGGCGGTCGTCGGTGGTTGGGCGATCGTCGTGGTTGCCTCGGTGGTGGTGGTCGGCCCCGACGTGGAGCCGGTGCACGCGGCGACGACCGAGGCGAGGACGATCATGGACGCTCCGAGACGACGCATTCCGTCAGTACACCAGCGTCGCCGGGTCACGGCGAGCTCAGGCGACGGCGTCGGCCACGGCCCGGCCCATCTCGGTCGTCCCGACGGCCGGACCCCCGGCGGCGATGTCGGCGGTGCGCAGCCCCGCCGACAGCACTCGATCGACCGCCCGTTCCACGAGGTCGGCCTCTCGAGGTAGGTCCAACGAGTGACGCAACGCCATGGCCGCCGACAGGATGGTCGCCAGCGGGTTGGCCAGGTCCCGTCCGGCGATGTCGGGTGCCGAGCCGTGAACCGGCTCGTACAGTCCCGGAACCTCCGACCCGAGGGAAGCCGACGGAAGGAGCCCGAGCGATCCCGGAAGCGTGGAGGCCTCGTCGGTGAGGATGTCGCCGAACAGGTTGCCCGTGACCACCACGTCGAAGTCGCGGGGTCGGGACACGACGTACATCGCCATCGCATCCACCAGCACGTGTTCGAGCTCGACGGTGGGGAACTCCTCTTCCACCACCCGTTCCACCGTCGCCCGCCACAATCGGGAGACCGCCAGGACGTTCGCTTTGTCCACCGAGGTGAGGCGACCCTTCCGGCGGGCCGCTGCCGCAGCCGCGACCCGGACGATCCGTTCGATCTCGGGCACCGAGTAGGTCATCGAGTCCCCCACGACCGTGCCGTCGTCGGAGACGATCGTGTCGCCGAAGTAGATGCCGCCGGTCAGCTCCCGGATGAACAGGATGTCGACGCCGGCAACCCGTTCGGGTCGGAGCGGCGAGGCGTCGACGAAGGCGTCCCTGACGGTGATCGGACGGAGGTTGGCGAACAGTCCCAAGCCCTTGCGGATCCCCAACAGCCCATCCTCGGGTCGGGTCTTGGCCGTCGGGTCGTCCCATCGGGGACCACCGACGGCGCCGAGGATGATGGCGTCGGCCTGGCGGCACGCCTCGAGCGTCGAGGCGGGAAGCGCATCTCCGGTCTCGTCGAGGGCGATCCCTCCGATGAGATGCTCCTCGAAGGTGAACCGGTGGCCGCCGTGGGTCGCGATCGCCTCGAGGACCCGGCGGGCTTCGCGGACCACCTCCGGGCCGATCCCGTCGCCAGGGAGCAGGACGATCCGAGCGTCGGTCACCGATCCTCCTCGAGCACGGACGATGCCCGGTCGGCGGCGACCTTGTTCAGTGCCGCCACGAACGCCCGGGCGGAGCCCTCGACGACGTCGGTGGAGACGCCCCGGCCCGAATAGGTCGTGGCACCCGTCCTGATGATCACGTTCACCTCGGCCATCGCGTCGGCTCCCGACGTCAACGGACTGACGCGGTAGTCGACGAGCTCGGCCGTGATCTCCAAGGCATCTTGGATCGCCACGAAGGCGGCGTTCACCATGCCGTCGCCGCTGGAGGTCGCGTGGAGCTCCTCTCCGCCTCGCGAGATCGCCACTTTCGCCTCCGGGACCTCGTCGCTGCCTCCCTCGACGTGGATCGAGATGAGCTCGGCGACGTCGTACCGGGCGGTCGTCTCCTCCCCGATGATGGCGCGGAGCCCCTCCTCGGTGATCTCGCCCTTCCGGTCGGCGAGCTCCTTGAACCGTTCGAAGGCTCGCTGGAAGTCCACGTCCTCGAGGACGATGCCCATCTTGTCGAGGGCATCGGCGAAGGCAGCCCGCCCCGAATGCTTGCCGAGCACCAGCATCGAGCGGTGACCGATCGACTCGGGGTCCATGATCTCGTAGGTCTCGCGGGCTCGGAGGACGCCGTGTTGGTGGATGCCCGACTCGTGGGCGAAGGCGTTCCGTCCGACGACCGCCTTGTTGTACTGGACCGGGTAGCCGGTGAGGCGGGACACGAGCCGCGACGTCTCGAAGATCTCGGTCGTGTCGGCGCCGATCTCGACGCCGAAGAAGTCCTGGCGGGTCCTCACCGCCATGATGATCTCCTCGGTCGAGGTGTTCCCTGCCCGCTCCCCGATGCCGTTGATCGCCCCTTCGATCTGGCGGGCTCCGGCCTGGATCGCCGACAGGGAGTTCGCCACGGCGAGGCCGAGATCGTTGTGGCAGTGCGTCGAGATGATGACGTCTTCGTTGTCGCCCCGGACCTCGGCGTACACGCGTTCCATCAGCGCCACGAAGTCGGCGGGGAGGGCATAGCCGACCGTGTCGGGGATGTTGATCGTGGTCGCTCCCGCTTCGACCGCCAGACGGCAAGCCTCGATGACGAAGTCCGGGTCCGAGCGCGTCGCGTCCTGGGGGGAGAACTCGACGTCGTCGGAGTATCGACGAGCCCGCGCCACACCTTCCTGGATGGATGCGAGCACCTCGGCCGGGGTCATCCGCAGCATCTGCTCCATGTGGATGGGGGATGTGGAGTTGAACACGTGGATCCGGCTGTGGGCTGCCGGTGCGAGCGCCTCGGCGGCGGCATCGATGTCGTCGGGATGGGTTCGGGCCAGGCTGGCGATGACCGGCCCTTCGACCTCCGAGGCGATGCGGTGGACCGCCTCGAAGTCGCCGGGCGACGACGCGGCGAATCCCGCCTCGATGACGTCGACCTTCAAGCGGGCGAGCTGAGAGGCGATGGCGACCTTGTCGTCGGGTGACAAGGCGATGCCGGGGGCCTGTTCCCCGTCGCGAAGGGTGGTGTCGAAGATGATGAGACGGTCGGCGGTCATGGTGTGAGCTCCTTGGTGACGTCGGGCGCGAACGAACGGTCCGGTGGGCGCCGGGTCGCCCTAGAGGGGTCGACCCGGCTCGGTAAGGACCAGGCCCGACGTCGGGGAGATCTGGGTCATACGTCGTCCTCGGGGGTCTTGTCGGCGAGGAACGGCATCATCTCGCGGAGGCGTCGTCCGACCTTCTCGACGTCGTGGTCGGCCATCTCGGCTCGCGCTCGCTTCAGGTTGGGGGCGCCGGCGGTGTACTCGGTCATCCATTCCTTGGCGAACTCGCCGGACTGGATCTCGGCGAGGATGCGGCGCATCTCGGCTCTGGTGCGGTCGTCGACGATCCGAGGCCCGCGGGTGACGTCGCCGTACTCGGCGGTGTCCGACACCGAGTGGCGCATCCACGAGATGCCGCCTTCGAAGAGGAGGTCGACGATGAGCTTCAGTTCGTGGAGGACCTCGAAGTAGGCCATCTCGGCGGGGTATCCGGCTTCGACGAGGGTCTCGAACGCGGCCTGGATGAGGGAATCGACCCCGCCGCACAAGATGACCTGCTCCCCGAAGAGGTCGGTCTCGGTCTCGTCTGCGAAGGTCGTCTCGATGACCCCGGCCCGGGTGCCGCCGATCCCGTACGCGTAGGAGAGGCCAAGGGCCTTGGCCTCTCCGGTGGCGTCCTGATGGACCGCGAGCAGGCTCGGTACGCCGCTGCCTTCGACGTACTGGCGGCGGACCAGGTGTCCGGGTCCCTTGGGAGCGACCATCACCACGTCGACGGTGTCGGGCGGGGTGATGTAGCCGAAGTGGACACCGAAGCCGTGAGCGAAGAACAACGCGTCGCCGGGTTCCAACCGGGGGCGGATCACCTCGTCGTAGAGCTGCGGCTGGATCTGGTCGGGGACGAGCATCATGATCACGTCGGCCCATTCGGCGGCGGTGGCCGGGTCGACGACCTTGAGCCCGGCGTCGGAGGCCATCCGCGTCCGTCGGGATCCTTCGCGGAGTCCGACGATGACGTCGACACCGGAGTCCTTGAGGTTCATGGCGTGGGCGTGGCCCTGGCTGCCGAAACCGATGACGGCCACCTTGCGGCGGGCGATCAATGACGGATCGGCGTCGGCGTCGTAGTAGATCGTGGTCATCGGGGGAGCGGTCCTCCTGTGTCAGGCCGTCCGGAGACGGGATCGTTTCGTCGTGGTCTTGAGATCCTTGGCCATGGCGATGCGCCCCGACTTGACCAGGCTGGTGATGCCGTAGGTCCGCATCAACTCGAGGAAGTCGTTGAGTGCCGACGGTTCGCCTGCGACCTCGAACGTGACGGTCGACGCGCCGACGTCGACGACCTTCGCCGCGAAGAGGTTGGCGGCGTCGAGGAGCTCGCCGCGTCGGGCAGCTTCGGCGTTCACCCTGACCAGCATGATCTCCCGCTCCACGGTCTCGGTGGGATCGAGTTCGGTGACCTTCACCGTATGGACGAGCTTGTAGAGCTGCTTGACGATCTGCTCCATCTCCGGTCCGTCGACGACGACCGTCATCCGCGACAGGCGGGGGTCCTCGGTCGGTCCGACCGTCAGGGAGTGGATGTTGAACCCGCGGCGGGCGAACATCGACGAGATCCGCGCCAGCACCCCCGGCTTGTTCTCCACGGTGACCGAGATGACGTGCTTCATGTCAGGTCCTCCGGCCCCAGCACGACGTGGTCGTTGGACCCCCCGGCCGGGATCATCGGGAACACCATCGCTTCGGGATCGCACTTGAACTCGACGACGACGGGGCGGTCGTTGATCGCCAGGGCCTTCTCCAGTGTCGGGACGACCTCGGCAGGGGTCTCGGCCCGCAACCCGACGCATCCCATCGCTTCGGCGAGCTTGACGTAGTCGGGGGTGTGGTCGGTGAGGTCGACCGCCGAGTACCGCTCGCCGTAGAAGAGCTTCTGCCACTGTCGGACCATTCCCAGCGACGTGTTGTTCATGACCGCGATCTTGACGGGGATCCCGTCGATGGCGGCGGTGATGAGCTCCTGGGACGTCATCTGGAAACAGCCGTCGCCGTCGATGGCGAACACCGTCTCGTCGGGCATGCCGACCTTGGCGCCGATCGCGGCGGGAACGGCGTACCCCATCGTTCCGAGTCCTCCCGAGTTGATCCACGTCCGTGGGCGTTCGAAACCCCAGAACTGGGAGGCCCACATCTGATGTTGACCGACCCCGGCGACGATGATGGCGTCGCCTCCCGTGAGACGGTGGAGCTGCTCGATGACGTACTGCTGTTGGATGGGGCCGTCGGGGTCCTGGTGGTAGGTGAGGGGATGTTCCTGTTGCCAGGCGGCGAGCTGGGAGAACCAGGGCTCCCGGTCCGGCGGCTCGGTGCCGTCGAGGAGGGAGGCCATGGTTTCGATGAGCTGCTCGAGGACGGTACGGGCGTCACCCACGATCGGCACGTTCGCCTCCCGCACCTTGCCGATCTCGGCGGGGTCGACGTCGACGTGGATCACCTGGGCGTCGGGGGCGAAGGTCGTCACGTCGCCGGTCACCCGGTCATCGAAGCGGGCTCCGATCGTGATCAACAGGTCCGATCGCTGCATCGCGGTGATCGCGGTGTAGTTGCCGTGCATGCCGGGCATCCCCAAGGCCAGAGGATGGGAGTCGGGGATCGCTCCCCGGGCCATCAACGTGGTGACCACCGGGACATTGGCCTGTTCGGCGAAGTGGCGGAGCGCCTCGGAGGCTCCGGCCTTGATGATGCCTCCGCCGGCGTACAGGACCGGCCGTCGGGATCGGTGGATCAGCTCGACGGCCGCTTTGACCTGCTTGGGGTGGCCCTTGACCGACGGCTTGTAGCCCGGGAGGTCGATCTCGCCCGGGCGATGCCATGGAATGGTGGCGTTGAGGATGTCCTTGGGGATGTCCACCAGCACCGGTCCGGGCCGACCGGTGCCGGCCAGGTGGAACGCTTCGGCGATGACGTCGGGCAGCTCGTCGACGCGGGTCACCAGGTAGTTGTGCTTGGTGCACGGCATCGAGATGCCCCAGGTGTGGGCCTCCTGGAAGGCGTCCATGCCGATGGCCTTGGTCGCCACCTGGCCGGTGATGGCGACCACCGGCACCGAATCCATGTAGGCGTCCTGGAGGGGGGTGATGAGGTTCGTCGCTCCGGGGCCCGACGTGGCGACACACACGCCGACCTTGCCGGTGGCGTGGGCGTATCCCGAGGCCATGTGCCCTGCACCTTGTTCGTGTCGGGCCAGGACGTGGCGGATCGGGCTGTCGAGGATCGGATCGTACGCGGGCAGGATGGCGCCGCCGGGAACGCCGAAGACCACGTCGACCCCGGCATGTTCGAGGGCTCTGATCAGGGCCTGGGCTCCGGTGAGTGTCTCTGCCATGGTCGCTCCGGTTCGCTGGGTCGGGGTGTCTGGTCGGGTACGAAAAAACCCTCCGGGGGTACGGAGGGTCGGGCGCATACGGGGTCCGTATGCGCCTACATGAGGATGAGTACGAAGCTGGTAGTGGTCATCGGTTCGTCCGTCGTCTCCGGGTCGTGCGGCGAGTATGCCACGGTGCCACCGTCTGTCAAGACGGCGGCCGGAAGGCTCCCTTCGGTACTACCTTCGGTGTGCCTTCTCCCGTACGTTTCGACGATCGAGAGGATCACCATGAGCGGTTTCGGCCGGGCGTTGCAAGAGGTCCTCGCCGGCGCCATCGCGGCCGGTCGCGCGACGTTACGTGACCTGCGGGAGGACGGATCGCTGCCGGACACCCGCAAGGACTTCCCCGCCTCCGGTGACATGCCTCCGAGGTTGGAGGCCGTGGCTCAGCGGACCGGGAAGCGGCTGCCTCCGCCGCTGGCGTCGACGTTGCTCGGTGAGATCGACCGGAACGAGTCGTTCCGAGCGTTGGTGCTCGACACGTGGATCGAGCGAGGTGGCGACGACCCGATCGTCGACGCCTTCCTGCGGCGGCCGGAAGGGTGGTGGGCGACGATCGTCGACGCGGTCGGCGAGCGGGTCGAGGCCGCGGCCGAGGCCGAACTCGACCGGGAACGCCGCCGGGTCGCCGACCTCGAGGGGAAGGTCCGCGAGGGCAAGGACCGTCTCCGTCGCAAGGACGACCTGCTGGCCTCGGCCGAACGGGCTCAGCGTGACCGGGTCGAGGCGGCCACCGGAGCGACCAAGGCGGCGCTGGCGAGGGAGACCGACCGCGTGGCCCGCCTCGAGAAGGAACTCGCGGTCGCCGCCGAGACCTTGGCGGCCGCCGAGGCCGAGAGCGAGGCGCTGCGCCTTCGGCTGGCCGAACTGACCGATCAGGCCCGTCGTCTGCGTTCCGAACGCGCCGAGGCCCTTCGGGTGGCATCGACCGGAGCGACGACGGAGGCGATCCCTCGTGAGCCCCGAGAGCTCGCCCGCTTCCTCGACCGTCTCTCGGACGCGACGGCTCCGTACCGGGCGCCCGGAGCAAGCAGCGAACCAGACGGCTCCGAGTCCCCGGGGCCGTTGCGGCTGCCGCCGGGGATCTCTCCCGACTCGGCCGAGGCGATCGACGCGTTGATCGGATCGCCGGGACGGTTCCGAGTCGTGATCGACGGGCACAACCTGCTGGGGTGGTGGTCGCCGGACGACCTCGGCGACCCGTCGAGGCGGAAGCGGCTGGTCGACCGGCTCGGACGGTTCCGACGTTCCCTCGGCCGTCCGGTCGAGGTGGTGTTCGACTCGTCGCTCCACGGTGGAAGGGAAACGCTGGTCTCCGACGGTGTCGTCGTCAGGTTCGCGCCGCACGACTCGACGGCGGACGACGAGATCGCGGCGATCGCCGGGCACGGGTACGTGGTCGTCTCCAACGACCGGGAGGTCCGTGAACGGGCGGAGGACGCCGGAGCGCTGGTGGTGTGGGCGGACGCGTTGGCGAGGTGGCTCGATCGGTCGTGAGACGCTCAACCGCGGCCGTGTCCTTGCCGATGCTCCCTGCACATGGGAACCACTGCAGTTCATGCCGGAAGGGGCCTTCGCGGGCCTGTCGTCCGTCGCTGGCATGCGATCCGGCTAATCGCATCGGGTGTCGGTGGGACATTGGGGTTGATCGTCGCGCTCGTCGAGCGGGACCCGGTGATCGGGACGGCGGCGGCTGCCGGGATCGTCCCTGCGGTCGACTCGGCCCGCTACCTCTTCGGGGCGGCGGGCTCGGTCGACCGGTCGATCGTGATCGACATCGTCGTGGCCGGGGCCGCCACGGCGGTGATCCGTCCGGCTTGGCCGTCGCTGGTCCTGGCCGTCGTCTACTACGTGGCGCTGATCAGCGCCCTGCGCCCCCCGTCGGACGCCAAGCGGCTCGCGCCGTTGGGGGCGGCGATGCTCGCCATGGCCGTGGTGTCGCGGCTGGTGTTCCCCCGGGCGGAGCCGCTCGTGATCGGCGACGTGATCCTCACCGTCGGGTTCGGACTGCTCGCACTGCTCGCCGTCGTCTACCTCGGTGCGGCGGTCGAGCGCCTCGCGGCGGCCGACGCTGCGGCGCTCGCCGCGCTCGACGAGCGTCTCCGTTTCGAGCACGCCATCGCGCTGTGCTCGCGGGCGCTGCTCCGCAACGACGACGTCGGGATCCGTCAGGCGATGGAGGCATTGCTGGAAGCCACCCGCGCCCATCAGGTCTTCGTCGATCTCACCGAGGAGCACCCGACCTTGGGGACATGCGCCCGGTTCGTCCACGAGGTGCTGGCCCGCGGATACGAGGATCGATCCACCGCGGACGTGTTCGTCGATCCGGAGACGGGATCGCCGATGACGGGACTGTTCCCGTACTCGGTGCTCCCCGACGAGCTCACTCGGCTCGCCGACGGCCGACCGGTCGTCGTCGACGCGGAGGGACTTCCGGCGGGTCCGGGGAGGGACCTGTACCTGGCGGGTGGGGTGGCCACCGAGCTGAACCTGCCGATCCTCGTCGACGGGACCTGGTTCGGTTGTCTCGGGTTCGGCCATTTCGACGAGCCCTACCACTGGGACACCACGCAGATCGAGTTCCTCCGAACGGCCGCCGACATGTTCGGTGCGTTCTACGAGCGGACGATGGATCGGGAACGGCTCATGGATCTCGTCGACGCCAAGGACGAGCTGATCGCCAGCGTCAGTCATGAGCTGCGCACGCCCCTCAGCGTGATCATGGGCCTCGGTGTCGAGCTACGCGATCGGGGCGACGAGTTCTCGCCGGAGGAGCGGGACCATCTGATCGGGCTCATCGCGACCCAGAGCGAGGAGATGGGTGACCTCATCGAGGATCTCCTGACGGCGGCGGCGAGCGAGCGAGGCGACGTCTCGTTGGTCCCCGAGCTCGTGCCGGTGGGGTCGGTCCTCGACGAGCTCCTGGCCAGGGCGATCGTCAAGGAACGGTCCTTGACCGTGGACGACGACGGAGCCAAGGCGTGGGTCGACCCGGTGCGTTTGCGGCAGATCCTCCGCAACCTGCTGACGAACGCGTGCCGCTACGGCGGTCCGCGCATCGACGTCCGCATCCGGGCGGAGGGGGAGCGCACGATCGTGGAGGTGATCGACGACGGCGAAGGGATCCCCGATGGTCTCACCGACGAGGCGTTCCGGGCGTTCGGGAGGGCGCATCGCCGTTCGACGCAGACCCAGTCGGTGGGTCTGGGGTTGGCCGTGTCCATGCGTCTCGCCGAGTCGATGGAAGGCAGCCTCCGGTACCTGCGACGCGACGGCGCGACGGTCTTTCGCGTCGAGTTGCCTGCCCATCCGTAGGAGCCCGTCGGCGGACGTCCGCCTCGCGGTCCTCGGCCGCCGATTCCTGTCGTACCCGGCGGGTACGTTGCGTCCAGGCAACGGGCCGATGGCGCGGCGGAGCATGGACGAGGAGGAACGCGATGATCATCGACTGTGACACGTGCTCGATGGACGGCACGTCGGCATGCGACGACTGCGTCGTCGGTGGGCTGCTCTCGGGCCGCTTCGGCCCGCTCAGGCTCGACGACTCCGAACACGAGGCACTCCAGAACCTCGCCGAGGCCGGGCTAGTGGCTCCACTCCGGCTCGTGCCGGTGGAAGGGCGCCATCGGCGACCGCGGCGCGACGCCGCCGGATGAGCGCCGACCGCGGGAGTGATGCGCCGCGGTCCCGTAGCCTGAGGAGATGGAACCCGCCTCGCCGATCCGGACGGGTCGTACGCTCGACCTGGGCATGCTCCGACGCGACATCGGGGACGTCGGGCCGGTCACGATCGGCGCGACCGACATCGCGCCGTTCCCCGAGGCCCGTGGAGCCCTCGAGGACCGTCGATCCCGAGGGTTCCACGGCGGCATGGGGTTCACCTTCCGCGATCCCGACACGGCCGCCGACCCCACCCGGACCTACCCATGGGCGCGTTCGATCGTCGCCGTCGCCTACGCCTACGGCGCCGCGCCGCGCCGGGCCGACACCGGCCCCGTGGTCGCCCGATTCGCGCGGCCCGACGCCTACCGAGGGCTCCGGTCCGCGCTCGATCGCGTCGTCGCGGTCCTCCGCGGTCACGGGTACCGGGCCGAGCCGGTGGCGGACTCGTCCCACCTGGTGGACCGGGCGGTGGCGGTGCGGGCGGGCATCGCCTGGTGGGGGAAGAGCTCGATGGTCCTGGTCCCCGGCGCGGGTCCTTGGGTGCTCCTCGGCGCGGTGGTCACCGACGCCGAGGTTCCCCCGTCACGGCCATCGGCGCGGTCATGCGGGTCGTGTACCGCGTGCATCCCCGCCTGTCCGACCGGCGCCATCGTCGCGCCGGGGATCCTGGACGCCCGCCGATGCCTCTCGGCGGTGCTGCAACGACCCGGCGTCATCCCCCGTCCCCTACGAGTTGCGGTCGGAGCGCGGCTCTACGGATGCGACGACTGTCTCGACGCGTGCCCACCCGGCCGGCCGGCGTCGGCGGGTGCCGAACCGAGCGACCCGATCGATCTGATCGAGATCCTCGGCGCCGACGACGCCGACCTCCTCGCCCGCTTCTCGCACTGGTACCTGCCGGGGAGGAACCCCCGCTACGTTCGCCGCAACGCCCTCGTGGTCGCCGGCAACATCGCCGGGCAGGAGGCGCTCGCCGTCGTCGCGGGCTTCCTCGGTCATCCCGACCCGCTCTTGCGCATCCACGCCGCGTGGGCGACGGGGCGGATCGGAGGGCGGCGAGGCCTCGCCGCCCTCCGATCCGCTCTGGCAGGGGAGAGCGACGACGAGGTCCGAGCCGAGCTCGCATCGGCCATCGCCATGGCGCCCGGTCCCTGACGTCTGCTCCACCGACCGACGGAGGCGGTCCTCTACGCTGGGACCGATGGTGGAGCTCGAGGCATGTCCCCACTGCGGGGCCAGGAACCCCGCCGACGCCGAGTGGTGCGGTCAGTGCTACATGCGTCTCGACCTGGACGAACCGGCCCGCGGCGAGGACGCCTCCGCCACCGGTCCAGACCGGCACGCAGAGACCCGCCGCGACGAACCGTCCGGCGCCGTCGTCACCTGGTCCTGCCCGACCTGCGCAGAGACGGTACCGGTCGATGTCGACCGCTGCCCGATCTGCGGGACCTCGCTGGTCGAAGCCTTCGTCGTCGCCCATCCCCGGCCCGGGCGTCGAGAGGCGCTCGTGGCGTCCGTGCTGCCCGGGTACGGTCTGGTTCGGGTCGGTCTCGCCGGGCAAGGCACGATCCTCGGGATGCTGTCCTTGTTCGGGCTCCTGGGCGGCCTCGCCCTCGTCGCCGTCGGCCGAAGCGTCGGGTGGGTGATGGTCGGAACCGGCATGGGCGTCGCCGTCGGCGCCGCGCGGGACGCCGTCGCCGAAGCCGACGGGAGAACCGCCTGGACACGGCGACCGGCGGCGGTCACCCTCGTCGCCGTCGTCGTGGTCGGCCTGGCCGCGGCTACCATCGCCATCGCCGCGATCGGAGCGCGATCCCCGTGACCATCCTCTACGCCATGACCCTGTCGCTCGGCCTCATCGGTGTGGTCGGCTGGATCGTTCTGTCCACCGTCTCGGCCACCGTTCGGGGGTGGGCTTCGGCCGATCCCGAGATCAGGTTCGGGAAGACGGGTCGGACGATGGTCGCCGCCTTGGTCGGATCCGGCATGGGGGGACTGTCCGCCACGTTCGCCGGCTGGCCGGACCCCGCGTCCATCGGCGGCGCCGTCGCCGGCGCGGTCGGCCTCGGGATCGCCTCGCACCTCCTCGGCCCCACCGGCCGACCACCGGCGGGGATCGACGTCGAACCATGACCACGCCCGGTCGAGGCCGCTGATGTGGCTCGTGTCCGACGTGCACGGTGCGGTCCGGGCGCTGCGGCGAGTCGCCGACCGCGGCGGACCGCTGTTGGTCCTGGGCGACCTCATCAACTTCATCGACTACCGGACCAACGAGGGCATCGTCGCCGACGTCTCGGGGAAGCAACTCGTGGACCGCTTCGTACGGCTCCGGTCCGAAGGGCGCCACGACGAGGCGCGGGAACTGTGGCAGCACCACACCCTTGGCCGCGAGGAAGAGATGCGCCGCGCCTACGAGATCGCCATCGAGCAGGCCTACGTCGAGATCTGCGCCGCGCTCGAGGGATGCGCTGCCTACGTGACGTTCGGCAACGTCGACCGGCCCGACCTCCTGCGCGCCCATCTGCCGTCGACCGCTCGGTTCGTCGACGCCGAGGTCGTCGAGATCGACGGACACACGGTCGGATTCGCCGGAGGCGGGGTCACCTCCATCGGGACGCCGGGCGAGGTCTCCGACGACGAGATGGCCGCCAAGCTCGACGCGCTGGGTGATGTCGAGATCCTCTGCACCCACGTCGCCCCCGCCGTCGACGCGCTGTCCACCGACGTCATCGGCGGCCGACAGAAGGGCTCGGAACCCGTCCTCGCGTACCTCATCGATCGGCGCCCCAAACTCCATTTCTTCGGCGATATCCACCAGCCGCGAGCCACCACGTGGCGGATCGGCCCCACCACGTCGCACAACGTGGGGTACTTCCGGGCCACGGGACGGGCGGTCCGCTACGGATAGCGGTGTCGACCTCGAAGCGCTCGCCGCCGCCTACGACCGGCGACCCACCTCCGCCGCGTCGCTGGAACGCGCACGCGTCGCAGCCGCCTCTCTCGCCCCCGACGCGTGGGCCCTCGACGTCGGAGCCGGACGGGGCCTGCACGCCGGGGTCTGGTCCGGCCTGGGCGTGCGGGCCATCGCCCTCGATCCGTCGGCGGGGATGCTCGCCCATGCCCGGAAGGTCCGCGGCGTCGCCGTCCTGCGCGGCGTCGCCGAGGCGCTCCCGTTCCGCGACCGGAGCCTCGATCTCGTCTTCTTCCATCTGTCGCTGCATCACACCCGCTGGAAGGTCGCTCTGGCCGAGGCCGTCCGAGTCCGCCGGAGGGGAGGGAGGATCGAGGTGTGGACCTTCGGAGAGGCCCACCACGCCACGAGCTTCCTCGGTGCCATGTTCCCCGAGGTCGCCGCGCTGGATCGGCTCCGGTTCCCGGCGCCGGACCGCATCGCGGCCACCCTCGAGGCGTCGGGCCTGGCGGTGTCGACCGAGACCGTCGTCGAACCGGTGGAGCGTTCCGTCGCCTTCTGGGAGGAAGGGATCCGAGGCCGGTTCGTCAGTACCCTCCAGGCCCTCGACGACGCACGGATCGAGGCCGCGCTCGACGCGTTCCGACGCCGGCATCCCCATCCCGACGAGGTCATCGCGTCGACCCTGACCTTCGAGAGACTCGTCGCCCGAGACTGATACCCTTCCCCGGGTACGCGAAGAACGGGAGTCGGCATGGAAGGGACGGTCCAGCGGATCGAAGTGGCGGCGCCGCCGCAGCAGGTCTACGAGGTGGCCCTCGACCTCGAGAGCTATCCCGAATGGGCAGGAGGCGTCAAGGAGGTCACGATCCTCGAGGAGGACGAACACGGCAGACCCCACAAGGCCGAGTTCGACGTCGACGCCATGATCAAGGAGATCTCCTACACCCTCGTGTACGACTACGACCACGACTCCGGTTTCTCGTGGTCCGCCATCCCCAACGAAGACCTCAATGCTCTGGAAGGGAGCTATGAGTTCATCGAACTCGACGACGGGAACACCGAGGTCGTCTACGCCCTCCGCGTGGACCCGGCGTTCAAGGTCCCCGGCTTCCTCCGTCGCCAGGCAGAGAAGCAGATCGTCGGCACCGCACTGCGCGGCCTCAAGAAGCGGGCGGAAGCAACCTCCTGATGCGCGTCATCCTCGTGACCGGCAAAGGCGGCGTCGGCAAGACCACCGTCTCGGCCGCCACGGCCCTCAGGTCGGCGGACCTCGGCAAGCGCACCCTCGTCATGTCCACCGACCCCGCCCACTCCCTCGCCGACGCCTTCCAGGTCGACCTCGGCGACCAGCCGTCCCCGGTCGTCGCCAACCTCCACGCCCAGCAGATCGACGCCCAACAACGCCTCGAGGAATCCTGGGGCGCCGTCCGCGATCACCTCACCGACATCTTCGACTGGTCCGGTCTCAAGGGGATCGAGGCGGAGGAGCTGACGGTCTTCCCCGGGATGGACGAGCTGTTCAGCCTCGCCTCCGTCCGCGACCACGTTCGATCCGGCGAGTACGACGCCATCATCGTCGACTGCGCGCCGACCGCCGAGACGCTGCGCCTCCTCAGCCTTCCCGAAGTGATGTCGTGGTACATGGAGAAGATGTTCCCCGTCGGTCGCAGGATGGCCAAGGTGGTCCGGCCCGTCCTGTCACGGGTGTCATCGATGCCGATGGCCGACGACGAGGTCTTCGCCGCCGTCGCCCGCTTTTACGAACGGCTCGACGGGATCCGAGAGATCCTGTCGGACCCGGACACGACCACTGCCCGGTTGGTGATGAACCCGGAGAAGATGGTGATCTCCGAGGCCCGCCGCACCTTCACCTACCTGGGGTTGTTCGGCTACACGGTCGACTCGGCCATCGTCAACCGCGTCCTCCCCGAACGGGTGACCGATCCGTACTTCCGGCGATGGCGGGAGATCCAGCAAGGGCATCTCGAAACCGTTCGCGAGGGGTTCTCCGGCGTCGACATCTCGACGTTGCGGCTCTTCGACGAGGAGATGGTCGGGATCGACCGACTCCGTGTCGTCGGCGAAGAGCTCTTCGGTGAACGCGACCCCACCGAGCGGTTCGCCACCGCCCGCCCGTTCCGTGTGGAGGACGTGGAAGGCGACGAAGCCGACGTGGCGCTCGTCGTGTCGGTCCCCTTCGCCGAAGCGACCGAGGTCGACGTGCTGCGTCACGACGACGAGCTCTTCATCACCGTCGGGCCGTACCGGCGATCCATGATGCTCCCCGACTCGCTGAAACGGCGTGAGGTCCTCAAGGCCAAGCTCACCGGTGGGGAGCTCAGGGTCGTCTTCGGGATCGCCGAGGGGAAGCGACCATGACCACGACCGTCGGGATCGACATCGGAGGAACCAAGGTCCTCGCCGTGCGGATCGTCGACGGTGAGGTCGTCGCCCGGGAACGATCCAGCACCCCGCGCACTCCCGACGGTACCGAGCAGGCCATCGTCGACGCCGTCGGATCGGTACGCACCGAGGAGGTCGTCGCGGTGGGTCTCGGGATCGCCGGTCTCGTGCGGTGGCCCGACGGCTCGTTCGCGTGGGGGCCACACGTGGCAGGGACCGACGTCCCGCTGCGCAGCGACCTCGAAGGCAGACTCGGTCTTCCGGTCGTCGTGGACAACGACGCCAACGTCGCTGCCCTCGCCGAGCACCGGCTGGGGGCCGCCCGCGGCTACCGCAACGTCCTCCTCATCACGCTGGGCACCGGGATCGGAGGCGGCATCATCCTCGACGACCACATCTTCCGCGGCGAGTCGTTCGCGGGGGAGTGGGGTCACATGCTGTACGACCCCCACGGGATCCTCTGCGACTGCGGCAAGCGCGGATGCTGGGAGACGGTTGCCTCCGGTCCCGCCTTGGTGCGACTGGCGAAGGAGGTGATCTCGTTGAACCCGGACAGTTCGTTCGCGGCCCGATTCGTCGACAGCCCGATCGTCGGGGAAGCCATCACCGCCGCCGCCGACGCCGGCGACGAGATCGCTCGCGGTCTCGTCGCACAGGTCGGTGCCCACCTCGGTCGGGGGATCTGCAGCCTCATCGCGATCATGGATCCCGACGCCATCGTCATCGGCGGCGGGTTGGGATCGGTCGGGGAATCCATCGTGGCCCCCGCACGCCGGGTCGCCGCCGACTGCCTCCACGGTGGCGCCCACCGGATGTTGCCCCCCATCCTCGTCGCCCAGCTCGGCCCCGACGCCGGGGCGGTCGGTGCTGCACTCCTCGCCGCCGACCGGCACCACGGGCTCGTCACCTGAGAGATGCCCGACCCGACCGTGGCCCGCTCGTTCGATCACGTCGCCGCCGACGAGGTCGAGGTCCTGGGTCGCTCGGCGCTGGCCCCGCGACGGTCGGCTCGCGACATCCTCACCGAGATCGTCCTGCTCCTCCCCAACGTCGCCCGGCTCGTGTACCGGCTCCTCCGGGATCGTCGGACCCCGATCAGGCGCAAGGTGCTGGCGGCAGGGATCCTCGTCTACGTCGTCTCGCCGATCGACGTGATCCCCGATCTCATCCCCGGCCTCGGTTTCCTCGACGACGCGATCCTGGCCACCGTCGCTCTCCACGTCCTCGCTCGGGGCGTCGGCCGCGGCGAGCTGCTGGACCTCTGGGACGGTTCCGAAGACGCCCTCGACCTGGTCCTGGCCGTCTTCGACTGGGGCATGGATCTGGTGCCCGAGCCGGTCCGGTCGTTCCTGGCGAGATGATCGACCCCGTTCGAGTCGCCGGACCCATCGAGGGGGATCGTCCGAGCACTACCCTGCGGCCATGAACTTCCACAGGGTCGACAATCTCCCCCCGTACGTCTTCGCCGAGGTCAACCGGAGGAAGCTGGAGGCTCGCCGAGCCGGGGTCGACGTGATCGATCTCGGGTTCGGCAACCCGGACATCCCGACCCCCGAGCCGGTGGTCGACAAGCTGGTGGAGGCGGCCAGGAACCCCCGCAACCACCGCTACTCGTCCTCCCGGGGGATCCCCAACCTCCGCAAGGCCGTCGCGTCTCGCTACGCCAGGGTCTACGGTGTGGATCTCGATCCCGAGACCGAGGTGATCACCACCATCGGCGCCAAGGAAGGCCTCTCGCACCTCATGTGGGTCCTGGTGCAACCCGGTGACGTGGCCCTGGTCCCCGAACCGTCGTATCCGATCCACATCTACGCCCCGATCCTGGCGGGAGCCGAGGTCCGGACCGTCGAGATGTCCACCGACGCCGACTTCTTCTCCCGCCTCACCGAGTCCTTCGCCCGCTCGTGGCCCAAGCCCAGGGTCATCGTGACGTCGTTCCCCCACAACCCGACGACCGCGACCGTCGACGAGGAGTTCTTCGAGCGGCTCGTCGCCTTCGCCAAGCTCAACGACGTGATGCTCGTGCACGATTTCGCCTACGCCGACATCGCCTTCGACGGCTACCGGCCACCGAGCCTCCTGCAGGTCCCCGGTGCCAAGGACGTCGGCGTCGAGCTCTACACCTTGTCCAAGAGCCACTCGATGGCGGGCTGGCGGGTCGGTTTCGTCGTCGGGAACCCCGAGATGGTCGATGCCCTCGCCCAGCTCAAGTCGTATCTCGACTACGGCACCTTCCAGCCGATCCAGATCGCCGCCATCATCGCCCTCAACGAGTGCGACGACGCCGTGCCTCAGATCAACGACATCTACCGGAAGCGACGCGACGTGCTGGTCGATGGCCTGAACCGGGCGGGGTGGACGGTCCAGAAGCCGAAAGGCACGATGTTCGTCTGGGCCCCCATCCCCGACGCGTTCTCCCACATGGACTCGCTGGCGTTCGCGCTCCACCTCCTCGACACCGCCAAGGTGGCGGTCAGTCCCGGTATCGGCTTCGGTCCGTCCGGGGAAGGGTTCGTCCGGTTCGCGCTGGTCGAGAACGCACAGCGGATCGCCCAAGCGGTGCGGGGGATCCGGCAAGCCCTCGGGGGATGAGGTCGCACGTTCGTCCGGGTGGCGACCGTCGAGCCGTGCGGACTCAGGCCCCTTCGGATCCGGTGCCCGTCGCCAGCGGACAGTACGCCTTGTCGAAGTACTCGATCACCATGCGATGCGACGAGAAGCCCGCCAGGGCCGTCACGATCGCCTCCTTGGCCATCTCGACCCAGCCCTGGGGCACGCCGGCCGCGTCGCGGTCGTAGAAGCGGGGTACCACCTCGTGTTCGATGACGTCGTAGAGCTTCGAGGCGTCGGCGGCGTCGGGAGCGTCGTCTTCGATGCCCCAACCGTTCTTGCCGTTGAACCCCTCGATCCACCACCCGTCCAGGATGCTGACGTTGAGCCCGCCGTTGGCCGCCGACTTCATCCCCGAGGTACCGGACGCCTCCAACGGCGGACGCGGGTTGTTCAGCCACGCGTCGGCGCCCGTCACGAGGGAATGCGCCAGCTGCATGTCGTAGTTCTCGACGAAGAAGACATGGCCGACGAACCCGTCCGTCTGGGAGATCTCGACGATCTCCTTGATCAGGCGCTGACCGTCCCGGTCGGCGGGATGGGCCTTGCCGGCGAAGATGATCTGAACCGGACGCGCCGGGTCCGTCAGGATGCGGCGGATCCGGTCCCGATCCGAGAAGACGAGCCCGGCTCGCTTGTAGGTCGCGAACCGCCGTGCGAACACGAACGTGAGCCGGTCTTCGGGGAGCTGGTCGTCCACCCAGCGGAGACGGTCGGGACTGGCGCCGTGGCGGGCGAACTCGTCCCGCAGCCGAGCCCTGATCCTGCGCAACATGAGCGCCTTCTGCGAGCGATGGACGCTCCACAGGTCCTTGGCGGGAACGTCGCGGATCGCCTCCCACCCGTCGGGGGAGCCGAGGCGCTCCGCCCAGTCGGCGCCGACCGTGCGTTCGAGCAAGCGGACGGTGTTGCGACCCAGCCAGGTCTCGGGGTGCATCCCGTTGGTGATCGCTTCGGCGGTGCCGCCGATCAAACTGCCCCACTGCTGGGTCACCACCTCGCCGTGGCGCTTCGACACCCCGTTGGTGATCGCCGACATGCGGATCGCCAGCGCGCCGAGGTCGAACCGGTCGGGGCCCTGCACGTGGGAGGTCGCGAGGCGATTGCGCAGGTCACGATCCACCTCCGGCACCGTGGCCGAGAGGTACTTGTCGACGACCTCCATGTCGTACACCTCGTTGCCCGCGGCGACCGGGGTGTGCAAGGTGAACAGCGTCGACCGCTTCACCCGGTCGATCGCCGCGTCGACGTCACCGTCGGTTCGCAGCTCGCCGCCGAGGCGCTCGATGAGGCTCAACGCGGCGTGGCCTTCGTTGACGTGCCAGACCGCAGGGGCGATCCCGAGCGCCTCCAGGATACGGACACCGCCCACCCCCAGGACCGCCTCTTGGCAGAACCGCATCTCCCGGCCTCGGACGTACAGGATGTGGGTGATCGGACGATCGTCGGGGTCGTTCTCGGGGACGTCGGTGTCGAGGAGCAGCACCGGCACGCGGCCCACATCGAGTCGCCATGCCCCGACCGCCACCTCCCGGCCGTGCAGCTCGACCTGTACGCGAAGGGGCAGACCGGTGACCGGATCGAGGACCTCACGGATCGGGCGTCGGGTCGGCTCGATCCAGTTGTAGGTGTGCTGCTGCCAGCCGTCGGGATCGACCGCCTGCTGGAAGTAGCCGCGCCGGTAGAACACGCCGATGCCGATGATCGGGATCCCGAGGTCCGAGGCGGTCTTCATGTGATCACCCGCCAGGATCCCGAGCCCTCCCGAATAGAACCTGAGCTTGTGATGGATGCCGTACTCCGCGCAGAGGTACGCGACCGGCTCGGTCGGTCGGCGGTCGGGGCTGCAGTTGCGGGTGTACCAGGTGTCGGCGCCCGTCAGGTACGCGTCGAACCGAGCGAGCGTGTCGGCGTACAGGTCGCCGAAGTCGGGGTCGTCCGCCAGGGCTTCCCAGGTGCTGCCCGGCACCATGTGGAGCAGGCTCAGCGGGTTCCGGTTCCTCGCCCACTCACCCGGACTCAGCCGCGCCCACAGATCCGATGCCCCGACGTCCCACGACCACCACATGTTGTACGCCAGGTCGTAGAGCCGATGGAAGGCCCGGGGGATCGGCAGCGGGGTCTTCGGCCCCGCCGGGATCCGAGACAGCAGTGGACCGTGATCGGGCACGTTGGATCCTCATCGGTGGTCGTGTGGTGATGCCCGAGCGAGGCTAGTCTGCTCCCGCACCATCGACGGCTTCGTCCCGTCCGTCGGTCCGATCTGAAACCCCGACCCCGCCGGCGCGGTCACATCGGCGACCACCACGTGATCGTCACCGAACCCAGGAACTCCCCATGACCCGACCCTTCGCCATCCTCTTCCCCGGCCAAGGCAGCCAAGCCGTCGGCATGGGCGCCCAGGTCATGGCTGCCCGACCCGACCTGGTGGGTCGGCACGCGGACGGGATCTTGGGGTGGAGCCTCCGCGAGGTCGTCGAGGAGGGCCCCGAAGAGGCCCTCACCGCCACCGACCGGGCCCAACCGGCGTTGTACGCCATCGCGTACGCCATCTGGGAGGAGCTCGATGCCGCGGTCGGCCGTCGTCCGGCGGCCGCTGCCGGTCATTCCCTCGGCGAGTACACGGCGCTGTCGGCTGCCGGCGCCCTGTCGTTCGACGAAGGACTGGCGCTGGTGGCCGAACGGGGCAGGGCCATGGCCGAAGCCGCCGCCATCGAACCGTCGGGCATGGCTGCACTCATCGGTGTCGACGCCGAGACCGCCGAAGGGATCGTCGCCGAGCGGCGTGCCACCGACGGACGCTTGTGGGTCGCGAACGTCAACGCTCCCGGGCAGGTCGTCGTCGCCGGCGCTCGCCCCGACGTCGACTGGCTCGTCGAGCACGGCCGTGAACTCGGGATCCGGCGGGTCGTGCCGCTCAAGGTCGCGGGCGCCTTCCATACCCCGATGATGCGGCCTGCCGCCGACCGGCTGACCAGGGCGCTCGATGCGGTGACGTTCGCTGTGCCCGCCTTCGACGTCTACGCCAACGTGACCGCGCGACCGATGGTCGATCCCGCCGCGCAGCTGGCGGAACAGCTCGTCGCTCCCGTGCGTTTCAGCGAAACGGTGCAGCACATGGCCGACGCCGGCATCGACGTGTTCGTCCACGTCGGACCCGGGGACGTCACCGCCGGGCTCGTCAGGCGGACCGTCCCGGGTGCGACGACGATCGTCGTGTCCGACCTGGACGACATTCCTGCAGCCGCCGACGCGCTGTCCGTACAATGAACGAGCACCACCAGGGAGGGTTCGCGATGGACAGGGCAACGATCACGGGTTGGGGCCACTGCGTGCCGCCGTCGGTCATCACCAACGACGACCTCGCTTCCGTGATGGACACGAGCGATGAGTGGATCACGAGCCGCAGTGGGATCAAGGAGCGCCGGATCAGCCACGTCGAGAACTCCGACATGGCGGTCGTGGCCGGTGCCCGCGCGCTGGCCGCCGCCGGATTGGAACCCGACGACATCGACTTCCTCATCGTGGCGACCTGCACCGGAGACCGGCAGATCCCATCGACCGCATGCCTGGTCCAGGCCAAACTCGGTACGGCCAAGGCGGCCGCCGTGGACATCAACGCCGGTTGCACCGGGTTCGTCTACGGCCTCAACCTCGCCAACGGCGTCATCGCCGCCGGGACGGCTCGACGGGTGCTGCTCATCGGTGTGGAGAAGATCTCGGCCTATCTGGACTTCGACGAACGGTCGACCGCGGTGCTGTTCGGCGACGGTGCGGGCGCCGTCGTGCTGGAACCGGCGGTCGGCGACGAAGGGATCCGATCGATGACGGTCGGATCGGACGGTACCTTGGCCGATGCCCTCACCGCGACGGGCGCCGGCACCGAGTACATCGGACGTCCCGAACCGCTCCGCATCGTCATGGACGGTCGGGAGATCTTCCGCAACGCGGTCGTTCAGATGGGCGAGGCCGCCCTCCGCGCCGTCAAGGACGCCGACCTCGATCTTGCGGACGTGGATCTGCTGATCCCTCACCAGGCCAACATCCGGATCATCGACTCCATCGTGCGGCGCCTCGACCTGGACGAATCGAAGGTCTTCACGAACCTGCACCGGTACGGCAACACGTCGGCGGCGAGCATCCCCATCGCACTGAGCGAGGCCCTGGACGAGGGGCGCATCACGCCGGGTTCGGTGGTACTCCTCGTCGCGTTCGGCGCCGGCCTCACCTGGGGAGCCACGGCCATCCGTTGGGGCGACCGGGTGCAGCCGCTGCGCGAGAGCGACGCCGCACTACCGCCCACCGAACTGACCGGCCTCGAGCTGCTGATCGCCGAGCAGCGGAAGAAGAAGGCCGAAGATCGCGCCCGGGCCTCGGTGTTGTGAGCAAGGTCGCCCTCGTCACCGGAGGATCGCGTGGGATCGGTCGCGCCATCGCCGAGCACCTCGGAACACGCGGCTACGAGGTGGCGGTGAACTTCGCCGCCAACGGCGCAGCCGCTGCCGAGGTGGTGTCCGCCATCGAGAGCTACGGCGGTCGGGCGATCGCGGTCCAGGCGGACGTCGGAGACGCCGATGCGGTCGCCACCATGATGTCGACCATCGCCGAGGAGCTCGGCCCGCCATCGGTGCTGGTCAACAACGCCGGGATCACGAGAGACGATCTCATCCTCCGGATGGACGTCGACGAATGGGACGAGGTCATCCAGACCAACCTGCGGTCCGTCTACCTGTGCACCAAAGCCGCGTTGCGGGGCATGCTGCGTGCCCGGTGGGGACGCATCATCTCGATCGGCTCGGTGTCGGGGATCTCCGGGAACCCCGGGCAGGCCAACTACTCAGCGTCGAAGGCGGGCATCATCGGGTTCACGAAGGCGATCGCCAAAGAGGTCGGTTCCCGTGGGATCACCGCCAACGTCGTCGCCCCCGGGTTCATCGAGACCGACATGACCGCGGCGCTCGGCGACGAGACCGCCGCCGCGGTGACCAGCCAGATCGCCGTCGGGCGTCTCGGGCGCCCCGAAGAGGTGGCGTCCGCGGTTGGCTATCTTGCCTCCGACGACGCCGCCTACATCACCGGCCAGACGATCGTCGTCGACGGTGGCCTGGCGTTGTAGGAAACGGTCGCCGCGACCCGATATGACGGAACCGAACGTCCACGCCCCGGCGAGGACATGAGAGGGAGGAGACCCCACCAATGGAACGCTCACAGATCGAGGCGAAGCTCGTCGATCTCCTCGTGGAGGAGCTGGGCATCGATCGGGACAAGATCACGATGGAGGCATCGTTCGAGGAGGACCTCGAGGTCGACTCCCTCGGGGTCGTCGAGTTGCTCATGGCGCTGGAGGACAACTTCGACGTCAAGATCCCCGACGAGGAAGCGGAACAGATCGGGACCGTCGGCGAGGCCGTCGACCTGGTGGAACAGAAACTCAACGCTTGAGGAGTGGCACCGTGAGGAACCGACGCGTCGTCGTCACCGGACTCGGGACGGTCAACCCGCTCGGAACGACCGTCGACGGGTACTGGAAGAACCTGCTCGGCGGGGTCTCCGGCATCCGTCCCATCACCGCGATCGACGTGTCCGACATGCCGACACGCATCGGCGGCACCGTCGTCGATTTCGACGTGGAGGCCTACCTGCCGAAGCGCCAGGCACGGCGGATGGACCCCTTCGCCCAGTTCTTCTGGGCGGCGGCGCGGGACGCCCTCGACGACGCCGGGCTGTCCTTCGCCGAGGACGACCCCCGGGCGCTGCGGGCGGGCGTCGCGGTCGGGACCGGGATCGGAGGGATGCAGACGATCCAGGACGAGATGGACGTCCTGTTCCACACCGGCCCTCATCGGATCAGTCCGTTCGGGATCCCCAAGATCATCTCCAACATGGCGGGAGGGGTGGTGTCCATCGATTTCCACCTCTACGGGCCCAACACGTGCGCCGTCACGGCCTGCGCGGCGTCCGCCAACGCCATCGGCGACGCCGCCGAGACCATCCGCCGAGGCGCTGCCGACGTGATGGTCGCCGGCGGTACGGAAGCTCCCCTGACCCGGTTCGCCATGGCCGGGTTCTCCCAGGCGCGGGCCATGAGCACCCGCAACGACGAGCCGGAACGGGCCAGCAGGCCCTTCGACCTCGAACGGGACGGCTTCGTCATGGCCGAAGGGGCCGGGGCGCTGGTCCTCGAGGAACGGGAGGCAGCCCTGGAGCGAGGAGCCGAGATCTACGCCGAGGTCCTCGGCTACGGCATGTCGGCCGACGGGTACCACATCACCCTGCCCCGTCCGGGTGGCGCAGGCGCCGCCCGTGCCATGCAGGCAGCCCTCGACGATGCCGGGATCGAACCGAAGGACATCGACTACATCAACGCCCACGGCACCTCGACGCAGGCCAACGACTCGACCGAGACCCTCGCCATCAAGACGGTGTTCGGCGACGAGGCCTACCGGATCCCCGTGTCGTCCACGAAATCGATGACCGGTCACCTCCTCGGCGGAGCCGGTGCCGTCGAAGCCATCGCGTCGATCCTGGCGCTTCGAGACGGCATCGTGCCTCCGACGATCAACTACGAGATCCCCGACCCGGAGTGCGACCTCGACTACGTGCCGAACGAGGCGCGGGAGGTCGAGGTGGCCAGGGTCATGTCGAACTCGTTCGGGTTCGGAGGCCACAACGTGTCGTTGGTGTTCGGCCGGAGCTCGTGAGCTCGCCGCTGCCGCCTCGACGGCCGAGCCTCAGTCGCAGTCGCCCTCCGGGCCGCATCCGGTGATCTTCGTCGGGCGGTTCTTCGCCCGCGCTTCGTGGTACTCGTCGAACGAGCGTGCCACGAGGGCGACGACGAGGCCGACACCGACGAAGGCGCCGACTCCCGTCACGATCCCCGACGTCACCTCGAGCGCGGCGCAGGTCCCTGGCAGGCACAACACCCGCACGATGGCCGACCCGATCAGCGCCCCGATGGCCGTGCCGACGAGCACGGAGACGGCCACTCCCGGTCGGACCGCCGCCCTCACCGTGCCATAGGCGAGCGTCGCTCCGGTCGCCCCGGCGATGACGGCCCCGGTCGACCCCGCCACATCGGCCCCGTACCAGGCGAACGCGACGGCACCGACGAGGATGACCGCGGCGTCGGCGGCCCTCATCGGACCGCCTCGGGTCCGGGACCCGTACGCGGCGGTCGCGGTGCCGGCGCCGGAGGCGCGGGGATCACCATCCGCATCGGTTCCCGTCGCCATGCCAGCGAGGTCACCACGGCGACGCCGGCGAGCAACACGACGGCTCCGGGCATCGGTGTGACGACCGCCGCCCACAGACCGACGGCCGGGACGACCAGACGCGCAGCCCACAAGCCGGCGACCCAACCGCGGAGATACGCGAGGCCCGAGGCGACGGCTGCGGCGGCGAGACCGAAGTGCGCCGGCCCCAGTCCCGCTGGGGCGGCCGCACCGGCGAGGGGAACGAGACCGACGAGCCCGACGAGCAGGGCGAAGGGCACCGGGCCGGGGCCCACGGCGGACGGTCGACGGCGGAGCCAGATGCGGAGCCACGGTCCGGCCAGGCCGACGGTGGCGACGAAGGTCACGGTGAGGGCCAGGACCGTGACCGGGCCGAACCCGCCGACGACGGCGACGCCGGCTCCGGCTCCGGCTACACCGAACCCGATCAGGCGTCCCCACGGCGCATGGATGAGGGCGATGCCGACCGAGGCCAAGATCCCGAAGACGATGAACCCGACGGCCACGAACGCACCCGACGAAGGAGCGAGCACGTCGGAGTCGAACAGCACCGCAGCCGCCCAGACGATGCCGGTGATCCCGACGACGGTCGCGATCAGGAGAGGGATCTCGTGTCTGGACATGCGGTCACCGCCGGGCCGTCACTGGTCGGGCCGGGTGTCCACCGATCCGGGGATGCGCTGGGCGCCGACCTCGGCGAAGTAGCGGTAGATGCCGGGCTCGAGGGTGCTGAAGTCGAACTGGAACCGGTCACCCTTCTCCAGCGGTGGGCTCTCGAACTCGCCCTTTCGACCTTGGATCACGTACGTCTGGTCGTCCTCGTTGACCCACTCGACGATCCACACTTCGTTGAGATCCATCTGCAGGTTCGAGGGCCGGAACGAACCGTTGTCGATCCGGACCACGACCACCCCTTCCGGGGGCGGCTCGGTGGTGCTGGTCGTCGTCGGCTTGCGGTTGCTCTCCAGCGCGGCTTCCGACGGGCCACTGCGGATCGTGAGGCCGATCACGGCGAAGATGACGAAGGCGCCTACGACGATCAGCGCCGCCGAGACTGCGTTCCGTTTCACGATCCTTCTCACCTCCGTTCCGGAGGCAGTGTAGGCGACCTCATCTCGCTGTCGGCGGGAAGGTCGCTCCCTGATCCGGATCCCATCGTTCCGTCTCGACCCACCGTGGTTCCGATGTCGGCTCGAGGCGGATCACCGTCCCGTGGGCGGGTTTGTCGTGGTGGAGGAGCCCGAGGGGACGCCTGGTGAGGTGGAGGCGGACGGCTTGCACCGGATCCTGATGGGAGACGAACACCACCGGACCGGTCGTGCCCTCGACGTGCCGGGCGACCGCGGCCGCCATGCGGTCGGCGAGCTCGGGCAAGGACTCGGGAGCGAACGGGAGCTCGACGGGATGTTCCAGGTAGGCCTCCAGCTCTCCAGGGAAGCGTTCCGGGAGCGACTCCCACCGGACGCCCGCCCAGCGCCGGGCGAGCGACCACTCGGTGAGGGCGGGCTCGATGATCGGATCGAGGCCGAGTCGGGTCGCCAGCGGGCGCGCGGTCTCGACCGCGCGCTGCAGGGGAGAGGTGACGACGGCTCCGATCGGTCGATCGGCGAGGTGTCCGGCGAGCGCCTGGGCCTGTCGATGGCCGAGGGAGCTCAACCCGAACCCGGGGAGATCGGCGTACACCACATGGTCGGGATTGTCGACCTCACCATGGCGGACGAGGTACACGGCGGGAGAGGGGTGGCCGAGGGACATCGGTGCGGAGGGTACCGGCTACGGTGGTCCTCGTGAGCGGGTTCACCGAACACATCCTCCACGTCGACATGGACGCGTTCTTCGTCGAGGTCGAACGTCTCGACGATCCATCTCTTCGCGGCGTGCCGGTCGTTGTCGGGGGTCTCGGTCGTCGCGGTGTCGTCGCGTCCGCGAGCTACGAAGCCCGAGCCCGGGGTGTGCGTTCGGCGATGCCGATCGGTGAAGCTCGACGGCTGTGCCCGACCGCGCGTTTCGTCGCCCCTTCCCATCGTCGCTACCGAGAGGTGTCGGGGCAGGTGTTCGAGATCCTCCGCTCGTTCTCGCCTGCGGTCGAGGGCATCTCGATCGACGAGGCCTTCCTCGATGTCGCCGGGCTGCGACTGCTGTGGCCCGACGCGGTGACCGTCGGCGCCGAGATCCGCGCCGCGGTCCGGTCCAGGATCGGGATCCCGGCATCGGTCGGATGCGCCACCACCAAGTTCATCGCCAAGTTGGCGTCGGCGAGGGCGAAACCCGACGGGCTCCTCGTCGTCGAAGCAGGCACCGAGTTGAGGTTCCTCCATCCCCTGCCGGTGACCGACCTGTGGGGTGTCGGGGCGGCCACGCAGGCCGCGCTCGCGTCGCTGGGCATCCGCACCATCGGCGACGTGGCGAACACGCCCGTCGAGACCCTCGTGCGGACCCTGGGGTCGGCAGTGGGGACCCACCTTCACGATCTCGCCAACGGTCGGGACCCCCGGGAGGTGGGAGCGGGTCCGGGGACCCGGTCGGTGTCGGTCGAGGAGACCTTCACCGACGACATCGTGGCCCGCGACGATCTGGAACGAGAGCTCGTGCGGCTGTGCGACCGGCTCGAAGGGCGTCTCCGTCGGGCTGGGATGCGGGGCCGTACGGTCACGCTCAAGGTTCGGTTCTCGAACTTCGCTACCGTCACCCGATCGGCCACCGTGGACGGTGACGTGGGGTACCGGTCGGAACTGTGGTCGGTCGTGCGGGGCCTCCTCGACCGGGCCCGTGTCGGGGGTCGCGCCGTGCGGCTCCTCGGCGTCGGGGTGTCGGGGCTCGGGGCCGACACCGGTGCCCGGCGGCTCCGGCTCGGCGGCGAACGTGCCGACGCCGCAGCGCGGGCCGCGGCCTCGGTCAAGGAGCGCTTCGGAGAGGACGCGATCGTTCCGGCCCGCCTCGTGGAGCCCCCTCCCGACACCGAGGGCCGTCGCCTGCGCTGACGGACGTGCTCGGTATACTGGCGTCGCGGAAGCGACTCGACGGAGCAAGGAACGGCGATGCCGCTCGACGACCGAGAGCAGAGGATCCTCGAAGAGATCGAACGACATCTCTACGAGGAAGACCCGCGCCTGGCTCACACCGTGGCCAAGGCCTCCTTCGGTAAGAAGGAACGGACGAGGCAGCGCATCGCCGTCGTCGTGTTCCTCGTCGGCCTCGTCGTCATGTTCGGTTCGTTCACCACCTGGCCGATCGTCGCGGGCCTCGGCTTCGTGGCGATGGTCGCGTCGGCCGGATCGATCGCCATGTCGATCAAGGCCGGCCGCGGCGACACCAGCGAGAACGCCGGGATCGAGGGATGGCTCGACCGGCTCCGAGAACGCTGGCGCCGCGACGGCTAGAGTCGCCTGGCTCCGCGAAGCCGAGAGGGAAGGTCCGTGGCGTACTCGACGCTGCGGTGACGATGGGAGGATCGTGTTGGAGGGGTTCACCGCTCAGCAGACGTCGACGTTGACCGGATGCACCCCGCATCAGCTGCGCTACTGGGACAAGGTGGGTCTCCTCAAGCCGTCGTTGCAGCGCACCGGCGGCCGCCCCGGCAAACGCCGTCTCTACTCGTTCCGGGACCTCGTCGCGTTGCGGGTCATCAAGAGTCTGCTGGACAATGGCATGTCCGTCCAGCGGGTCCGGCGTGCGTGGGATTACCTCCGTCGAACGGCCGACATCGATGCCCATCTGGCCGACGTCCGGCTCGTCACCGACGGTCAGTCCATCTTCGTGGTCGCTCGTGACGATGAGGAGCTCCTCGACGCCCTGCGCCAGGGGCAACTCGCGTTCTTCGTCGCGATCAACGAGATCGCCAAGACCGTCGAAGAGGACGTGAGTCGCTTCGAACTCGATCGAGAGCGGTTCCTCGAGCTCCTCCGTCGGGTGGAAGAGGACATCGAGGAGGAGGCGGCGACCGGCTGACGAGGCGCACGTCGCCGACCGGGATCGGCCTCCGTCAGGACCGCCGGAACGGGTTGCGGACCCGGACCCGGTACCAGGCGAGGACCCGACGGCCCACCGGATAGCGGCCGACGAGGCGATCGATCGCACGACGGTACGATGTCGTCGCCTCCAGCCTCCGCCGATCGTCGACGGCGACGTTCCCGTAGATCGCATCGGAGTAGATCGAGGCCAGCGGCACGAGCGTCTCGTCGAACGACCGGGCCGCTTCGATCGGTGTCAGCGACGGCGCCGGAGGTTCCCCCAGATCCTCGAGACGGGCGATGATGTCCTCCCATGCGGCGGTGATGTCGCCCGAACGAAGTCGGCGCATCCGCCGCCGTCGGCGCAGCCACTTCAGCCCGGGGATCATCCCGACCACCAGGGCCGCCGCCCCGGTGGCGGCGAGGAGCCACAGGATCCACGTCCGGTCCGGGCCCGACGTCTCCGAGTCGCCGCCGCCGAGGACGACGAGACGTTCGGTGTCGTTGCTCCGATCGATGATCGGCGGTGCCGCGCCGGCGGTCTCCACCGGGGCCCGCTCCGGCTCCTCGATCTGGTCGAGGTAGGCGGTGAGGTCGAACCCGAGCTGCTGGTTGATCTGCTCGTAGGTGATCGGGTTGACGCCATCGGATCGCGGTGTCGGATCGAACCGCACCCAGCCCTGGGTGGGCATCCACAGCTCCACCCACGAATGGGCGTTGTTGTCCAAGACGACGACCTGATCGTCGCCGATCCGCCGGCCCGGAGTGAAGCCGAGGACGACCCGCGACGGGATGCCCAAGGTGCGGGCCATCAACGCCATCGAGGTGGCGAACTGCTCGCAGTATCCCCGCCGGTAGTCGGGGTTCTCGGGTGAGTCGTCGAACAACCACTCGGCGACGGTATCGCTGTCGTGGCCCGGTGTGGTCGTGACGTCGTACACGAACCCCCCGGAGGACCGGAACCACTTCTCGAGCGCCAGGCCCTTCTCGAAGGGGGTGACGAGCAGAGCGGTGAGCTCCTCGGCCTTGGCCGCGATCGCGGGGTCGAGGTCGTCGGGGAGGTCGACGAACCGGCTCCGGTTGGGGAGCTCCCGTTCGACGAGATCGGCGGCGGGAGGTGGGACGACCTCCTCGCCGTCCGCGGCGGCGGCGAACAACGGAGACAACGTCCCGTCGGCTTGGGTGGCGAGGACGTTGAGGTCGTAGCGGGGCACGTCGGCGACGACCCGGAACCGATCGCCGGTCACGGTCCGACCGCCGTCGTAGACGAGCGACCCGTCGTCGCGGCGGACCCGCACGTTGCCGGCGAGCTGATCGTCGTCGGTCGAGAACTCGATGGGACTGTACGGCGCGGGGAGCCAATCCATGGTCAAGCCGAGGATCTCGACGTCGACCACGGCGGTGGCGGTCGGCCCGGCGAACACGTACGGGTCCGCCTCCCACGGTCGCTCGTCGAGCGGGAAGATCTTCGGGTCGTTGGCGAACCAGCGACCGTCCTCGAACGTGTCGAGCGTCAGGAGACGGAAGTAGACCTCCGACGGGTCGACCTCGCCATCGATGGTGGCCGTGAACAACGGGATCCCGTTCTGGGAGACGAGGCCCTTCTGGATCTCCACGAACGGGTTGTAGGCGACGCTGCCGAAGAACTCGCCGGTCAAGCCCGACGGGGTCCGCCACGAGACGACACCGTCGCGGGGGACGGTGCCCGACAGGAACGACGCGGCGGCGACCGCCCCGAGGATCGATACGCCCACGACGACGACCGACGCCGTCGACGGCCGCGACGACATGCGGCGATGGGAACCACCGGCGCGGGCCATCGAGCCGACGCCCTGGCCCCGCTCGTCGACGTTGACCGCGACCGCCGTCGCCGCCACCAGACCGACGAAGGCCGCCAGGGTCGTGGCGCTCGTCGTTGCCCGGTCGATGGTGGCGAACTGGACCGTCAGGATCAACGGCGGGACGAGACCAACGAACGGATGCCCATCGGTGAGGCCCCACACGAGCAAGGCACCGGCGAGCCAGAACAAGCCGGCGAGGATGACCACCAGGCCGGGGAGGGGCACCACCGGCTCGACGCCGTTGCGCACCAGATCCACCGATCGAGCCACCTCGGCCCACAGGCTGGCCAGACCGGAGGGCTTCGGGAGCAAGAGCACCGATCCGTCGGGGTCGACGTATCCCACCGCTGCGGCGACGAACACCCCCACGTTCGCCGCCAGGGCCAGCCACGCCGAGTTGCGGGAGACGGTGACGAGCCACGTCAGGGCGACGCCGAGCAACAGCGCAGCGAGCACGACCAGTTGCCACGGCAGACCGGTCGTGGAGTCCTTGACGAGCCGACCCAACAGAACGAACGCGAACGCGAGGGAGCCGAAGCCCGCTAGCCAGCTGTAGCGGTAGACCATGCTCGCTCCATCGCGTTCCTCCACGGGCCCGTCCACGGTGTCTCGGGCGATCCGAGCACGGCGAGGACGCCGGCTCGTCCGAGGCGCAGTATCGCCTCGTTCTCGGCCTCCGCAACCGACATGACCAAGGTCCGATAGAAATCCCGTCCGAAGGTCCGGAACACCGCCAGGTCGGCATCGTCGGCGACACCGGTGACGAGCACCAAGATCCCGCCCGACGAACCTCCCTTGCGAAGCCGCGCCACGGTGGCCTCGAGGTCGAGGGCGGTCGCGGTCCGCACGGTGGCCAGCTCCTCCATCGCCAGGGCGTACCCGTCGGCCGACCCGACGGGGGTCCCCGGTCCCCGGCCGCCGGCCCACAGCCGCGGTGCGTAACCGGCGGCGTAGAGGTGCTTGATCACCGACGCCGTTCCGCGGACGGCGTGTTCGAAGGCTTCGTCGTTGCGGTAGGTGCCCCGCCGCGGATCGAGAACGACCAGGGCGCGGGATTGCCACGGGATCTCGAGTTGACGGATCATCAGTTCGTCGCGTTTGGCCGACGACGGCCAGTGGACCCTGCGCAGGTCGTCACCCTGCTGGTACTCACGCAACGTGAAGAAGTCCTCGCCGCTGGTTTGGCTGTACGAGGCGCGGGAGGTGTTCGCCGTCGGGTCCTGGCCGCGACCGATGGGGAGGCCATCGAGATCGTCGACCTTCGGGTAGACGACGAGACGATCTGGGGTCCCGACGGCGCCTCCGGCTTGGGACAGCCCGAGGGGATCGCGGACCTGGATGTCGGCCGGCCCGATCGTGTAGATGCCGCGGGGACGGCATTGCACTTCGTAGCGGGCCACCATGGGGACGCCGGCGTCGATCCGGTGTGCGAAGAACTGCGCCGCTCCCAAAGGATGGACGGTGTCACGGAGCGTCGGCTGGTAGACCCGGCGGGCGGCGCTCACCTCCAGGGTGACGATGACCCGATCGCCGTCGTGGACCTGGGTGGGAACGATCGTGCGGTTCAACGCCACCCGTGGATCGATCCGACGGACGTAGATCGTCCCCATCGCCACCGCGATGGTGAGGAAGGCGGCGCCCGCCAGCAGGAGACGTTCGCCGAACACGACCCACAGGACGACCAGCGCTGCTCCGGCTCCGAGCGCCGCCCAGCCCCTGGTCGTCGGCATCAGACGCCCGCCCTCGTGCCGGGTACCGGGACGGCCTGGGCGATCCCTTCGAGGACCTGGGAGATCGTGACGCCGCGCATCTGCGCCTCCGGGCGGAGGATGAGACGGTGGTTGAGAACCGGTTCGAGCATCGCCTTGACGTCGTCGGGGGCGACGTAGTCGCGGCCGGCGACGGCCGCACGGGTGCGGGCGGCACGCTGGAGGAACAGGGTCGCTCGGGGTGACGCCCCCAACAGGAGCTCGGGGTCGTTCCGGGTCGCCTCGGCGATGTCGATCAGGTACGACTTGACGACGTCGGCGACGTGGACTCTCGACGCCACCTCGGTCATGGTGACGACGTCGGCGGCGTGGACCACGGGGCGGAGATCGCTGAAGGACGATCGTCGCCCGTGGGCGTCGAGCATCTCCATCTCCTTCTCCCGCGACGGGTAGCCCATCGTGAGTCGCATCATGAACCGGTCGAGTTGGGCCTCGGGGAGGGGATAGGTCCCCTCGTGCTCGATCGGGTTCTGGGTGGCGATGACGATGAACGGCGACTCCAGCCGGTGGGTGATGCCGTCGACGGTCACCTGCTGTTCCTCCATGGCTTCGAGGAGGGCCGCCTGGGTCTTCGGGCTGGCCCGGTTGATCTCGTCACCGAGGATCACGTTGGCGAAGACGGGACCGGGCCGGAACACGAACCGCTGGGCCTCCCGGTCCCACACCGACACGCCGGTGACATCGGACGGCAGGAGATCGGGGGTGAACTGGATGCGCTGGAACGTGCAGTCGATCGATCTGGCCAGGGACTTGGCGAGGAGGGTCTTGCCGACGCCGGGGACGTCTTCGATGAGGGCGTGGCCCGCGGACAGGAGGCAGATGGTGATCAGTTCGACGGTGTCGTGCTTGCCCTGGATGGCCTGCTCGATGTTCTCGGTGATCGCCGTGAAACGTCGGCCGAACCATGACAGCTCATCGGAGGTGACCGGCACGCAGGGTCCTTTCGCTGGTGGTGGGGATGACCTTACCCTGGCGTCGGGGTTGCGTTCCCGGGTCCAGGCCGAGCGGCGGAGGATGGAGAGATGCGGGTCGATCATGTCGAGACGGGAACGCTCCTGGCCGTCCTGAGGCATCCGTCGCTGTGGCTCGAAGCGCTGTCGGTGGCCCGGTCCTTGGCGCCGCGCCGGTGGTGGTCGAGACCGCCGTTCCTTCCGCTTCCCGATCCCGAGGTGCTCGCCTGGCGGACGACGACGGCCTACGGAGCGGAGCGACCGATTGCCTCCGAGGACCTCGTGGCGTATCTTCGGTGGCGGAAACGGCAACGCCGGACCCGGGGGTAGCGGGGGAAGGAGCGGCCGATGTCGTCGCTGCGCGAGGACATCATGCGCGTGCCAGGGGTGCGATCCGTCGAGATCGACGGTACCGACGACGCGCCCACCGGCGTCCGCGTCACCCTCGGTTCGGATGTCGATCCGGCGTCGGCGAGGTCACGGATCGTGGCCGTGCTCGAGGCCCGTGGCATCTCCACCGCCGGTTCCGGAGGTCCTCCCACCATCACGCCGGAGCGCACGGCATCGCCTGGATCCCGCTCCGTCGAGGTGGCGGCAGCCGAGCAGGCAGACGATCGCGAAGCGTCGCCCGATCTCCCGGTCGCGGAGGGCTCACCTGTCCGTGATGCGCAGAGATCGGCCGCGGAGGCGTATCGGGAGAACGGCCGTGATCCGCTGGCGTCGGTGGCGATCGTCGAAGCGAGTGATGGGGTGGCCGTCGAGGTTCGGACCGTGGCTGGACGGTCTCGATCGGCCCGCGCCCTGCCGGGCGACCTGGACGGGGCCGTCGCGCGGGCCGTCGCCGGCGCCGTCGACGACGCGGCTCCGGTGCCGGTGGTCGTGGCGGTCGAAGATCGGCTGGTCGGCGACACCCCCGTGATCACGGTGGTCCTCGACACCGAGCGGGGCCGGGTCGCCGGGTCGGCGGTGGTCGGGTCGGGGCGGGCCTATGCGCTGGGTCTGGCGGTTTGGGCTGCGCTCGTCCCCGGGTCGCCGGATCGGGGCGGCAGGCCGCCGGGTTGATCCGTCACGAGCTCCACGACGACGTCGGGCTGGGGAAGCTCGGTCACCACCGCCGGTGGCGTCGTCCTGGCGAACTCGTCGAGGTACGCCCCGGCTCGGGCGAGGACGTCTCGCACCACCATCCGGGTCGCGTCGGCGGGGGGCTCCGCCAGGTCCTCCAGTTCCCGGACGTCGGTCGAGATGACGGCGACGCCCCACGATCGGATGTCGTGGATCATGATCTCCTGGAGGACCTTGTCGGAGGACAAGACGGCGAGCTCTGCGACCACGACGGCCTCGGCATCGCCCGAGCGGACGATGTGCAGGAGGGCGCGGTAGCCCTCCCGTGAGGACGGCCCCGCCGGCTCTCGGGTGTCGCGGCAGACCGCGACGAGATGGTGACCGTGTTCGGCTACCCACCGTCTGATGCGTTCCCCCTGGGCGAACGCGGTCTCAGATTCCGCTAGCCCCTGGGACTCGCGTACGTACCCGACGACCCGCACGAACCCTCCAGTCCACGATGCAGCGAGTATCGCATCGGCACGGTGAGTGGTCAATCGTGCCGATTCCGCGGTCGAGCGAGAAGGCGGGAGCCGGCCTTCCCGGCAGCCCCTCGCCGGGTCTCCAGCGTGCCATCCGGTGTACGATTCCCGCCATGGCCCGGGCTCTCATCCTGAACGCCACCTACGAGCCGCTGTCGGTCGTGCCGACCCGGCGGGCGATCGTGCTCGTCCTGAACGCCAAGGCCGACGTCGTGGAGACGAACGGGGCAGTGTGGCGTTCCGAGCACATGGAGATCCCGTCACCGTCGGTCATCCGGCTCCGCAACTTCGTCGCGGTGCCCTACGCGCGGCGAGTGCCGCTGAACCGCCGCGCGGTGTTCCTCCGCGACGACTACACCTGTCAGTACTGCGGGGCGAGAGCCGAGAACGTCGACCACGTCGTCCCCAAGACCCAGGGTGGCCGTCACGAATGGCTCAACGTCGTCGCTGCGTGCCGGCGGTGCAACTCCAAGAAGGGTGGCCGGACGCCTTCCCAGGCGGGGCTGCGTCTGCGTCGGTCACCTCGCGAGCCGGATCGTCACGCGTGGGTCGCCGTCGCCCTCGGGTCCGACCCGGACGTCGCCTGGGAGCCCTACCTGGCGTCGTGAGCCGGGATCACGGCGGCCGCTCAGGCGCCGTCGTCGACTCCGACCGCCTTCTCGAGGCAGACGCCTGCGGCCTCGGAGCCGGTCGATCCCTCGCCATGGATGGGCCGGTGACCGATGGAGAGCTTGGTGCAGAACCAACGCCCCGAATCACTCTCGGTGATCGCGTAGAAGGTGTTCGTGTCGACGACCGCGTACGACACCACGCCGATCGACGTCGACGGCGGCGTCTCCGTGCCCGTTTCGACCCACTCGAGCTCCGGAGCGACGGCAGCGAAGTCGGCGGTCGTCTTGCCGATGAACGTCAGGTTGCCCCGGTCGTAGGTGAGGACCGCGGCGGCGACGGCGCTGCGGAGGAGCGAGCGAGCGACGAGATCGGTGTCCGGTGCCGGTGGGGTGGAGAACGCGGGCCCCGGCCCGAAGGCATACGGGAGCGGTGCTCCGACGCCACCGAGGTCGCAGAAGGAAGGGTCGACCCCGATCGAGGGGCGGACGCCTCCCAGGTCGAGCCACGTCGGGTCGCCCGCCGGCGGGTCGAGCCAGATGCCCGCGGGGAGGCGGGAGACGTCGACGAAACGGCCGTCGCGCGGGGCCGCCATGACGAAGGCGCGCCGAGTGGCGGTGCCGGGCGGGAGCAGCACTCCGGCGGCTCCCAGATAGCGGAAGTAGGGGTCGTCGCCCCCGACGGCGGTCTCGGCGGCCGTGGCCGCGGCCGAGCCGTCCTTCCACTGCGCGATCGCGGGGACGTCGGGATACCTGAGCCCGGGCCAGACGTAGTCGGTCGCGGTCGAGGTGGTGACGTCGACCGCCAACGTGACGATGTGGGCCACCGGCTCGATGGTGGGGTCGCCGCACATGAGCGTCCCGATGCCGGTGGGACGGATACGGACACCATCGTCCCACGGGATCTCATCGCCGAGGCGGATCGTCGTGACGTCCGGAACGATCGGCGTCGCCGGCGCCGGTGCGGTGCTCAGGGGCCAGGCGGCGGCGGCGATGGCGTCCCGTCGGAGCTCGAACCGTCCTTCGCTCGCGCTCGTCGGGACCTCGAATCCGAGGGTCCACCGGCTCCCGAGCCCGGCCTCGACGGCGGTCACGTCCGCTCCTGGACGCGCACCATCGAGGGGATGGAGGAGGTCGACGTCGTGGGCGACGCCGTTGGCGTCGACGAACACGAGCCGGGCACCGTCGGGGAACCGGCCTCGGTCGAGGTCGCCGATCACGATCGGGACGTCACCGAGGTTGCGGAACGCGACGTCGACGGTGACCCGGTCGTACCCGTCGCGGTCGCTGGAGCGGGTGATGCGCGCCGCGCCGACGGTGACGGCGTACCCCTCGGCGGTGAACGGTTCGCCCGCGGTGAGCACCGCCACCTCGTCGGTGGCTGCTGCGGTCTGGAGCTCGACGGAACCGGCGCCGGCCGAGCCGATCCCGGGAGACATGGCGAGGACGGACGCGGCGAGCACCGTTCCGATCAGCTTGCGCACGCGGCTCCTCCTTCGTTCATGTCCCCATCGGCACGCCACCGCCGTCGGTTGATGGGAATCCGAGCGGTGCGGGATGCGTCGGTGAGCGGCGCTCAGTTCTTGAGGACCAGCACCGGCTGACGGGAGCGCCGCACCACCTTGGTTCCCGTCGAGCCGAGGAGCCCCTCGAAGAACCCCTGTCCGTGGGCGCCGATGAGGACGACGTCGACGTCCCGGTCCTCGGACTCGGTGAGGATGGCCTTGGCCGGGTCCTCGCTCTCGATGACGACCCCGGTGGCGTTCACGTCGACAGCGACGAGGGCGTCCACCAGCGGCTGGGTGTACTGGACGCGCTTGTCCTCGAGGTACCGGGCGATCATGGCGTCGTCGCCCGGCCAACCGCGCGGGGTGCCGGTGGACGCGGCCGGCGGCTCGACGTACTCGACGTCGATGTCCACGTCGACCTCGGGGAGCTCGCCCATCTGGGAGCGAAGCTCCCGGAGGAGCTGACGGGGGATCTCGACCACCGTGAGGATGGTCACCTGCCCGTCTTCACCGGCCAGCGGTTTGGCGAACCGAGCGACCTCGGCGGGGTCGAGGCGCCCATCGGTGGCGACGAGAACGTGCACGCTGTGTCTCCTTGGCTCGGCTGGGTCACCAGGCTAGCGCCGCGCCTGGTTGCGTTGCTGGCACCGACATCGCCGTCTGGGAGCGACGTCAGGTGCGCAGGTCGCGGGCGATGGAGCGCAGGGTCGGTACGGCGAGCCCTGCCGCGTCGGCGTGATCGAGGGCCCGCGTCAGCCGACGGGGCGCGCTGCGTCCCGTTGCCCCGTGGTCGGGATCGGCGTCGATCGCGTCGATCATCTCGGCCAGCACGGCGTCGCGGTCGATCGGGGTGTCGACGAGGGTCGCCTGGATCGCCAGGACCTCGTCTGCGACCGGGCGTGAGATCTCGCCGTGTTCGTGCCACAACGCCCCGACGGTGCCGCCGGTGACCAGCCCGGCGATGTTGGCGGTGAGGATGTAGAGGTTCTTGGCGACGAGATGTCCGACGATCTGGACATCGGGGACATGCCGGGCGGCGATGCCGATCCCTTCCAACGCGGTCACGACCCCTTCGGCGTGGGGTCCGGCGACCGGTGTCGGCACGATCACCTTGGTGTCACGGCCGGGTTTCTTCTCGAACCAGACCGGGGCGACGGTCGGTGCGACGATGCCGTGGCGCGTCCAGTCGCGGGGGAGCAGCTCGTTCTGGATGAGCATCACGGCGTCTCGCCAGGTGCTCGGAAGCGATGCCAGGACGGGGTCGAGGGCGTCCTCTCCCACGGCGACGAGCACGAGTCCGGGCGCCGGGACGGCCGACGCGGCGGCGGCGAGATCGGTGCCGCGGAGCACCGGGAAGACGGGATGGCCGGCGCGGAGGAAGGCCCTGGCGAACACGGAGCCCATCTCGCCGATGCCGACCACGACGACGGGGTCGGGGATGGCGGTCATGGCCGGCACGATAGCTCGTCGTTGGGTGTCCGCTCGACGGTGTGGCCCTGCCCGTGACCGTCATGCGCTCCTCCGGGTGACGCTCTGGTCGACGCGGTGGGGGGTGCGCTTCGTCGGGCGCGAGCGGATCGGCCCGGTGGCGACGACGTCGCCGGCCGCGGCGGCGAACCCGGTGGCCGGGGCAGCACCCGAGACCCCGGTTGGTGGGATGGCCGTCGAACCGGAGCCGGGGATGCTCGGCTCCGAGGTCCTCGAGGATCTCGGCGGTCCGGTCCGTCGATCCATCGTCGGCCACGAGGAGCTCCCGGTCCTCGGGGACGCTCGCCATCAGGGTCTGGGCGAAGTCGACGATCGCCGCCTCCTCGTCGTAGGCCGGAGCGAGGATCGTCACGGCGGTGGGCATCCGGCCAGCGGACCGGATGCCGTTGGAGGGTCGGCCGAGTGGTCCCGCGGGGAGTGAAGAGGTTGACAAGTGGGGCGAAGTGGTGCAAAGTGGGGCGTCGTGGGAGATGATGACCGCTCAGTACCGGAGACGATGACCCGTGTTCCTCGGGGAGTACAACCATTCGCTGGACCAGAAGGGCCGGGTCGTGATGCCCCGGAAGTTCCGGTCCGGATTGGAGCACGGCTGCGTCATCACCAAGGGCCAGGACCGCTGCCTGTTCGTGTTCCCGCGCGAGCGATGGGACGAAGAGGCGGCCAAGGTGCTCAAGCTCCCACGGACGGATCGGCGGGCCAGGAACTTCGCCAGATCCTTCTTCGCCTCGGCGTCGGACCAGGTGCCCGACAAGCAGGGTCGGGTGCAGATCCCCGAGACCCTGCGGGACTACGCCGGGTTGGAGAAGGATGTCACGGTGGTCGGCATGGCCGACCACCTCGAGCTGTGGGCGACGACCGCATGGGCGGACGTCGCCACCGAGGCGGACGACTACTACGCCGAGATCGGGGAGGTGCTGTCGGAGGAAGGGATATGAACGAACCGAACCGTCGTGCGATGAACGCCGGGTCTGGCTCATGGTCAGCCCCCCGGATGCCAATTGGAAGGCCCCTTACTCCGCCCGCTTCCATGTTGGCGCCAGCGCTCCGGGGGGCTGACCATGGATCAGACCCGATCATCGCACAACGATCCCTACCACGAGCCGGTGCTCCGAACCGAGGTCGTCGAACTGTTCGCACCCGTGGCGGACGGGACGATCGTCGACGGCACCTTCGGCGGGGGTGGGCACGCCATGGCGCTCCTGGAGGCCCATCCGACGGCGTGGGTGCTCGGCATCGATCGCGACCCGGACGCCATCGCCAACGCTCCGTCGCACCGCCGACTGAAGGTCGTGAACGGCAACTTCGCCGACGTGGCGTCGATCGTCGAGTCGCTGCGGAGTCACGAGCATGAGCCCCCGTTCCCGCCGGTCAGGGGCGTCCTCCTCGACCTGGGGATCTCGTCGCATCAGGTCGACACCGCCCGACGCGGGTTCTCCTACCACCGCACCGGGCCCCTCGACATGCGGATGGGCCCCGACGCCGAACGGGACGCCGCCCAGCTCCTCGCCGAAGCCGACGTCGGCGAACTCACCCGCATCTTCCGGACCTACGGCGAGGAGCGGTTCGCCCGGAGGATCGCGCAGGCCATCGTCCGAGCCCGACCCCTGCGCGACACGACCCATCTCGCGTCCGTCGTCGCCGAGGCGGTCCCGGCCCCCGCGCGTCGCGCCGCCCATCCGGCCCGGCGGGTCTTCCAGGCCATCCGGATCGCCGTCAACGCCGAGCTCGACGCCCTCGAGCGCGGCCTCGATGCCGGCATCGACCTCCTACCCGGAGGGGGCAGGATCGTCGTGATCGCCTACCACTCGCTCGAGGATCGGATCGTGAAGGCCAGGTTCGTCACCGGCGCCCGGACCTGCACCTGCCCACCGGACCTGCCCGTGTGTGCGTGCGGCGCCACCCCCGAACTGAAGATCCTGACCAAGCGGCCCCTCCGGCCATCGGAGGCCGAGATCGCGACCAACCCGAGAGCGCGGAGCGCCCGCCTGCGAGCCGCCGAGAAGCTCCACGCCGGCGCATCCGGCGTGGAGGAGAGCCCATGACCTCGCGCGCCATCCCGTTCCCGACAGAGCGAGCGAGGGACGCCGCGCCCCCCGCCGTGCGGCGACACCTGCCCCGCGTCCGCCCTCTGGTGGTGTTCACCCTCGCTGCCATCATCGCCCTGTTCGGGATGATCTACGGCCGTATCTCTCTCGACCGCAACGCCTTCGAACTCCAGCGCCTGGAGTCTCGGATCGCCCAGGAGGAAGCTCGCTACTGGAACCTCAAGGTCGAAAGCGCAGAGCTGATGGATCCGGTGCGCATCACCGGCGCCGCCGAGGAGATGGGCATGGTCTTCCCCGAGCGGCGCGTCCCGATCGAAGTGGACGGCATCACCATCGACACACCGGCCCGGTCGATCGACACCGGCGACCTCACGGCCACCGCCGGTTCACCATGACGACCTGGACCACCGATACCGACGGCATGGGCGGCCGTCGGCGACCCACGATCGACTGGCCACGCGCAGGCGGCCGACGAGGTCTCGACCTCCCTGGCCCCGGGACGCGGTAACCATGCGGCGCCCGGAATGGCGCTGGAGCGACCTCAGGGTCCTGACGGTGGGGTTCTTCCTCGTCGCGGCATGGATCGCCCTGGGGGTCCGCGTCTACCAGGTCCAGGCGGTCGACGCCGTCGAGTTCGCCCAGCGCGGGTTCGACCAGAGGATCAAGCACGAACGCATCGCCGCCAAGCGCGGCACCATCTACGATCGGGAAGGCGTCGAGCTGGCGGTCAGCGTCGTCGGCGCCGACCTCGTCGCCGACCCCAGTCTGATCGACGATCCGGTCGCCATCGCCTCGCTGCTCGACCCCGAGCTCGACATGGACCTCGACACCTTGACCGAGCGTCTCGGTAGGGACGGCCGCTACGCGCTCTTGGGATCGGCGCTTCGGCCGGAGGCCGTCGACCGCATCGAACAGATCATCGACGACAACGACATCGTCGGGCTCACGCTCGTCCCCCGGCCCGTGCGCGTCTACCCGTCGGGGCGCCTCGCCGCCAACGTCCTCGGGCTCACCCGCCTCGACGACGGCAGCGGGCTCGAGGGTCTCGAAGCCGGCCTCGACGACGTGCTCGTCGGCAAGGACGGCACCCGGATCGTCGAACGGGACCCCGGAGGTCGAGCGATCCCGCAAGGTCAGTTCCTCGTCGAACCCGCCCGCCCAGGCAGCGACGTCGTGACCACCATCGATCGACAGATCCAGTTCATCGCGGAGTCCGCAATCACCGAGGCCGTCGAGCGCACCGGGGCCAACTGGGGCACCGTCGTCGTGCTCATCCCCCAGACCGGGGAGATCCTCGCCATGGCCTCCGCCCCGGGCTTCGATCCCAACGACCGGCGCACCCTCGATCCCGACGCCATCGCCAATCGAGCGATCGCCGAGGTATACGAGCCCGGCTCTACCCTCAAGGTCATCACCATCGCCGGGGCGCTGGAGGAAGGTCTCGTGTCTCCGGGCACCGCGATCGATGTGCCCCAGCGCATCGAGATCGGCCCCAAGGAGTACTCGGATCCAAGCCGGCACGCCCCGAGCATGACCGTCGCCGACATCGTCAGGAAGTCGTCCAACGTGGGCACCATCGAACTCCAGCAGCTCCTCGGCAACGAACGCCAGTACGCGTACCTCGACGCGTTCGGGCTGGGGCGGGCATCGTCGATCGATTTCCCCGGAGAGCGACCCGGAACGCTCGAACACGTCTCCGACTGGTGCCCATCGACCTGCGGGCCGTCCGCTGCGATCGGGTACGGCGTCGGTGTCACGCCCCTCCAGATGGCGTCGGTGTTCGCCACCATCGCCAACGACGGCGAATGGATCGAACCTCACGTGGTGGCCGAGATCGTCGACGCCGATGGGGACACCATCGTCACCGAGCCGCGGCGGAGGAGGGTGCTGTCGGCCGAGACCGCCCGCCAGATGCGACAGATGCTCGAAGGGGTCGTCGCCGGGGGCACCGGGTACCGCGCCGCGATCGACGGGTTCAGCGTCGGCGGCAAGACCGGAACGGCCGAGAAGTACCTCCCCGAGGAAGGGATCTACTCCACCGAAGATCGGATGGCCAGCTTCGTCGGGATGGCGCCGATCGATCGCCCCCGGATCGTCGTGGCGGTGGTCCTCGACTCCCCGAGCGGGACCCTCGACGACGGCACGGAACTCAAGTTCGGCGGCGCGTCCGCGGCCCCAGTCTTCGCCGTCGTCGCCGAGGCGACCCTCAACGAGCTCGGCGTCAGCCCCGATCTCCCCACCGATACCGATGGGTGAGCGCGCCGTCTCGGTCGCCGACGTCGCCGCCCGCATCGCCGGCGCCAGGGTGGTCGGCTCCGGCGGGATCGTCCTCGACGGAGTGGTCCACGACTCGCGACACGCCGCGCCGGGCGACCTGTTCGTCGCGATCGTGGGGTTCCACACCGACGGACACGACCATGTCCCGGCAGCCATCGAGGCAGGTGCCGCCGCGGTCGTGGTCGAGCGCGAGCTTGCCGTCGACGTCCCCCAGATCGTCGTGCCCGATGCTCGGGTCGCTCTCGCCGCCGCCGCAGGCGCCGTGTACGGCGAACCGTCGACCGACCTGGCTGTCGTCGGGATCACGGGGACCAACGGGAAGACGACCGTCAGCTACATGGTGGAGTCGATCCTCGCCGCCGCCGGGCGGACCTCGGCGGTCGTCGGGACCGTCGGTGCCCGGGTCGCCGGGGAGGAGTTCCCGCTGGAGCGTACGACGCCCGAAGCCGACGACCTGCAGCGGCTCCTCGCCGCCGCGGTCGACCGCCACGCCTCCGCCGCGATCGTGGAGGTGTCGTCCCATGCCCTCGAGCTTCGGCGGGTCGATGGGGTCCGTTTCGCGATCGGTGCGTTCACCAACCTCAGCCGAGATCACCTCGACTTCCATCACACCATGGACGCCTACTTCGAGGCCAAGGCGTCGCTGTTCGTCCCCGAGCGCATCGACCAAGCCGTGGTCTGCGTCGACGACGACGCCGGACGTCGGATCGCCGGGCGAGGTGCCGTCGAGACGATCACCGTCTCCATCCACGATCCCGCCGCCGACGTCGTGGCCATCGACATCGCAGTGGAGAGCTCCGGCTCGTTCTTCGTGGCGGACCTCGACGGCTCGGGTCCGCTCCGCTTCTCGCTTCCCGTCACCGGCCGCTTCAACGTGCAGAACGCCCTCGTGGCAGCCACCATCGCGACGCTCCTCGGTATCGATCTGGCCTCGATCGCCGCGGGCCTTTCGTCTCTGCGAACCATCCCAGGACGGCTCGAGCGGGTCCCGGGAGACCGTCACGTCGTCGTCGACTACGCGCACACCCCCGACGCGGTCGCGACCGTCGTCGCCGCTGCCCGAGAACTCACCGACGCCAGAGTGATCGTCGTCGTCGGCGCCGGGGGCGATCGGGACCGGGAGAAGCGTCCGGAGATGGGTCGGGCCGCGGCGGCCGCCGACATCGCCATCATCACCTCGGACAACCCTCGGTCAGAGGACCCTGCTGCCATCGTGGACGCCGTCGCGCGAGGGGCACGGTCCGTTCCAGGGGCTGTCGTCGTCGACGAGCCCGACCGCCGCACCGCCATCAGCCGGGCGATCGACATGGCGGGACCCGACGATCTGGTCCTCATCCTCGGCAAGGGACACGAGCGGGGGCAGGAGATCGGCGGCGTCGTCCATCCGTTCGACGACCGGGCGGTCGCCGCCGAGATCCTGGCCTCCGACGCCCACAGCGGAGCGGCACGATGATCGCAACGAGCGGGCTGCGCTGGGACCTCGAAGCGATCGCCGCCACCGTCGGGGGCTCCGTGTTCGGAACCACGCCGATCCCCATCACGGCCGTTGAGATCGACTCCCGCCGAGTCGCCCCAGGATCGCTGTTCGTCGCCCTCCCAGGAGCCCGCGTCGACGGCCACGACTTCGTCGACGATGCCCTGGCGGCGGGCGCCGCCGCGGCGATCGTGCGGAAGGGTGCCGGGACGACCGCGGTCCCGCGCATCGAGGTCGGCGACACGATCGTCGCCCTGCGCGATCTCGCCGCGCTCCGCCGACGAGAGCTGCCTGTTCCGACCATCGCTGTCACCGGGTCGACGGGCAAGACCTCCACCAAGGAGCTGATCGCCGCGATCGTCGCAGGGTCGTGGGCCTCGCCCCGATCGTTCAACAACGAGATCGGCCTGCCGCTCACGGTGCTGGCGGCCCCCGACGACGCCACCGCGCTCGTCCTCGAAGTCGGATCCCGCGGGGCAGGCCACATCCGCTGGCTCTTGCCCGCCGCGGTTCCCGACGTCGCGGTCATCACCAACATCGGCCTCGTCCACCTCGAGACCTTCGGCACCCAGGCGGACCTCGTCGCCGCCAAGTGGGAGCTCGTCGAAGGCCTCGGCGACGGCGGGGTCGCGGTGCTCCCCGCCGGCGATCCTCGCCTCGCCGGGAGGTACGCCGGCAGGACGGTCACCTTCGGCTCGGAGGCCGGCGCCGACGTGCGCGTCGGGGACCTCAGCCTCGACGATGTCGCCCGTCCCCGGTTCACCCTCGACGTCGGCGGCCGGCGACGGTCCGTTCGGCTCCGGCTCGCGGGTGCCCACCACGCCATCAACGCCGCCGCGGCGGCGGCCGCCGTCGTGGCCTCCGGGCTTCCCATCGACCTCGATGCGATCGTCGCAGGGCTGGAATCGGCGGTCGGGCAGCAGTGGCGGATGCAGGTCCACCAGGGTCGGTTCGTCGTCGTGAACGACGCCTACAACGCGAATCCGACCTCCACCGAGTCGGCCCTCCGGTCCGTCGCCGCCATGGGCACCGGCCGCGTCGCCGTGCTCGGCGAGATGGCCGAACTCGGACCCGTGGCCGAGCGTGAGCATCGCCGGATCGGCCGCCTCGTCGCCGAACTCGGCTACCGGACCCTGATCGCCGTCGGTGACGTCCACGGCATGGACCGAGCCGCCGGAGGAATCGCCATCCCCGTCCCGGATGCCGACGCCGCCTTCGCCGCCGCCGTCGACGTGCTCGCACCCGGCGACGTGGTCCTCGTCAAGGCGTCCCGCAGCGTCGGTCTCGAGCGACTCGCCGACCGTCTCGTGGAGGAGGCGACGGCGTGATCTCCCTCCTCATCGCCTCGGCCATCGCCTTCGCCTTCACCATCTCGGTCACCCCGGCAGCCATCCGAGCGTTCCGGCGCCACGACATCGGCCAGTTCATCCAGTCCGAGGTCGAGGGACACATGCACAAGCGCGGTACCCCGACGATGGGTGGGATCGTCATCATCGGCGGCGCCACACTGGGGTACGTCCTCGGCCACTTCCGCATCTACACGATCGGTCACGGTTTCGAGCTCACCACCCGTCCCTTCGGGCACACGGCCCTCCTGGCGCTGTTCGCGTTCTTGGGTATGGGGCTCATCGGCTTCCTCGACGACTACATGAAGTACGCCAGGAAGGAGAACAAGGGCCTCTCGAAGCGATGGAAGTTCCTCGGCCAGCTCACCATCGCGGCGCTGTTCGCCGGAGGAGCCGTGATGGCGGGTGCCAGCACCGAGCTGTCGTTCACGCGGCCCCTCGGGATCGACCTGGGCCCGTACCTGTACTTCGGGCTCGTGCTGTTCATGCTCACCGCGACGGCCAATGCCGTGAACCTGACCGACGGTCTCGACGGCCTCGTGGCCGGCTCGGGAGCCCTCGTCTTCGGCGCCTACGTGCTCATCGCCTTCTGGCAGTTCCGCAACCCCGAGTTCTACGGGGTCCCCTCGGCGCTCGATCTGGCCGTCTTCGGAGCGGCGTTGTCCGGCGCCGCCCTCGGCTTCTTGTGGTGGAACGCCGCGCCGGCGAAGATCTTCATGGGCGACACCGGCTCGCAGGCCTTCGGCGGGGCGCTGGCGGCGCTGGCGCTGCTCACCAACACCGAGCTGCTGCTCATCCTCCTCGGGGGTCTGTACGTCATGGAGACCCTGTCGGTCATCGGCCAGGTCTTCGCCTTCCGGGTCTTCGGTCGGCGGATCTTCAAGATGTCGCCCATCCATCACCATTTCGAGCTGGCCGGATGGCCCGAGACGACCGTCATCGTCCGGTTCTGGATCCTGGCGGGGATCATGGTCGCCATCGGCGTCGGGCTGTTCTACGCCGACTTCATCACCGCCACCGACGGGGGAGTGTTGCTGCCATGAAGGTCCTCGTCCTCGGTGCGGCGGTGAGCGGCCGGGCGGCGGCCGAGCTCTCCCGTCGGCAGGGTCACGTCACGGCGGTCTACGATCGCCGATCGGCCGCCGTGCGGCCGTTGCGTGACCGAGGGTTCGAGGTGCACTCGGGGAGCTGGAACGCCGGTCTCCTCCGCGGTGTCGACCTCGTCGTGGCGAGCCCCGGGTTCGGAGAATCATCGCCGCCGATCACCGACACCGCCGCGTCGGGCATCCCCCTGTGGGCGGAGATCGAGTTCGCCTCTCGGGCGCTCACCGCGCCGTACGTCGCGGTGACCGGGACGAACGGCAAGACGACCGTCACCGAGGCCCTGGCTGCCATGCTGGAACGCTCAGGCCGGCGCACCATCGCCGCGGGGAACGTCGGCACGCCCTTGGCGAGCGTCGTCGACCAGGAGTGGGACATCGTGGTGGTCGAAGCGTCGAGCTTCCAGCTCCGTTTCGTCGACACCTTCCACCCGTTCGCTGCAGGCGTCACGAACCTCGCCCCCGACCATCTCGATTGGCATGGCTCCTTCGAACGGTACGCCACCGCCAAGGCCGAGATCCATCGCAACATGGAAGGCGACGATCTGTTCGTCTTCAACGCCGACGACGTCGCCGCAGCCCGCCTCGCGGCACGCGCTCGATGCCGTCTCCAGCCGGTCAGCGGCACCTCGGTTCCTCCCCACGGCATCGGCGTCGATGCCGGTGCGCTCGCCGTCGGGGAGCATCGGCTCCATGCCGGCACCGATGATCCGTCCTATCTCCTCGACCTGGCCGTCGCGGCCGCCCTCGCCATCGAGGCGGGCGCAGGCATCGATGCGATCGCGACCGTCGTGGAGGGGTTCCGGCCGGGAGCCCATCGCAGGGAACTGGTCGCCGACGCGGGGGGCATCCGATGGGTCAACGACTCGAAGGCCACGAACCCCCACGCGGCGGCGGCCGCCGCGGCCGCCTACCGGTCGGTCGTCCTGCTCGCCGGCGGGAAGAACAAGGGCCTCGATCTGACACCGCTGACGCAGGTCCCCGCCATCCGGCGGATCGTCGCCTTCGGGGAGTCCGCCGGCGAGATCGCGGCGGCCGCTCCCGAGGTCGTGGACGTGGTCGACGACCTCGACGCGGCGATCGGCCTGGCGGAAGCGATCGCGCGCTCGGGCGACACGGTGCTCCTGGCGCCCGGGTGCGCCAGCTTCGACCAGTTCACGTCGTACGAGGAGCGCGGAGACACGTTCCGACGATCGGTACAGGAGAGGACACGATGACCGGAAGGGTGAGCACACTCGGCTACGCGAGACGGCGGTCGGGGTCCAAGGCCGTTCCCCGCGCCGCCACGTTGGAACGCCGCGCCGTGCTCCTGGCCGTCCCGGTCGCCATGCTGCTCATCATCGGGCTGGGGGCGATGCTGTCGGCATCCTCGGTGGTGTCGATCCGAGCCACCGGCGACTCGTTGTTCTACTTCAAGCGCCAGGTCATGTGGGTGGGCCTCGGTGTCATCGCGTTCGCGGTGTCGGTGCGGATCCCCTACCGCCGATGGCAAGGCCTGGCCCTGCCCCTGTACGTCGCCACCATGGCGCTGCTCGTCCTGACGCTGATCGCCGGCGACCGCCGCAACGGCGCGGTCCGTTGGATCGAGGTCGGCTCCTTCACGATCCAAGCCGCCGAGTTCGCCAAGCTCACCACGTTGATGCTCCTGGCGGCGGCGCTCACCAAGAAGGAGCGGTGGCTCGGACACCTCATGCACTTCATGGCGCCGGTCGGCGCCATCTTGGGCATCGTCGGCCTGCTCCTGCTGGCCCAACCCGACTTCGGGAGCTTCATGCTCATCCTCGCCGCCGCCTTCGCGGTCATGCTCACGTCGGCCGCGCCGATCGGCTACGTCGCCGGTCTGGGCACCCTCGGGGTGATGATGGCGTCGATCCTCGCCTTCGGGGCGAACTACCGGCGGTCCCGCATCGATGCGTTCCTCGACCCGATGGCCGACCCGCTCGGTGCCGGTCATCAGGCGGTGCAGAGCCTGGTGGCGTTGGGGACCGGTGGCCTGTTCGGTGTCGGCCTGGGAGCGAGCCGAGCGCGCTGGTCGTTCCTCCCGAACGCGCATACCGACTTCATCTTCGCCATCATCGGAGAGGAGACCGGTATGGTCGGCTCCATCCTGGTCATCGCCCTGTTCGCCATGTTCGCGGTCGTCGGCATCCGGATCGCCCTCGCAGCTCCAGATCGATTCGGGCGTCTCCTCGCCGTGGGGCTCGTTGCCCTCTTGAGCTTCCAGGCGATCGTGAACATCGGCGGGGTCCTGGCCGTCCTCCCGATCACCGGCGTTCCGCTCCCGTTCGTCTCCGCCGGTGGCAACGCCATGATGGTCAACCTGGCCGCGGTCGGGATCCTCGTCAACATCGCCAGGGCCACCCGGGTCGCAGCCCGCGGCAAGGACGTTCGGTCGTGACCGTCGCCATCGCCGCAGCAGGCACGGGCGGACACCTCTATCCGGCGCTCGCCGTCGCCGATTCCCTCGTGACGGACCTCGGCGTCCCGGCCGACGAGATCGTGTTCTTCGGTGGCGATCGGATGGAGACGACGATGGTCCCGTCCGCTGGGTATCGGCTCGAGCAGGTCGACATCCGCGGCCTCGAGCGGTCCCTGTCGTTCGGCAACCTCTCGTTGCCCTTCGTCGTGCGACGAGCCGCCCACCGCATGGCGACGGTGATGGATGCCGCCGCGACGAAGGTGGTCGCCGCGTTCGGAAGCTACATCACCGTCCCCGCCGCGCTGGCCGCTCGACGGGTCGGCGTTCCGTTCGTCGTACACGAGCAGAACGCCGTACCCGGGCTGGCCAACCGGCTCGCCGCCCGGAGGGCGACCACGACGCTGGTCGGGTTCCCCCAGGCCGCCGAGCGTCTGAGGGGCGCCATCGTCGTGGGGAACCCGCTGCGCCGCGAGCTGGCCACGTTCGACCGGAAGGCGAGCCGCGCGGCGGCGCGTGGCATGTACGGACTTGATCCGGAGGCACCGGTCGTCGGCATCCTTGGAGGGAGCCTCGGAGCGCGCATCCTCAACGAGCTGGCCGACCGGATCGCCACCACCAACGGTGGGAAGCTCCACGTCCTCCATCTCAGTGGCCGTCGCGACGCCGAACGGTTCCTCACCGCCTCGGCGTCGGTGGACACCTGGACGGTGGTCCCGTTCGAACCGGCGATGGACCGGTTCTACGCGGCGGTCGACCTGGTCGTGTCACGGGCCGGGGCGTCGACGATCTCGGAACTGGCCGTGACCGGCACGCCGGCGATCGTGGTGCCCTACGCCCTGGGTACCGCCGGTCATCAGGACGCCAACGCCGCCGAACTCGCCGCCGCGGGTGGGTGTGTGGTCGTTCCGGAAGGGGAGGTCGATTCGATCCTCCCGCTGGTCGCCGATCTGGTGGTCGACGGTGATCGACTCGCAACGATGGGTGCCGCCGCCAGGTCGGTGGCGCGACCCGACGCAGCCCGCACGGTCGCTACCGTGCTCGCGGAGACCATCGATGGTTGACACCTCCCTGCCGCCCGCCGGGTCGAGCATCCACGTCATCGGCGTCGGAGGAGCGGGGATGTCGGGCGTGGCGAAGATCCTCGCCCAACTCGGGTACCGCGTCTCGGGTTCGGACCTGAAACCGGGTCGAACCCTGGAGCTCCTCGAGGACGTCGGGATCGTCACCTGGGTCGGTCACCGGCCGGACCGGGCGGCATCGTGGGACGTCGTCGTGGCGTCGTCGGCGGTCCCGGATCGGGACCCGGAGCTCCGCGCAGCCGCCGAGGCGGGCGTTCCGGTCTGGCGCCGGCCTCGTCTCCTGGGTGCGCTCACGACCCGGTTCCCGACGGTGGGGTTCTCCGGCACCCATGGGAAGACGACGAGCACCGCCCTGGCGGTGACCGCCCTGCGAGGGATGGGGAACGATCCGTCGTTCATCGTCGGTGGTGAGCTCGTGGCCCTCAACACGGGTGCACACCGCGGAACCGACGACCTGTTCGTCCTGGAGGCCGACGAAGCCTTCGGAACGTTCCGGCATCTCCACCTCACCGGGATGATGGTGACCAACATCGAGCCCGACCATCTCGACCACTACGGAACCGTCGCCGCGCTGGAGGACGCGTTCGCTCAGGTCGCGGCCGACGTCTCGGGGCCCGTGGTCGCCTGTATCGACGATCCCGGGGTGCGCCGCCTCGACCAGCGGGTTCCCGTCGTCTCGTACGGAACCAGCTCGGATGCCACCTGGCGGATCGTCGACGCCGCTCCTGCAGGCCTCGGCGTCCGGTTCGGTCTCCAACACGACGCGGGTGGCTCTGGCGATGCCGTCGTCGTCGAGGTACCCCGGCCGGGCATGCACGTCGCCCGCGACGCAGCCGGTGTCCTCGCCCTGCTGGGGGAGATGGGCTACGACGTGGCGGCCGCGGCCGCATCGCTGGAGGGGTTCGACGGCGTCCGGCGCCGTTGGGAGGTACGGGCGAAGGTCGCGGGCGTGGTCGTGGTCGAGGACTACGCCCACCATCCCACCGAGATCGCGGCGACGGTCGAAGCCGCGATCGCCGGAGCGCGGGGGCGGGTGTGGGCGGTGTTCCAACCGCATCGGTACACCCGCACCGCCGATCTGGGACCGGACTTCGGCCGGCCCTTGTCCGCGGTCGACGAGGTCATCGTCACCGACGTGTACCCGGCGGGTGAGCATCCGATCCCGGGGGTCACCGGCAAGATCGTCGCCGACGCGGTGGCGGCTGCCGGAGGCCACGTCCGGTACGTGCCCAAGCTCGACGACGTGGTGGATCTCGTGGTGGGCGCGCTGCATCCCGGGGACGTCCTGGTGCTCCTGGGAGCCGGAGATGTCGGGTCGATCGCCGAGTCGGTGGCGTTGGCCTTGGAGCGACGATGACCGGATCGATCGATCATCCCGCGGTCCGTCGCGACGTTCCGCTCGCTGCGCACACGACCTACAAGGTCGGTGGCCTCGCCGCGTTCTGGGCCGAACCGGCGACGATCGCCGATCTCGCCGGTGTCCTCGACGCCGTGCCGAGCGACCTGCCGGTGCTCGTCCTCGGTCGAGGGAGCAACCTGGTGTTCTCGGATGCCGGGTTCGACGGGCTGGTCATCCGGCCGACCGGGGAGTTCCTCGGAGTGTCGGTCGGTGACGATGGCGAGGTCGTCGCCGGCGGGGCGGCCCCGCTGCCGAAGGTGGCCCGCACGGCTGCGGCTGCGGGACGAGCCGGTCTCGAGTTCTACGTCGGTATCCCCGGCTCGGTGGGTGGTGCCATCCGGATGAACGCGGGAGGTCACGGCTCCGACACCGCCACCGTTCTCCTCACCGCCACGGTGCTCGACCTCGTCACCAGGCAGACGGACGACCTGACCCCGGCCGCTCTCGAGTTCGGGTACCGCCGCTCCGGGTTGACGGATCGTCACATGGTCCTGCGGGCGTCGTTCCGGACCGAGCCGGGAGACCCGGCCGTGCTCGATGGTCGATTGCGTGACATCATCCGCTGGCGGAAGGAACACCAACCCGGGGGGACCCTGAACGCCGGCAGCGTGTTCAAGAACCCGCCGGGGGCCTCGGCCGGGGAGATCATCGACCGACTGGGGTTGAAGGGCTACCGTCGCGGCGACGTGGCGGTGTCGGAGATGCATGCGAACTTCTTCGTCGCCGGGCCCGGGGCCACCGGCCACGACATCTGGGAGCTCGTCCGTGCCGTGCGAGCGAAGGTGAAAGAGGCGACCGGGATCGATCTCGAGCCGGAGATCCGGTTCGTCGGCCAGTTCGGAGACACGGAGGTCCACCCATGAGAACGATGGACGAGCGGATCGCACGCCGGCGGCGTCTGGTCACCGAAGACCGCGCCGCTCGTCGCCTGCGACGCATCCTCACGGTGCTGGCGATCGCCGGTGTCGTGGCGTTCGCAGCCTGGTTCGTTCGCTCGCCGTACCTGTCGATCGCCGAGGTGACCGCGACGGGCGGGTCCGTCACCGATCCGGTGACCCTCGCGACCGAGATGGGTATCCGCCCCGGCGTCCCGACCATCGACGTCGACCGAGGAGCCCTCGAAGCCAGGCTCGAGTCCGAGCCGTGGATCGCGGGCGCCGAGGTCGCCGTGTCGTGGCCGGGGACCGTCTCCATCACGGTCATCGAACACCGGGCGGTGGCGCAGGTGGGATCCCGAGGATCCGCCGTGGTGGTGGCCGAAGACGGGACCGTGCTGGAGCCCGCCGGTGACGCCCCGATGCCGGTCGTCGCCATCGAACCGGCGACGACGCGAGCCGGTGAGCGTCTCTCCGATCGACGCATCATCGGGGCCCTGGGGTTCGTCGACGCCCTTCCGCGGGACCTGGCCGTGGCCACCGAGGTCGAAGCAGAAGGCGAGATCCTGTGGGCGACGGTGCCGGGCCATCGTGTCAGGCTCGGGCACGGCACCGACATGGAGATGAAGGCCGCGGTCCTCGTCGCGATGCTCGAGACGGACATCCCTCCCGGCGCGGTGATCGATCTCATCGCTCCCACCCGTCCCGCCGTGCGAGCTCAACCTGAACTTGAAGGTGAGTCCCCGGGTCCCGCAAAGGGTGAAGTTTCGGGTTAACCTTGGGGAACCGTGCCGGAGGGATGCAGATGACGACCGATACCAACAGAGCGCCACACACCTACCTCGCCGTGATCAAGGTGGTCGGGGTCGGCGGCGGCGGGGTCAATGCCGTCAACCGGATGATCGAATCCGGGGTGGGCGGCGTGGAGTTCATCGCCATCAACACCGACGCGCAGGCGCTCTTGATGTCGGACGCCGACATGAAACTCGACATCGGCCGCGACGCCACCCGTGGGCTCGGCGCCGGCGCCAACCCCGAAGTCGGGCGCGAGGCGGCCGACGAGCATCGCGACGAGATCGAGGATGCCCTCAAGGGCGCCGACATGGTGTTCATCACCGCCGGCGAGGGTGGCGGGACCGGGACCGGTGCTGCACCCGTCGTCGCCGAGGTCGCCCGCTCCGCAGGGGCGCTCACCGTGGGTGTCGTCACCCGACCGTTCGGCTTCGAAGGTCGCCGACGTTCCGTCCAGGCCGAACAGGGGATCCAGGCCCTCAAGGCCGCCGTCGACACCCTGATCATCATCCCCAACGAGCGCCTCCTCGAGGTCGCCGATACCAACATGCCGGTGACCGAAGCGTTCCGGATGGCCGACGAGGTCCTCACCGCCGGGGTCAAGGGCATCACCGACCTCATCACCACCCCCGGGCTCATCAACGTCGACTTCGCCGACGTCAAGACCGTCATGGCCGAAGCGGGTTCCGCGGTGATGGGCATCGGCCATGCGACCGGCGACTCGCGCGCCGAACAAGCCGCAGAGAAGGCCATCTCGAGTCCCCTGTTGGAGACCTCGATGGAAGGTGCCCGCGGGGTGCTGCTGTCCCTCGCCGGCCCTTCCGATATGACCTTGCAGGAGCTGAACACGGCGGCGACGTTGATCGCCGACCACTCCGACGCCGATGCGAACATCATCTTCGGCGCCGTGATCGACGACACGCTCGGCGACGAGATGCGGGTCACCGTGATCGCCGCCGGTTTCGACCGGGACCGCCGCTCCACGTCGGGTATCACCGGCTCACCGGCGTCTCGGCCCCGACCCTCGTTGTTCACCGACGACGAGGACAGCACCGAAGAGCGCGACGACCTCGAGATCCCGGGGTTCGTCCAAGGATGATCCGCCCGCCCGGATTCCGGGCGACGGCGTTCGAGACCCGTGCCGTCGACGACGCCAGAGACGACCTGGCGGTTCGACGGTCCCTGGCGACGGAGCTGGGGATCGGCACCGACTGGGCGTACCTGCATCAGGTCCACGGAGCGACGGTCATCGAGGCGACCGGCCCCGGGCTGCTGGGCGACGCCGACGGCATCGTCACCACCCGCCGCGGCCTTCCCATCGTGGTCGCGACCGCCGACTGTCTCCCCATCGTCATCGAGGGAGCGGGCAGCGTCGGCGTCGCCCATGCCGGTTGGCGAGGGCTCGCCGCAGGGATCGTCGGGGCGGTGCTCTCCGCCATGGCGGATCTCGGGGATCGTCCCGTGCGGGCGGCCATCGGGCCGGCGATCGGCCCGTGTTGCTACGAGGTCGGGCCCGAGGTCGCCGGCCGCTTCCCTCGCTTCGTGTCGACCACGACCTGGGGGACCACCAGCATCGACCTCGCGGCCGCAGCCGCCGATCAGCTCGACGGGCTCGAGGTCTGGACGTCGGGCCGCTGCACCCGGACCGACCCCGATCTCCGGTCGTACCGTGGTGGCGATCTCCATCGCCGGCAGGTCGCCGTCGGGTGGCTGCCGTGACGACGATCGCCGAACGGCTCGACGAGGTCCGTGCTCGGATCGCGGCGGCGGCACGCCGCTCGGGTCGGTCACCCGGCGACGTGACCCTGGTCGCGGTCAGCAAGGGCAGTCCGGACGAGGACGTGCTCGCGGCGCGCGCCGCCGGACAGCGGCTCTTCGGGGAGAACCGGCCCGATCAGCTCGCCGGCCGGATCGCCCGGCTCGACGGTGACCTGTCCTGGCACCTCATCGGGCATCTTCAGCGCCGGGCGGTGCGCCATGTCCTCGTCGGTGTCGCCATGATCGAGTCGCTCGACCGGATCCGCCTGGCCGAGACCCTGGCCCGGCGCCTTCCCGACGTCCCTCCGGTGCTGCTCGAGGTCAACCTGGCCGAAGAGCCGCAGAAGCACGGAGTGGCGCCCGTCGACGTTCCCGCGACGGCAGCCGCCGTCGTCGAGCTCGGACTCGATCTGCGTGGTCTGATGGCCATCCCACCGCGGCCGGAAACGCCGGAGGACTCCCGGCCGTGGTTCGAGCGACTGGCCGAGTTGGGCGATGTGTTGGGCAGGGAACTGTCCGGGCCGGTCGAGCTGTCGATGGGCATGAGCGACGATTTCGAGGTGGCCGTCGAGTGCGGTGCGACCATCGTTCGCGTGGGACGGGCTATCTTTGGGGAACGGGCGGCCACCGAGCCGCGACGGGAAACGACGTGAGGTGAGCCGATGGCATCGATGTGGCAGAAGACACTGTTCTACCTCGGCCTCGTCGACGAGGACGAGGCTGCCCAGGCGCAGGTGACACCGATGCCGCCGCCGCAGGAGACGGTCGTCGCCCAGCAGCCCGTCCCGATGGCGCCGCCGCATCAATCCGTGGCCGCTCGGGTGCGGCCGCCCGGGGTCGTCGCCGGTCGCCGCGTCGAGCCGCCGGGTCAGAGCCGCCGGCGGGTCTCGCCGTACCCCGAGCACGCCGAAGCGGGCCTCTACGTCCACGAGACGGCGCCGACCAGGGACCGGTACCCGGTCGCGGAGCCCGAGGCGCGCGTCATCGTCGCCCGCAACTTCTCCGACGCGCAGGTGCTCGCCGACGACCTCCGCGCCGGCAAGGCCGTCGTCCTCGACCTCCGCTCGACCGAGCCGGAGATGGTGCGTCGGATCGTGGACTTCACGTCAGGGCTCACCTACGCCCTCGACGGGAAGATGGGCAAGATCGCCAAGGGCGTGGTCCTCGTGACCCCCCACGGTGTGACGCTCAGCCCGCAAGAGCAGGAGCGGCTCTCCCAACTCGGTCTCTACGGCACCAGGGCCGGCTGAGCGCGATGAACCTCCTTCGCGGGCTCCTGAACCTCGTTCTGCTCGCCCTCTTCGCTTGGATCGTCCTGGGATACGTCGTCGTGTTCGGCCGGATCCCGTGGGGTCATCCGGTCCGCAAGGCCTACGACTTCCTCGGTCGGATCTTCGAGCCCATCCTCCGCCCCATCCGTCGGGTGCTCCCGCCGATCCGGATCGGGGGAGCGGCGCTCGACCTGTCTCCGATGATCCTCATCTTGATCATCTGGCTGGTCATCGGCCTGCTCGGGTAGCAGCCCTCTTCACCGCCAGGACGACCCGGTGGCCATCCAGCGAGATGGCCGGTTCCATCGAGGTGGCGTCCCGCTCGATACCCTCGGCGAGGACCTCCCCGGCGATGAGGTCGCCGAATCGACCGAATGCATCGACGATGTCCGGATCCGAGGAGTTCCATCGCACCGTCACCCGGTCGGTGACCGCCAGGCCCTGATCCTTGCGGAGGCTCTGGATCCGGTTGACGAGGTCCCGTGCGATGCCCTCCAGTCGCAGGTCCTCGTCGATCGTCGTGTCGAGCGCCACCGACAGGGACCCTTCGCTCGCCACGGCCAGGCCGGCACGGGGAACCCGGGTCACCACGATGTCGTCGGCGGCGATCTCGACACCGTCACACTCGACGGTTCCGCCCGCGAGGACCGATTCGAGTTCCTCGCTGCCGAGCGCCTCGATCCGCTCGGCGACGCGCCTCGTCTCCTTGCCGAGCCGCGGTCCGAGGACCTTGAAGTTGGCCTTGGCGGTGAGGTCGACGAACGATCGCTCGTCGGCCGCGACGCGAACGTCCTTGACGTTGAGCTCGTCGGCGATGAGGTCCGCGTGGTCCTCGACCGCGGCCACCACCTGGGGATCACGGGTGGCGATGGTCACCGATCGCAGCGGCTGGCGAACGCGGAGATCCGTCCGTTTGCGAAGGCCGCGTCCGAGGTTCACGACCGTCCGGACGATGGCCATGGAGCGCTCGAGATCGCGGTCGATGACCGAACCGTCCGCGGTCGGGTAGTCGAGGTGATGGACACTGACGGGAGCGTCGGCGTCGACGCTGCGGACCAGGTCCTGGTAGAGCCGTTCGGTGACGAAGGGCAACACCGGAGCGGCGACGGTGGCGAAGGTGGTCAGGACCTCGTACAAGGTCGCGAACGCGGCCAGTTTGGTCTGATCGTCCCCACCGCGATGGCTCCAGAAGCGCCTCCGGGAGCGGCGGATGTACCAGTTGGTGAGGTGTCCGACGAACCCGATGACGGGCGGGACGACCCGATCGAGGCGATAGTCCTCCATCTCGCGGTTGACGTCCGCGACGAGGCTCTGCAGCACCGAGACGATCCACCGATCGATCTCGGGCCGCTCGGCCAGCGGGGGCGCCGACGTGATGTCGTCCATCGTGATGCCGTCGGCCTGCGCGTAGGTGGTGAAGAACGAGTACGCGTTCCACAGTGGCAGGAGCACGGTGCGCACCACGTCGCGGACCCCCGCTTCGGAGAAGCGGAGGGGTTCGCCTCGCACGATCGGCGAGTTGATCAGGTAGGCCCGCAACGCGTCGGCCCCGAACCGGTCGAGGATCGTGCTCGGATCCGGATAGTTCTTGAGCGACTTGGACATCTTGCGCCCATCCTCGGCGAGGATGAGCCCCGTCACGACGCAGTTCTGGAAGGGGGCCTGTTCCGAGATGGCGGTCGCCAGGACCAGGAGCGTGTAGAACCATCCGCGCGTCTGGTCGAGGCCCTCGGCGATGAAGTCGGCCGGGAACCGGCGGGCGAAGCGTTCTTCGTTCTCGAAGGGGTAGTGGATCTGGGCATAGGGCATCGCTCCCGACTCGAACCAGCAGTCGAGGACCTCGGGCACCCGGCGCATCGTGCCGTCGGTGCATTCGGTGCACCGATACGTGACCTCGTCGACGAACTCCCGGTGGAGATCGTCGAGCCAGACGCCGGCGCGTTCACGCAGCTCGGCCCGCGATCCCATGGCCTCCTGGTGGCCGCAGCGGTCGCATTGCCATACGGGGATGCAGCTTCCCCAGTATCGGTTGCGGCTGATCGCCCAATCCCTGGCGTTCTCCAACCAGTTGCCGAACCGCTTCGAACCGATGTGCTCGGGCACCCAATGGATCGTCCGGTTGTTGGCCACCATCTCGTCGCGGAAGCGCTCGACCGCGACGAACCAGGTGGGGATCGCCTTGTAGATGAGCGGCGTGGCCGTTCGCCAACAGAAGGGGTACGAGTGGCGGATGGTGCCCCTGACCAGGAGCCGGCCCTTCTCGTCGAGCAGATCCATCAAGATCGGGTCGGCCTCCTTGACGTTCATTCCCGCGACGTCGGGGACGTCGTCGGTGAAGCGGGCTTCGGCGTCGACCGGGTCGACCAGCACGTCGAGTCCGGCCGCTTGGAGGGCGAAGAAGTCCGCCTCGCCGTAGGCCGGGGCCATGTGCACCAGGCCGGTGCCCTCCTCCACCGTGACGTCGTCCGAGACGATGACGCGGAAGGCGCCGCGGTCGCGCTCCTCCTCGAAGTAGTCGAAGGGCGGGTCGTATTCGATACCGACCAGATCCCGGCCCGATGCCGTCCGGTCGGGTTCGACGGGCTCACCGAAGATCGCCTCGATCCGATCGACGGCGATCCAGTACCGGCCGGGTCGTCCCCCGAGGGGGTGGACGACCCGGCCGTACTCGATGTCCTCCCCGACCGCCACCGCCAGGTTGCCGGGGAGGGTCCACGGTGTCGTGGTCCAGATGAGGAGATCGTCGCCCGCCTCGACGGGCCCGTGGCCTCTGAGGACGGGAAGTCGGACGACGATCGCCGGATCCTCCACCTCCCGATAGTCGAGGTTCGCCTCGAAGTTGGACAGCGGTGTCGTGGCCCCCCACGAGTAGGGCAGCACCTTGAAGTCCTGATAGATGAGACCCTTGTCCCACAAGCGTCGGAAGACCCACCACACCGACTCCATGAACTCGACGTCCATGGTCTTGTAGTCGTTGTCGAAGTCGACCCAGCGGCCGATCCGTTCGGTGATCGTCTCCCACTCACCGGTGGTGTGCTCGACCATCTCCCGACAGGCCTGGTTGAAGCGAGCGATCCCGAGTTCCTGGATGTCTCGGGGGCCGGAGACGCCCAGGAGCTTCTCGACCTCCATCTCCACGGGCAGGCCGTGGGTGTCCCAGCCGAAGCGGCGTTCGACGCGGAAGCCGCGCATCGTCCAGTAGCGGGGCACGATGTCCTTGATGATGCCTTGCAGGATGTGCCCGTAGTGGGGGCTGCCGGTGGCGAAGGGCGGACCATCGTAGAAGGTGTACTCGCGCGTCGAGGGACGCATCGTCACCGACGTCTCGAAGGCGGCGACCTCCTTCCAGAACGCCAGGACGCGAGCGTCCAGGGCAGGGAGATCCACGGTCGCGGGAACCTGGGGGAAGTCGGTGGTGCGGTCGGTCATCTCGGTTGGCCTCCGGGCGCGTCCTGCGGTTGCGCCGGGACGGGGGCCTCCCGCGGTACCACCCGGCTTGCCGGCTGACGCCGGCCGCTCGTTGCTCCATGTCGGAGGAGGGCCCGGCGGGTTCTACGTCCGGCCTGGGCCGGGGTCTTCCCGCGGCTCGGGAGTGATGTCCGCCTCGGGTCGTGGTGCCGGACTTCCACCATCTCCGGCTCGCTGGAACCCGGGGTTCCGAGGCGGCGCGTCTCCGTCGGCGCCGTGACCGCAGGTTAGCCGTCCCGCGGCCGCATCGGAGCAACTTGCGGGAACGGCGCGACGGTCCCACACTTCGGGGGATGGATCCGATCGAGGAGGCCGGCGACGGCGTGATCGTCACGGTATGGGTCGTCCCTGGCGCGTCGCGCACCGAGGTGACCGGACTCCACGACGGCGCCGTCCGGATCCGTGTCGCCGCGCCGCCGGAAGGCGGTCGGGCCAATCGGGCCGTCGCCGACCTTCTGGGTCGGACCCTCGGGAGTCGGCGGGTGGAGCTGAGAGCCGGCGCGTCCGGTCGCCGCAAGCGCTTCTTCGTCGGTGGCGTCGCTTCCGACGAGGTCCACCGTGCGCTGTTGGCCGGCGACTGAAGCCTGTGCCGGGGTGCTTCGGAAACTGTCGTCGCCCACTATCCTCTTCGCTCCGACCCCGGAGGAGCGATGGCCAGGAAGTTGGCGAAATCGACGCTCGATCGGCTCGCGAAACGTCTCGAGGACGAGCGGACCCGCCTGGAGACGCTCCTCGCCCAGATCGAGCAGCAACGCGAACAGGTACGGTTGTCCGAAGCGGCGTCGGAGCACGCGGCGGATCCCGAAAGCGCCGAAGGTGGCTCACTGGCCTTCGAGCTGGAGATGGACCTGTCGATCGAGCAGAACACCAGGGAGCTCCTGGAGAAGGTGAAGCACGCGCAAAGGCGCATGGACGAAGGCGTGTACGGGATATGCGAAGTGACAGGCAAACCGATCCCGCTGGCGAGGCTGGAGGCGCTCCCGTACGCGACGACGGTCGTGGAGGCCGCCGACCGGCGCTGAGCGAGCGGGCGATCGCACTGGCCATCGCGGCGGTCGTCCTGATCGTCGATCAGCTCACGAAGGCTTGGGCGCTCGCGGCGCTGGCCGATGGCCCCATCCCATTGATCGGTGACCTGTTCCAGTTCCGCCTCGCCCGGAACTCCGGGGCCGCGTTCTCGACGTTCACGGGATCGGGCCCGCTCCTCGGCCTCGTGGCGATCGGCGTGGTGATCATGATCTTCGTGGTCCTGGGCGATGCCGGCCATCGGATGGAGGCCGTCTCGTTGGGCCTCGTCCTGGGCGGGGCTCTGGGGAACCTCGCGGACCGGGCGTTCCGCGGTCCCGGCTTCCTCGACGGGCGGGTGGTCGACTGGATCTACCTGTCGTTCTTCCCCACGTTCAACGCGGCGGACGCCGCGATCACCATCGGCGTGGTGCTGCTCCTCTGGCACGCCTTCGCTCGCCGATGAGCCGTTGGGCGGTCCCCGAGGATCTGGCGGGCGACCGTGTCGACCGTATCGTGTCCCATCTGGCGCATGTGAGTCGATCCCAAGCTCGGGCGCTCGTGGATGCCGGCGCGGTCGCCGTCGATGGCGCGCCGGTGAAGGCCTCGGACCGGCTGGCGGCCGGCACCGAGATCGACGTGTCCCTCCCCTCCGAGCCTTCCGGCCCGAGCGCCGACGCCGGCGTCGAGTTCACGGTCGCCTTCGCGGACGACGACGTGATCGTCGTGAACAAGCCGCCGGGACTGGTCGTCCATCCGGGAGCGGGCGTGACCGGAGCGACCCTGGTGAACGGTCTCCTGGCTCGGTACCGGGAGCTCGGCGAGCTGGGTGAAGACCGCCGCTGGGGCATCGTGCATCGGATCGACAAGGACACGTCGGGGTTGCTGATGGTCGCTCGGACGCCTTCGGCGTTCGATTCCCTCCAGGAGGCCCTGCGAAGGCGCGAGGTGTCCCGGTCGTACCTGACGCTCGTACACGGACGGATCGAGGCCGCCGCGGGGACCATCGAGGCACCCATCGGAAGGGATCCGCGTCGTCCGACCCGGATGACGGTCCGGTCCGACGGACGGGAGGCGCGCACGCACTACCGACGTCTCGCCACCTGGAGCGAACCGCCACGGACCCTGCTGCACGTCGCCCTCGACACCGGGCGCACCCACCAGATCCGTGTCCACATGCAGGCCATCGGTCATCCCATCGTGGGCGACCGTACCTACGGCAAGCCCGGCGCGGGTAGCCCGGGCCGCACGTTCCTGCATGCCTACGCCCTGGTGTTCCCCCATCCGGCGACGGGCGGAAGCGTCGAGGTCCATGCGCCCCTCCCACAGGATCTCCAGGATGCCATCGCCGAGTTGGGAACTCCGGAGGCGGGTCGCCTCCCGGTCATCGACGTGGACGGGTAGATTCCGAGCGATGTCGACCCACTACGACCGCTTGTCGCCGCTCGACGCTTCGTTCCTGGCGCTCGAGTCCCGCACGACCCACATGCACGTGGGCGCCGTGACGATCTTCGAGGCCGGGCCCTTGAGCGAGGATGGGGGCGTCGACTTCGCCAAGGTCCGGTCGCACATCGCTTCGCGTCTGCATCTCATCCCCCGGTACCGGCAGCGTCTGGCCTGGGTGCCTCTCGAGCAGCATCCGGTGTGGGTCGACGACGAGCATTTCAACCTCGACTACCACGTCCGACACATCGCGCTGCCCCACCCCGGCAGCGAGGAGCAGCTCAAGCAGCTGGCAGGACGGATCATGTCCCAGCAGCTCGACCGGGCCAAGCCGCTGTGGGAGATCACCGTCGTGGAGGGTCTCGTCGACGGGGGCTTCGCGTTGATCTCCAAGACCCATCACTGCATGCTCGATGGTGTGGCCGGAGTGGATCTCATGGCCGTCCTGCTGTCACCCGTTCCCAGCGACGAGATCGAACCGCCCCCGCCATGGGAGCCCAGGCCGGCGCCGAACGGCACCGAACTGTTGGTGAAGGAAGCATCCCGACGGATCAGCCGGGTCCTGGCGAGCGCCACGCACATCAGGGAGATCCCCGGCGACATCGGCTCGGTCGTCGGCGATGTCGCGCATCGCCTGCGGGCGGTCGGAGCATCCCTCACCTCGGGGTGGCTGGTGCCGGCGGACGCTTCGCCGTTGAACGGCCAGGTCGGCCCGAACCGACGGTTCGACTGGCTGCGGTCCGATCTCGCCGAGGTCAAGACCATCAAGAACCTCCTCGGCGGCACCGTCAACGACGTGGTGCTCACCACGGTGGCCGGTGGCGTCCGGCGGTTCCTGCTGGAGCACCGCGGGTTGTCCGAGGAGCTGCTGGCCGAGATGGAGTTCCGCGTGATGGCCCCCGTCAGCGTGCGTTCCTCCTCCGGCGGGGGGACCCTCGGTAACCAGGTGGCCATGTGGCTGGTGCCGTTGCCGGTGGGTGAGCCCGATCCGGTGCGACGGATGGAGATCATCCAAGCCGAGACGGAGCGTCTGAAGGCCACCGATCAGGCGCTCGGGGCGGCGACGATCGTCCGGATGTCGGCCGGCGCTCCGTTGACGTTGGTGTCCCTCGGAGCCCGCCTGGCGGCCAACGCTCGACCCTTCAACATGACCGTGACCAACGTTCCCGGTCCCCAGTTCCCGCTCTACCTGCTGGGCTCGAGGCTCGAGGCCACCTATCCGCTCGTGCCCCTGTGGGAGGGCCACGGGGTCGGTATCGCCCTGTTCAGCTACGCCGGAGGGCTCTTCTGGGGGCTGAACGGCGACTACGACCTGATGCCCGACCTGGCCGGGTTCGCCGCCGCCTTGGGCCTGGCCGTCGAGGAGCTGCACGATGCCGCAGCCGAAGCGGTGGCTCGGCGAACCGATGAGGAGATGGCCGACGAGCCCCAGGCCTCGTCGTCGGACGGCGGCCGGAAGACCACCAAGGCGCCGGAACGGCCCCCCCTCGGTACTCGGTGACCGGATCGTCCTCGGCGGCGCCTACCCGAAGAACGTCCGCGCCGCCTCGTACCGGTCGAACGGAACCCCGCGGGTCTCGGCGCAGGCCTCCTCCAGCGGCACGGGGACGATCTCGTCACCCCGCAGAGCGGCCATGACCTTGGAGCGCCCTTCCACCGCGTAGTCGGCGGCAGCCACCCCGAGACGGGTGGCGAGCACACGGTCGAAGGCGGTGGGGCTCCCACCGCGTTGGATGTGACCGAGGACCGTGACCCGGGTCTCGAACCCGGTTCGATCCTCGATCGCTTCCGAGATCTGGTAGCTGACCCCGCCGAGGCGTTCGAACCCGAAGGCGTCGGTTCGATGTTTCAGCGGTCGGTAGCCCGGGGGTGGGGGGACGCCTTCGGCGACGACCACGATCGAGTACCGCACACCCCGGCGATGCCGGGCCTTGAGGATGTCGACGATGTCGTCGAGGTCGTACGGCACCTCCGGGATCAGGATCGCGTCGGCGCCTCCGGCGATCCCTGCGTAGGTGGCGATCCATCCCTTGGTCCGGCCCATGACCTCGACCACCATCACCCGGTTGTGCGATTCCGCCGTGGTCACGAGCCGGTCGATGGCGTCGCTCGCCACCTGGACCGCCGTGTCGAACCCGAAGCAGACGTCCGTCCCGTTGATGTCGTTGTCGATGGTCTTGGGGACGCCGATGATCGGGAGGTCGCTCTCGTCGGCGAGACGCAACGCGGAATGCAGCGTCCCGTCGCCGCCGACGACCACGAGCGTGTCGATGCCGTTCTGGCGGATCGTGGGTTCGCAGCTCGCATAGCCGTCTCCATGGACGTACGGGTCCATGCGGGACGTTCCCAGGATGGTCCCGCCTCGCCCCAAGATGCCTCGGACGTCGTCGCGTTCGAGGGGACGGGTCTCGCCGCGCATCAGTCCTTCCCACCCGTTGCGGATGCCGACGACCTCGGCATCGTGGACCTCGGTTGCTCGGGTGACGACACCGCGGATCACGGCGTTGAGGCCGGGGCAGTCTCCACCTGCGGTGAGGATGCCGATCACGCTCATGGGGGTTCCTTTCGGAGGCTCGTCAGTACAGGAACATCGGTTTGCCCGTCACGTGCCTGACCTTGGGTCGGTAGCCGGCGACGTCGTACAGCTCGCCGACATCGACCCGTTTGACGCCTTCGCCCGTGACCGAGATCGGGACGGCGGTGTAGGTTCCCGAGCGGAGGGCCACCATCCTCCCCGACGATCCGTCCAGGGCCAGGTCGGCGGCCATCACCGCGTAGTTGGTCGCCACCATCAGGTCGAGGGAATCCGGGCGCCCCGAACGCAGGAGGTAGCCGAGCTGCTGGTAGATGATGCCCTGGCCCGTCCGTTCCTTGAGCAACGCTCCGGTGAGCGCCCCGATCCCGCCCAGCTTCCGGTGCCCGTAGGCGTCCTCCTCCCCGGACATGATCACCTCGCCCTCGGTCATCCGGGCGCCCTCCGAGATGGTCAGCATGGCGTAGTTGCTGGGGTTGGCCGCCTTGTCGGCCAGCAGCATCTCGGCGAGGGCGTCGATGTCGAACGGGACCTCGGAGATGACGGCCCGGTCGACGCCGGCGAGGTAGGCGGTGATGAGCGACGTCTCTCCGCTGTAACGTCCGAAGAGCTCCACGACGGCGATCCGTTCGTGGCTCCCGGTGCTGGTCCTGAGGTCGTGGATGTAGCCGACGCCGCGGGTCACGGCGGTCGAGAATCCGATGCAGTAGTCCGTGCCGTGGACGTCGTTGTCCATCGTCTTGGGGATGGCGATGACCGCAACACCCTCCTCGTGTAGGCGGAGGCCGTACGAGAGGGTGTCGTCGCCGCCGATCGGGATGAGGACGTCGATGCCGAGGGCCTCGACGACTTCCAGGACGTGGCCGGTCAGGTCGAAAGGCCCTGCTCCCTCGACGCGGTCGGCGAGGAAGTCGGGGACCTCGCCGGCACGCATCCTGGCCGGATTGGTGCGGCTCGTGTGCAGGAAGGTGCCGCCGGTGCGATCGATGGTGCGGACGACGGCAGGGTCGAGGCGGAGGGTGTTGCGCTGGATGCTCGTCGGGTCGTCGAGGTCGATCGCGACGAGCCCTTGCCATCCGCGGCGGATGCCGACGACCTCGTGGCCTTCGTGGGCTACCCGGTTGACCACCGCCTTGATGCTGGCGTTGAGCCCGGGGACGTCGCCTCCGCCGGTGAGGATGGCGATGCGCATGGGGATGTGCCTCCTCGTGGATGTCGCGGCCGTCGACGGAGGATACCCGCGCGTCGGGGACGCCGATCGGATCGCCGAGGGTGCGGATTCGCGCTCTGGCACACGGCGTCGCGGCGTGCTTACATGGGTGTAGTTCACATGGGAGGACTTCGATGAGCGATCGCTTCGCGCATCTCCATGTGCACTCCGAGTTCTCGATGCTCGACGGTGCGGCCAGGGTCAAGGACGTCGTCGCGGCCGCGGTGGCCGACGGTCAGCCTGCGGTGGCCATCACCGACCACGGGGTGCTCTACGGTGTGGTCGATTTCACCGAGGCGGCGACCGCGGCCGGGATCAAGCCGATCATCGGGATCGAAGCGTACGTGACGCCCGGCTCGCGGTTCGATCGGCCACCTCGCCGCGAGGACGTCCGGTACCACATGACCCTGCTCGCCATGAACCAGGCGGGCTACCGCAATCTCATGAAGCTGGCGTCTCGGGCCTACCTCGAGGGCTTCTACTACAAGCCCCGGATGGACGCCGAGCTCCTCGCCGAGCACGCCGAGGGCATCGTGGCCACCTCGGGATGCCTCGGCGGGCATGTCCCACAACTCCTCGGTCCCGACGCCACCAGCGAAGAGGGCAACACCGCCCAGACCCGCGACTTCGCCGCCGCGGTGGCCGCCGCCGGGATGTACCAGGACATCTTCGGGAAAGAGAACTTCTTCATCGAGATCCAGGACCACGGGATCGAGGCGCAGCGGCGGATCATGCCCGACCTCCTTCAGGTCGCCGAGGACGTGGGTGCTCCGCTGCTGGCGGCCAACGACAGCCACTACACCTACGCCCACGAAGCCGACGCCCACGACGCGCTGCTGTGCATCCAGACGGGATCCAACCGGTCGGATCCCGACCGGTTCCGGTTCGACTCCCAGGAGTTCTACCTCAAGTCGTCCGCCGAGATGCGGGCCCTGTTCCCCTCCGACGAGTACCCGGGGGCCGCCGACAACACCTTGCTGATCGCCGAGCGGGCGGACCTCGCCATCGAGTTCGGCAACATCCTCCTCCCGCAGTTCCCGGTACCCGAAGGCTTCGACGAGGATTCCTACCTCGCTCATCTCGTCGAAGCCGGCGCCAAGGAGCGGTACGGGACCCTCGACGCCGCGACGAGGGAACGCATCGACTACGAGCTCAGGGTCATCGCGGAGATGGGGTTCTCGGCCTACTTCCTCATCGTGTGGGACCTCATCAGGTACGCCGCCGAGCGGGGCATCCGCACCGGTCCCGGACGGGGCTCCGCGGCGGGGTCCATCGTGGCGTATTGCCTCGGGATCACCAAGATCGACCCGATGGAGTTCGGGCTCATCTTCGAACGGTTCCTCAACCCCGGCCGGCGGGAGATGCCCGACATCGACATGGACTTCGACGAACGGTTCCGAGGCGAGATGATCGAGTACTGCGCCACCAAGTACGGCTCGGATCACGTTGCCCAGATCATCACGTTCTCGACCATCAAGGGCAAACAAGCCATCCGAGACGCCGCCCGGGTGCTCGGACACCCCTACAGCCTCGGTGACCGTGTCGCCAAGCAGATGCCCCCGTCGATCCTCGGCAAGGAGGCCACCCTCCAGCAGTGCCTCACCGAGCCGGACCCGAACGCCGACGGGGTCGTCAAGGACCACTACCAGGCGGCTGCCGGGCTGCGCGAGATGTACGCCTCGGATCCGGCCGTTCGGGAGGTCGTCGACACGGCGCGTGGCCTCGAGGGGCTCCGACGGCAGGATTCGATCCACGCCGCTGCCGTGGTGATCTCCCCGGTGCCGCTGACCGACATCGTCCCGATCCAGCGCAAGGGCGAGGACGCCGAGGTCGTCACCCAGTACGAGATGCACGGCGTCGAGTCCCTCGGGCTCCTCAAGATGGACTTCCTCGGTCTGCGGAACCTGGCCACGATCGAACGCACCCTCGAGCTCATCGAGCGGTCGACCGGAGAGCGGATCGACATCGATTCCATCCCGCTCGACGACCCGGAGGTGTTCGCGATGCTCCAGGCCGGAGATTCGATGGGCGTCTTCCAGTTCGAAGGCGGTCCCATGCGGGCGCTCATGCGCAACCTCCGACCGGACCGCTTCGAGCATCTCGTCGCCCTCAACGCCCTCTACCGGCCGGGGCCGCTCGGGGCGGGGATGCATCTCGAGTACGCCGACCGGAAGAACGGTAAGGCCGAGGTGACCTTCCCCCATCCCGACCTCGAGGACATCCTCGGTGACACCTTCGGGATCATGGTGTACCAGGAGCAGGTCATGCAGGTGGCGCAGAAGATGGCCGGGTTCTCGATGGTCGAAGCGGACGCGCTCCGCAAGGCCATGGGCAAGAAGATCCCCGCGGTCATGCAGGCCCAAGAGGCGAAGTTCGTCGCTGGCTGTGTCGCCAACGGCCATCCCGAGTCGTTGGGCAAGGAACTGTTCGGCTTCATCGAGCATTTCGCCGGGTACGGCTTCAACCGGTCCCATTCCGCCGCGTACGCCTACGTCGCCTACCAGACGGCATGGCTCAAGGCCCACTACCCGGCCGAGTACATGGCGGCGCTCCTGACCGCCGTCAAGCGCGACAAGGACAAGACGGCCGTCTACCTCCACGAGTGCCGGGTCATGGGGATCCCCGTGCTGGTCCCCGACGTGAACCGCTCCGAGTCCGACTTCACCGCCGCGGACGGCACGATCACCTTCGGGCTGTCGGCGGTCCGGAACGTCGGCGAGTCCGTCGTCGAGCTCATCGCCCAAGAACGCGACAAGAACGGCCCCTTCACGAGCTTCCAGGACTTCGTCGATCGCGTCGACGTGACCGTCCTCAACAAGCGCACGATCGAGTCGCTCATCAAGGCCGGAGCCTTCGATTCGCTCGGTCACCCCCGCAAGGGGCTGCTCGACGCCTCCGTGGCCATGCTCGACGCCACCATCGCCCGCCGCCGGGCCGAGGAGATGGGTCAGTTCAGCTTGTTCGGCGGTGCGGACTCGGGGATCGAACAGGTCGCCATCGAGATCGGTGACGCCGACTGGGACAAGACGACCAAGCTCGGGTTCGAGAAGGAGATGCTGGGACTGTACGTGTCGGATCACCCGCTCCTCGGGGTCGAGCGGGCGTTGGCGACGATGTGCACCACCACGATCCCGGGCCTGTGGGAACGCACCGACGGCGACAAGGTGTCGATCGGCGGGATCGTCGGCTCTATCACCCGTCGGTACACGAAGGCCGGCGACCCGATGTACTTCTTCACGTTCGAGGATCTGCAAGGCAGCGTCGAGGTCGTCTGCTTCCCGCGGACCGTCGCCGAGTTCGGTCCGCTGATCCGGGAGGATGCCGTGCTCGTCCTGACCGGTCGAGTCGACCATCGCGGCGACGACGTCAAGTTCATCGCGCAGTCCGCCCGCGAGCCCGAGCTGTCGGCGACCGAACGGGTCGAACTGACCGTGCCGGCCACCCGACTCTCGAAGGACATGGTCGGTCGCCTCAAGGAGGTGCTCGCCAACCATCCGGGGTCGGCGCCGGTGTTCCTCCACATGACGTCGGCCGGGGGCGTCAAGGTGCTCAAGCTCGGCGATGATCATCGCGTCGAACCGCGGAGCGCCCTGTTCGCGGAGCTCCGCGAGCTCCTCGGCCCGTCCGCGGTCCGCTAGGAGCCCGCGCCGGTCGGGCGGTCCCTTTCGATCTCGTCGGCGCCGATGCCGAGCAGGAACAAGATGGCGTCCAGGTAGGGGACGCTCACCGCGGTGTCCGCGACCTCGGTGACCGAGCGCTTGGCGTTGAACGCGATCCCGAGTCCGGCCGCCGCGAGCATGTCGAGATCGTTGGCGCCGTCGCCGATCGCGACGGTCTGCTCGAGGGGGACGTTCTCCATCTCGGCGACGTGGATCAGCAGCTCGGCCTTGCGGCGCCGGTCGACGACCTCACCGCACAGACGCCCCGTCAGGCGGCCATCCACGATCTCGAGTTCGTTGGCGAAGGCATGGTCGAACCCGAGACGCTCGCGCAGGGTGTCGGTGATCCGACGGAAGCCGCCGCTGACGATCGCCGTCGAGAAGCCGAGCCTGCGGAGGGTCCGGACGAACCGCCGCGCTCCGGGCGTCAGGCGGAGGCGGTCCACCACCCGTTCGATGGCGTCGGCGTCGAGGCCTTCCAGCAGCGCGACCCGCTGCTGGAGGGCGGCGGAGAAGTCGAGTTCGCCGATCATCGCGCGTCGCGTCAACTCGGTCACCTCGTCGGCCTTGCCCGCCTCCTCGGCGAGCAGATCGATGACCTCGTCGCGGATGAGCGTCGAATCCACGTCGATGACCACGAGGCGCTTCGCCCGACGCTCGAGTGCTTCGGGTTGGACCGCGACGTCGATGCCGTGGTCCATGGCGGCGGCGCCGAGACGGCGACGGAGGTCCTGATCGTCGGCGCCGGCGACGATCAGCTCGTAGCTGGCCACCGGATCGTTCGCCAGTCGCCGGATCCGCTCGATGTTGCCGCCGGCGCCTGCGATCGCCTCCGCGATGGCCGCCAGCGCAACGGGAGGGAGGTGGGAGGCGATGACCGTCACGGCGTGGCGTCGGAGCGAAGGGAGCTCCGCGGTCGGCGGGCTCGTCTCTTCGAACTCGATCTCGATGCCCTGTTCCCAGCCGAAGAAGAGCAGGTCGCGGAACGCAGCACGTTCCTCGTCGATGGAGACGACGACGTCGAGCGTGAGGCGCCCCATCACGACGAACTGCTCCATGTCGAGCACCCGCGCCTCCTGGTCGGCGAGGATCGACAGCAACCCGGAGGTGATGCCGGGGCGATCGATGCCGCTCACATGGATGAGGATGGTACGACGTTCAGGCATCGGCGCGCAGCGTAGCGGTCCCGTCAGATGCCTCGGCGCACGAGGTCGACGAGACGCGCGCTCTGGCGCACCAACGCGCCGAGCTCGGCCATGGTCGCCGGCGGCGTGGGGAGCCACGGGACGGTGGCCGGATCGACGCGGTAGCGGTTCGAGAACTCCCGCCGAGCCGCCTGTTGGCGGGCCGCCTCCGCCCCCCACCGTCGCAGGTTCATCTTCAACACCGAGCGGAGCTCCGCATCGGGGACACCCCGGATCGGACGGTCCGCCGCGGTCACCCACTCGGCGGGGAGCGCCCGGTTGAAGAGGACCAGCTCGGGGATCACCTCGACGTCGGTCAGCTCCTCGAAGAACCGGCGGGCTTCCCGCAACGGGGTCGGATCCGAGGTCGTGACGACGATCGTCGCGGCCCGCCGGAGGTGACGCTCGATCGTGCGGGCCCGCGTTCGCAGACCGTCGTACATCGTGCGCAGGTCGAGGAGGAACTCGGCGATCTCCTCCAGGAGCGGGCCCCCCAGGACCGTGTCCGCGAGGCGCAGCATCGGCCGGGCGGTGATGCGGTAGAGGGCCCGTCGAGCGGGAAGGCGGGCTCCGGTGAGCCACAACAGCAGCTTGCCGCCCACCAGGTCTCCAGTCCGTCGTGGGGCGAGGAAGAAATCGATGCCGCCACCCGACGGGGGAGTGTCGACGATCAGCACGTCCCAGACCCCGGACTCGATGAGCTGGGCCATCTCCTCGCTCGCGGCGAACGCCTGGGCCGCGGGGAAACGATCGGCGATCGCCCGGAAGAACGGGTTCTCGAGGAGGCGATCGGCGACGTCGGGCTCGGCGTAGTGGTGGATGACGCTCTCCCACGACGCGGTGACGTCCAACATGGCCGCCCACAGGCCCGGATGGCCGGAGACCTCGACCGGCTCGTTGCCGAGCGGCCCGACGCCCAGCGCATCGGCCAAGCGGCGGGCGGGGTCGACCGTGAGCACGAGGGAGCGCGCGCCCTCGTCGGCCGCGACGATCGCCATCGCCGCCGACAGGGTGGTCTTGCCGACACCGCCCGCGCCGGTGACGACGATGGTCCGGGTCCGGGGTGACGTCATCGTTCGGCTCCCAGCTCCTCGGAGAGGCGAGCCGCGACCTCTTCGGGGGTGAGCGTCCCGAACAGGAACGGCAGCCTGATCCCGGCGGGGAGACGGGCCAGCCATCGATGCTGGTCCTCCACCATGTCGAGGTGCAGGAGCGCTGCAGAGCGGGCGGGGCCATCGGGGACCTGCGCCAACCGGTCCCGTTCGACGTCGAGGGGATCGAGCACCCGGTTGGCGATGATCCGGGTGACCTCGATAGGGGCGTCGACCTCGAGGTCGTGGAGGGACTCGAGGGTCTCCACGACGGGCAGCTCCGCGGGGGTGGTGACGAGGACCAGACCGGCCACGGCGGGATCGGCGATCGTACGGCCGATCGACGCGGCCTGCTCCCGGACCGCTCCGGCGGGGACGAGACCGGCGATCGTCTCCGGCGCCCGCAGGTACGAGCGGAGCTGGCCGAGAGCCGGGGCATCGACGACGACCAGATCCCAGCGATCCTTCCACACCTCATAGACGGGCTTACCGATCGAGATGATCTCGCGAACTCCCGGTGCCGTGTCGACCAGCAGGTTGAGCGCTCTGGTGAGCTGCCCGGTCGGCGCCATCTTGGGCACTCGGAGCTGGAGCTTCAGGTACTCGTCGAGGGCACGGGCCCGGTCGATGACCACCAGAGAGATGCCGGGGCGAACCTGGAGGGGCTCGTAGCGTGCATGGGGGGCAGCGAGGTGCCCGGCGATCCCGACCGGGTCGGTGAGTCCCATGGCCAGGACCTGGAGCCCGCGCCGGGCCGCTTCGATGGCGATGGCACCAGCGACGGCCGACTTGCCGACCCCGCCCTTGCCCGAGACGATGAGCAGCCGCTTGTCGAACACCCGCGGAGCGTACCCTGCCGACGAGACGAGTACGCTGCGGCCATCAGCGGCTCAGCGGAGGACGACGTGGCCAAACTCGACGTGGACGAGTTCCTGCAACGGTTCCGGGACCGAGCGAAAGCGGTGGAGGAGCGGGGCATCCCGCCCCTCGAAGGCGACGCCCGCAAGATCTTCATCGAACAAGCCAAGCTCGACCATCTCGACTACTCGCTGGTGGGGAGCGCCTCGTGGTCCGTCGAGGAGGGCAACCTCGTCCTCCGCATCCCCCTGGCGTCCGGCTCCGACCAGGGAACGGAGACCGACTCCTAGCGACCCGCCGTTGGGGTCTCGTCGGGGTCGTCGAGACCCAACGCGGCGCGTTTCGCGGCGGCGCGGCGTTCGGTCGCCAGGCGCCCCAAGGCGTGATCGCGATGATCGACGAACCGCATCGCTCCGGCGAGGAGCCGGTGTCCGGCCGTCTCGGCGATCTGACGATGCATCTCCTGGCACACCCGCCGGTAATCGGGATGGCCGCCCTGCTGGGTACGGAGCTCGAGGAGATGGAACGCCTCCCGGACGTTCATCTGCATGGAGAACCTGATCCGATAGGCGAAGGGCACGACGTACTGGGCGACGTCCGCTCCGAGGCCGTCGGCGACCTTCCGGTACGTGTCCGCCGCCTTCGTCATCGCCTCGTCCCACGCCTCGCGCCCCTCGATGTCGTCGATCGCCGCGGGCGTCACGTACCCGTGGTCGGTCGAGAGGCGTTGCCACTCCACGGTGAGCATCCGGTGTCGCTGCAGGTCGCGGAAGATCCCGTAGTCGCACAGGATGTCGAACCGGTACGCGGACCGTTCCATCGCCCGCCCCGGCTTGTGGCGCCGGTTGCCGCGCTCGCCCACGTACGCCTCGAGGAGCCGTTGCTTGCGTTCGGGGGACATCGCGGCGACGATCCCCATGAGCTGATCGTCGGGGAGGTTGGTCACCGAGTAGAGGGCTGCCGCGGCGATCTTGTCCTCGGCGTCGGGATCCCACTCGACGAGGGTCACCTCGGGGCGGGGCTCGGGTTCGGCGTCGACGGTGGCGGCGATCTCCTGGACCGCCGCCGCGGTGGCGCGGAGGTAGCCGCTCCATGCGCCGCCTCGATCGGGGACGTCGACCCGCCGCATGAACGCCGGGATCACCTTGCGGAGCTCGGTGAGGATCAGATCGGCGTAGGTGCGGACCTCTGCCAGTGGATGAGCTCGCATCCGGATCAGGAGCATCTCGTAGGCCTGGCCCGAAGCGAAGATGCCGACGTTCGACGTGGTGGCCGCCGGGAGGAGACCACGGAGGTCGTCGCAGGCCCTGGCACGGATGGTCGAGCGCCACACGAACGTCGAATCAGTGTCCTCCTTGGGATGCATCGTCTCGTAGTACGGCACGATGCGTGCCATCAGCGAGGTGTAGGTGTCGAACAGCGAGTCCATCGTGGCGACGTACTCGCCGGCCAGCTCGGAGGCGGCGATCTCGGCGGGGATGTGGTAGCGGTAACGCCCCCCGAGGGTGGTGTCGTAGAAGATGTACCGGGTCGATTGCTCCAGGTAGGAGGCAAGGCGCCCCCACTCGAGGACCTTCGTCAGGACGTTGGAAGCCTGTTCGCATGCCAGATGTGCGCCCCCGAGCTGGGCGACCGAATCGTCGCCGTACTGGGTGAATACCCGTTCGTACAGATCCTCGGCACGGTTCAGGCGCACCGCAGGGTCGTCGCCGTCGAGCTGGTCGGCGACGGCGCGGATCCCGATCTCGGGGCGGTCGTAGAACTCGTCGAGGAAGAGGCGGCGGAGGGACTTGGGGGACCGACTGTACCGAGCGAAGAGGGCGCCTTTCACCACCTCGGGGAGGTTCACGAGGGCGAAGACGGGCCCGTCGACGTTCGTGAAGAACCGCTCCAGAACGAGCCGTTCCTCGGAGGTGAACTCCTCGGGATGGTACGTCGGGGGCGTCGTCGGTGCGGCGGCGGAGGTCATCGGTGCGAGGTCACGGGATCACGGGTCACCGTAGCAGCGACCACGATGCCGGACGAAACATGATCCTCGTCATGGCTACGTCGCCGGTACCCTCGTGCCCATGGTCGTCTTCCTTCGGGTGCTGGCGGGTTCCCTGGCCACCGTCGCCGCCGCGGTCGTGATCGTGCCGATCCTCGTCCTGGTGGATCTCACCTCGGGAGGAACGGGGCTCGGCCTCTGCCCGGCCGGGCTGATGGCGTGCTCCAATGGGTACTTCACCGGCCCGGAGCTGTTCGGGCTGTTGACCTCGGCGCTGTTCGTCGTCGGTGGTGCCCTCGCCGTCACCCTCCGGATCCTCCGTTCCGTGGAACGTCGCGGCGATCGTCTCAGTGCGCCTCGCTGATGGCCTCCGCCGAGGTGAGGTCCTCCAACTCGGGTGGCGTGAACGTCAGCACGACGTAGATCCCGGCCATGATCGCCGCCGCTCCGAGCCATCCACGCCCGTCGAGGCGCTCACCGAGGACGACGGCGGCGGTCGCCGCCGCGAACACCGGTTCGAGCCCCAGCACGATGGCGGTCCTGCTCGGTCCGATCACCGTCTGGGCACCCACCTGCAGTAGGAACGCTCCGCCGCTGATGACGAGACCGGTGACCAGCAGCGCCCCGATGACCTCACGTGACGGCACGGGGAACCCCTCCACGAGAACGGACGCGATCAGGGCGGCGATGGCGGTGACGAAGAGCTGCACGCCGGTGAACTCGACGACGCCGTGGCGATGGGCGTACCGGGAGAGCGTCACGATGTGGGCCGCGAAGGCGATCGCGCACACGACCGTCAGCGCATCGCCCGGATGCAACCGGAACCCGTCGCCCACGGTCAACAGCGCCAACCCGACGATCGACAGCGTCGCACCGGCGACGGTCGCCACTGGTGGGGAGGTTCGCCGAAGGGCGGCCGCCAGCAGCGGCGTGAACACCACGTACAGGCCGGTGATCAACCCCGAGTTCGACGCGGTGGTGGATGCCAACCCGGAGGTCTGGGCCGCGTACCCGATGAAGAGGAACGCGCCGGCGATGACGCCATCGCGCCACACGGTGCGATCGCGGGGGAAGGCGATGACGAAGAGCAGGACCGCCCCGAGCAGGAAGCGCCAGCCGACGAACGCGAACGGCGGCAAGGTGGCGATGGCGCCCTTGATCACCACGAAACTCGCTCCGAACAAGAACGCGGCGAGTGCCAGACCGAGATGTGCGGATCGGCGGGACATGGCGACGCACGCTATCAGGTGACGGCGTCGGGCGGTCCTTCCGTCGTCCTCGACGTCGCGGAGCGGTACCGTGTCACCCATGTCCGACCACGAGACGACCTCGGTACCCGTTCCGCTTCGAGAGCGGCTCCCCGACTACCTCGTCATCTTCGCGATCGGCCTGGTCGTCGCCGTCGTCGTCGGAGGGGTCATCTCGGCGGCGTCGACTGCCTCGCTCGCCGACGGCATCGGCTACACGATCATCCTGCTCGGGGTCGTGTTCCTCCTCGCCGGGGGAGCGACCGGTGGCGGATACACCAGCCTCGGGATGGGGGCCGTCGGGGCGATGTTCGGCGCCCGCAGGCTCGACGAAGACGACGGCATCGACAGCGGCCCAGGATCTCGGGGCGAGGCGCCCGACCCGTACGAACGGCTGAGACGTGGTCTCCGTCCCGAAGCCAACCCGCGGGCCTTCTGGCAGGTCATCGCCGGCATCGCCTACGTGGCGATCGGCCTGCTCGTCGTGATCCGGTTCGGCGTCGCCTGAGCCTCACCCGAGGCGCCGGCTCAGGCCGAGGGCGGCGCCGACGAGGACGGTGACGGTGCCGGCCAGCAGCAGCCAAGGACCGGTACCGGGCCTGGCAGGGATCCCCACGGCGGCCAGATCGCCGGCCGCGGCGTAGGCGTCGACCACCTTCTGGGCGGCGAAGATGGTGGCCACCGCGGCGAGGATCGACACCAGCAGCGCCGCCCACGACACGAGCCCCTCACGCCGATCGCCGGCGACGACGGCCAGGGCGATCATCACCACCACCATCGCCGCCGGCCAGGCGGCCCCCTCGAATCCGTCGATGTTCGAACTCGCCGGCACGACCAGGTAGGCAGTACCGAGCGAGACCGTGGCGAGGGCTGCTCCGGCGACGATGAGCAGGCGAGCGGGATGCACGGTCACGCTCCGGTACCGGCCGTGGTGTCCGAGGCGACCAGGAACAAGCCGTGGGCCTCGGCGACCACGCCCTCCGACGACGTCATCCGGGCCGACATCACCAGACGGCTCCCGCGGCGCTCCAGCAAGGTTCCCTCCAGCGAGAGGACCTCGTCCATCGGGGCAGGACGCCGGTACTTCAGCTCGAGCTTGGCGGTCAGCACCGGAACCCCCTCGTGCAGCATCGCCGTCCACGCCAGGGTCTCGTCCAGCGCGGTCGCCACGATCCCGCCGTGCAGGACGCCGTCGAAGCCCCGGTGATCGGGACGCGGTCGGAAGGTCGCCACGACCTTGCCGTCGTCGGTGGGGGCGAAATCGTCCAGGCCGAGGCCGATCGGGTTCTCCGCGCCGCACCCGAAACAGCCTTCGTCGCCGCCCTTCAGGCGTTCGATGCGCCCGTCGAGTCCCGACGGGCGGGTCATGTCGCCTCGATGCGAGCGACACCACCGATGACCGAACGGACCGTGGCGATCGACTCGATCCGCCAACCGTGTCGGGCGAGGCGGTCGCGACCTCCTGCGTAGGCCTTCTCGATCACGAAGCCGTAGCCGATCACCTCGCCGCCGGACTCGACGACGATCTCTCCGAGCGCTTCCGCGGTGCGACCGCCCGACAGGAAGTCGTCGACGATGAGCACTCGAGAGCCCGGCGGGATCACGTGGCGGGCGACCTCGACCCGGTACTCGACCCCCTTGGTGGGCGAGACGACCTCGCGGGCGAACGAGTAGCGGTCACCCGTGCCGAGGTACTTCTTGGCGTAGATGACCGGAACGTCGAGTTCGAAGGCGGTCGCCAGAGCCGGGGGGATACCGGACGCTTCGGCGGTGAGGATGACGTCGGGGAGGTCGGCGGCGAATCGGGCGGCGAGGTCGCGGCCGGCGTCGCGGATCACCGCAGGCTCGACCCGGTGATTGAGGAACTCGTCGACCATGATGAGTTCCCCTTCGACCCTGGCGCGATCGGCGATGAGCTCGGGGAGGTCCACGGGGACATCGTACCCGGTACCATGCCGCCGATGTCCGACCTCGCCGCCGTACCCTCCCGAGACGTCCGCCGACGGGCGGCCGAGATCCTCCGTCGCCTCGAGACGCTCTACCCGGAAGCCCACACCGCCCTGCACTACCGCGACCCGTGGCAGCTGCTGGTCGCCACGGTCCTGTCCGCACAGACGACCGACGAGAACGTCAACAAGGTGACGCCGGTGCTGTTCGAGCGCTGGCCGACACCGGAGGACCTCGCCCAGGCCGACCCCGAGGAGGTCGAGAAGGTGGTCTACTCGACCGGGTACTACCGGCAGAAGACGAAGTCGATCATCGGTCTGGCGCGGGCGCTCGTCGAGCGGTTCGGCGGTGAGGTTCCGGCCGACCTCGACGAGCTCGTCACGCTTCCCGGCGTCGGACGCAAGACCGCCAGCGTGGTCCTGGCCGAGGCGTTCCACCAACCCGCCATCGCCGTGGACACCCACGTCAAGCGGGTCGCGAACCGGCTGGGGCTGACCGACTCGTCGGATCCGGTCAAGATCGAACGGGACCTCAAGGCGCTCTTCCCCCGGGAGACCTGGGCGGGGATCTCCATGCGGTTCATCCGCTTCGGGCGCGAGTACTGCGACGCGCGAAGACCGCGCTGCTTCGTCTGTCCGCTGGTGGACCTCTGCCCGTATCCGGACAAGACGCCGCCACCGGAGTGACATCGACCGGTCCATCCGCCCGCCGTCACGACCGGGAGATCCTCCGTCTCGCCGCTCCGGCCCTCGGCGCCTTGGCGGTCGATCCACTGGTCTCGCTGGTCGACACCGCGTTCGTCGGTCGACTCGGGGCAGAGGCGCTCGCGGCCGTCGCCCTGGCGGGCGCGGTGTTCGCGATCTCCTTCGCGTTGTTCAACTTCCTCGAGTACGGCGTCACCCCATACGTCGCCGCCGCCTTGGCGGCGGGCGATGGTCGCCGGGCGGGACGGTTCGTCCTCGGCGCGCTGATCGTCGGCGCCGCGGCAGGGACCGTCGTGGCCGTCGCAGTGGGCGGCGCCGCCGTCTGGATCTTGCGGGCCCTCGGCGCTGGGCCGGGGGTGATCGAAACAGCCGTGTCGTACCTCCGGATCCGGGCGATCGCGCTTCCGGCGGTGATGGTGGCGATGGTGGGCCACGGCGCCTTCCGGGGCGCTCAGGACACCCGTACCCCGATGGTCGTCACCGCCGGCTTCAACCTCGTCAACGTCGTGGCCGACCCGTTGCTCATCTTCGGACTCGGCCTGGGGGTCGTCGGCGCCGCGATCGCCACCGCGATCGCCCAGGTGCTCGGCGCCGCGTGGTTCCTGGTGTTGCTGGTGCGCTCGGATGTGCTGTCGATCCAGCGCGTTTGGCCGGGTCGTGACGCGTTGGCGCCGCTGTGGGGGGCCGGGCGGGCCCTGGTGGTGCGGACCGGTGCGTTGCTCGCGACCCTCACGATCGCGACCGCGGTGGCGGCGAGGGTCGGGACCGCCGCCGTGGCGGCCCATCAGATCGCCATGCAGCTCTGGTTGTTCCTCGCCCTGTCCCTCGACGCCCTCGCCATCGCCGGCCAGGCGATGGTCGCGAAAGCCCTCGGCGAAGGCGCGCGGAGCGAAGCGAAGGCGATCGCCGACCGACTCCTCCTGTTCGGCGCGGCTGGAGGGACCGTGCTCGCCGTCGGGCTGTTGTTGGTGCGTCCGTGGTTGGGAAGCTGGTTCACGCCCGATGCCGGCGTGTTGACCGCCTTCGCGGCCATCTACGGGTTCCTGGCGCTGATGCAACCCCTCAACGGGCTCGTCTTCGTCTGGGACGGGGTCGCCATCGGGGCCGAGGCCTACGGGTTCCTGGCGGCCGGGACGGTCGCTGCGGGTGTGGTCGCCGTCGGTGTCCTCGCCCTGGTCATCCCCCTGAGCCTGGGGTTGGCGGGGGTGTGGTGGGCGATCGTGGCGATGATGGTGGTGCGGGCGGTGTTCCTCGGGTGGTGGCACGTGCGCGGGCCGCTCGCCGCCTGACGAGGTCGATCCCTCGCGTCTCGGGGAGGGCGAGCGCCAGGAAGATCGAGACGGCGACGCCGATGCCAAGGACGACGACGGTCGCCGGCAACCCGATCCGGTCGATGAGGATGCCCCCGACGACGAACCCGAAGATGCTCCCCAGGATCGAGACGTTCGTGATCCACGCTCCCGCGGTGGCGCGGACCCGGGTGGGGAACAGTTCGGCGCGTTGGGCGCCGAAGGACGGGGTCAACATGGTGGCGCCGAGGGTGGCGAGGAAGATGGCAGGGGCCAGGAACCAGCCGGAATCCAGCAGGTAGAACGCCGCGCCGCCCACCAGGCCGATCCCGAGGGCGGTCGCGGTCGCGATCCGCCGTCCGGCGCGGTCGGCGAGACGCCCGCCGACGACGAGGCCCACGGTGCCGAGGCCGGAGAACACGATCAGGAGGAACCGGGCCGCTCCGGCGTCCCACGCCAGATCGTTGATGAGCCGCTCCAGCACGAAGTCGAACGCCGGTGACGAGAACGCAGCGACGAAGAACCCGATCGCCGCCATCGGCCAGAAATGTTTGCTGAGCCCCATCCCCAGCGCCTTGGCGAACGGGATGGGCTTGCCCGGTCGAAACGCGCGCGACTCGGGCAGGAACCGGTTCAGCATCGGGAACAGCAGGAGCCCGAGGCCGGTGAGGGCGAACAGGATCCGCCATGCTTGCGGGGACTGTTCGGCGATCGGGAGCAGGAGGAGGCCGGTACCGACCCCGAGCGATCCGGCCAGCCCGTACACGCCGATGCCGTAGGCCCGTACGGGAGCCGTCAGCTCCTCGGCGAGGAGGACCACCCCGAGACTGGCCACAGCCACGACCGACAGACGCGCCAGGGCTTGGGTGACCACGTAGACGGCGGTCGTCGGGACGAACGCCGTCGCCAAGCTGGCGGTGACCAGGAGCAGATACGCCATCAGTAGCGGTCGGCGTCGCCCGGCCCGGTCCGCCAGCATCGAGAAGACCAAACCGACGAGCGACACGGCTCGCACGATCGCGAACACGAGGCTCATCTGGCCTTCGGTGAGGCCCAGGGTGAGTCTGGCATAGGGCAGCGTGTGGGCCATCTGTGCGCCGCCGTAGCCCACCACGAACCCGACGATGCCCATCAGGAACAGGATCCGGCGGTCGGAGACCTGCAGGGGGACGACGGGTCGGAACAGGGAAGGGAGCGGCATCGGCGGTCCGTGAGCTTACCCTCGACCGGGGCGGAAACCCGGGAACACCCGAACCGCCGTTACCGTTGTCGTGTCGTAACGATCGTCCGGACCGGAGGGACCTGTGGATCCAGCGATACTGATCGCCGCCGTCTTCGCCGGCGCAGCCTCGTTCATCTCGCCCTGTGTCCTGCCGCTGATCCCCGGCTACGTGTCGTTGATGTCGGGGTACTCCATGAAGGAGCTGTCCGACGGGGACGTGTCCATGGGCAAGGTGGTGGGGTCCACCGCCTTGTTCATCGGCGGGTTCTCGATCGTGTTCGTGGCCCTCGGCGCGACGGCGACGAGCCTGTCCCGGTTCCTGCAGCAGACGGTGTTCACCCAGATCGCGGGCTGGATCGTGATCTTCATGGGGATCTTCATCGCCGTCACCGCGGTGTGGACCCCGTCGTTCCTACTCCCGGTCATGCGGGAACGCCGTTTCGAGATGCACAAGGCCCGTCGATTCGGGGTGTTCGCCCCGCCGCTCATGGGCATGGCGTTCGCCTTCGGCTGGACGCCGTGCATCGGTCCGTTCCTCGCCACGGCGCTGACCCTCGGGGCCAGCTCCGACACCGTCGGGCAGGGCATGATCGTGCTGTTGTTCTACTCGATCGGTCTCGGCGTCCCCTTCCTCGTCACGTCCCTGGCGCTGGCCAAGGCGTTCTCCGCGTTCGACTGGGTCAAGAAGCGCCTCGTGCCGATCACGGTGGTCTCGGGATTGTCGCTGTCGGTGTTCGGTGTGCTGCTCGTGACCGGACAGATCAGTGCCCTGTCGAGCTTCTTCTCCGAGCTGATGTTGCGACTCGGGCTCGACCGCTTCGCGTCGGTCTGAGCGCGGATCTCGGGAGCTTCGCGGCCGCGTCCGCCTAGGGTTCCCGCGATGCAGATGTCCGTGACCCGAGACGAGTTCGTCGCTCTCGCCGAGACCCATCGGATCGTCCCGGTGGCCATCGAGCTGCTCGCCGACCGGGAGACCCCGGTCGGGGTGTTCGAGAAGCTCGTCGGTCGCGGCGACGGGTTCCTGCTCGAATCCGTCGAGGGCGGCGAACGGTGGGCCCGATGGTCCTTCGTCGGATGGGACCCGATGTTCGTCCTCGAAGGCCGCGGCGATCGCGCCATCGTCCACGGCGACGGTCCGGAGCTGGATCCTGAGATCGCCCCCCTCGACGCCCTCGAGCGGCTCGTCGACGAGATGACCACTCCCGACCCGATCGTCGCTGGTCTCGGTCCGGTCGTTCCCCCGCTGCACACCGGCGCGGTCGGCTATCTGGGATACGACATGGTACGCGCCATCGAGCACCTCCCCGATCGCCCGCCCGACGACCGCGACCTCCCGGACATGCTGTGGCTGTTCGTCGGGGCGATCGCCGCCTTCGACCGTCTCCGGGACACGGTGGTGCTGATCCGCAACGTCCCCGTCGGCGAGGACCCGGCGGGCCGTTACGACCGGGCCGTCGCGGCCCTCCGAGCCGACGTGGAGCGGCTCGGAGCGCCCCGGTCCTACACGGTGCGCGCCCGGCCGGGGTTCACCGAACGTCCGACGGTGAGAGCGAACATGACCCGCGACGAGTTCGAAGCGGGCGTCGAGAAGGCCATCGGACACATCGCGGCGGGAGATGCGTTCCAGATCGTCCCGTCCCTCCGGCTCGAGGTCGATCATCCGGGAGATCCGTTCACGACCTACCGAGCGCTGCGGCTCGTCAACCCGTCCCCGTTCATGTTCTTCCTCCGTCACCGCGAGCTGGCGATCGCCGGGTCGTCCCCGGAGCTCATGGCGAGGATCAGGGACGGCGTCGTCTATTCCCGCCCCATCGCCGGCACGCGGCCGAGGGGTGCTTCGCCCGCCGAGGACGAGCGTCTCGAGGCGGAGCTGCTCGCCGATCCCAAGGAACGGGCCGAGCACGTCATGCTGATCGACCTGGCCCGCAACGATCTCGGTCGGGTCTGCGAGTTCGGGTCGGTGACCGTGGACGACCTGATGGTGATCGAGCGCTACTCCCACGTCATGCACATCGTCTCGGGGATCTCGGGACGGCTCCGGCCAGGTGTCGGTCCGGTCGAGGTCCTCCGTTCGACGTTCCCTCATGGCACGGTGTCGGGCGCCCCGAAGGTCCGGGCGATGGAGATCATCGACGAGATCGAACCGACCGCCAGGGGTCCGTACGCGGGAGCGGTCGGGTACGTCGACTTCTCCGGGAACCTGGACACCGCCATCGCCCTCCGGACCCTGGTGGCCTCCGGCGACACGGCCTGGGTCCAGGCCGGCGCGGGGATCGTCTACGACTCGAACCCGGCCAAGGAGTACGAGGAGTGTCTCGCCAAGGCCGCGGCGGTGCTCGCCGCGGTGCACGGGATCGAGGCCGAATGACGGCATCCCTCGCCGCGGACTACCGACGCCTGCGGGAGTCGGTCGGGGCCGTCGCCGACGTCTACCGGGCCGTGTCGATCGCCGGGACCGACGCCCGTCGGTTCCTGCAGGGGGTCCTCTCCGCCGACGTCGCTTCGGCGGAGGAGGGAACCGTCCTTCGCTCGCTCCTGCTCACCCCCAAGGGACGGCTCGTCGCGCACCTCCGGGTGGCGGTGGGTGAGGACCGGATCGTCGCGATCACCGATGCTGCCGCGACGGACGACATGGTCGACGTCCTCGAACGTTTCCGCTTCCGGGTCGACGCGAGGATCGATCCCATCGACGCCGTATGCACGCTCCTGTACGGCCCCGGGGCGACCGGCGCGTGTGACCTGGCGCCGGGGCGATGGCGAGACGAAGGCGCCCGTTGCCTCATCGACGTCCCGGCAGTACATCCCGGAGCCCGCAGGATCCTCGTGGTCGGTGGGCGGACCGACGTCCCTCCCGTCGACCCCGCGGCCTACGCGGCGGTCCGGATCGAAGACGGAGAACCGATCAGCGGAGTGGACGTCGACGTTCGCTCCATCCCGCATGAGACCGGTCTCGTCGATGGTGCCGTCTCGTTCACCAAAGGCTGCTATCTCGGGCAGGAACTCGTCTCCCGGATCGAGACCCGGGGTCACGTCAACCGGGCGTTGCGGGGGATCGTCGCCGCCGGCGGGGCACCGATCGCCGCCGGCACCACGGTACAGGGCCTCGATCGAGATCTGGGTACCGTCACGTCGAGTGCGGTCTCGCCCGAACGAGGAGCCATCGGGATGGCCATGGTCCGTGTCGAGGCCCTGCCGGGGACCGAGGTGCGGTTGCAGGGACCCGACGGATCCCGGGAGGGGACGGTCGTTGCGCTGCCGATGCGATGAGCTCGGACACCACGGAGCTCTTTCGGTCTCCCTTACAGTCCTCGAACAGGTCGTACCGATACTGTGTGCAGGAGGTACGAGGAGATCATGGCCGGCAAGGGAACGATCCTGCTGATCGAAGACGAGCCCGACATCGCGGATCTGCTCCGCATGTACCTGGAGAAGGACGGGTTCCGTCTCGTCCATGCCGCCTCGGGGGAGGATGGGCTCCAGCGCCTCGACGAACGCGACCCGAGGGTGGTGCTCCTCGACATCGGGCTTCCTGGTATCGACGGTATCGAGGTGTGCCGTCGGATCCGATCGACCTCCGATGTCCCGGTCATCATGCTCACCGCCCGGGACTCCGAGATCGACAAGATCGTCGGTCTCGAGATCGGCGCCGACGACTACGTGACGAAGCCGTTCTCGCCGCGCGAGCTCGTCGCCAGGGTCAAGGCGGTGCTTCGCCGCAGCGAGGAACGACCCATCGTTCCCAAGGTCATCGAGCTGAGCGGGTTCACGATCGACAGCGGCCGTCGTGAGGTCGTCACCCCCGTTGGCGAGGTGATCCGGCCGACGGCTCGCGAGTTCGATCTCCTCTGGTACCTGGCCGAGCACCGCGGTCTCGTCCTGTCCCGGAGCCAGATCCTCGAAGCCGTGTGGGGGTACGACTACTTCGGTGAGACGCGCACGGTCGACGTCCACATCCGGCAGCTCCGCAAGAAGCTCGACGGCATCCCGATCGAGACCGTGTGGGGCGTCGGCTACCGGCTCGGAGACTGATGCAGCGCAAGATCCTCCTCGGCGCGCTGGTGGTGGCGCTGGTGACCCTGGCGATCGGCGTCGCCACGATCGCCGTCGTCCAGCGGTCCGTACGCGATCAAGCCCAAGACGAACTGTTCCGTCAGGCCGAGGCGACGGCCACGTTCATCGAGGAGGAGCTCGGCGACCTCGATCTGAGCCCGGGCTCCGGGGCGCTCAAACGGCTCCCGAAGCTGCGCGAGAAGGTCGCCAGGGTGCTGCGCACCGCGAGGATCGTCGGGGGCCACGACATCGTCGAGGCAGCCATCCAGTTCCCGACCGGGCGCACCACGGCGCTGGTGGCGGAGCCCCGACTGCTCACCAGGATCCCCGCGGGCGTCGACGAACGCAGCGCTCTTCGTCTCGACGTCGACGGCGTCCCCATGTTGGTCACCGTGCGGCGGATCGCGCTCGTATCCGACGCGGAGCTGATCGTCGCCATCGGACGCAGCGAGCCGCTGTTGCCGGTGCGCTTCGTCACGAGATCGCTGCTCCTCGCCCTCGGTGTGGGCGCGGCGCTGGTCATCGGCTTCGGGGTGTGGTTCTCGACGGTGACCGGGCGTCGGCTTCGAGGGCTGGAGACCGCCTCGCGGCGGATCGCCAGCGGCGACCTGTCCGCTCGCGCCCCGATCGACGGCGACGACGAGATCACCGAGGTGTCTGAGGCCTTCAACGAGATGGCCGCCCAGCTCGAGGAGGCGCGCCGACGCGAACGCGACTTCCTGATGAGCGTCGGCCACGATCTACGGACACCGCTGACCGCGATCAGGGGCTACGCCGAGGCGCTCGACACCGGCGACGTCTCCGACGAGGACCTCGAGCGCGTCGCCGCGGTGCTGCACACCCAGACCGACCGACTCAGCCGGCTCGTCGAGGACCTGATGCTGCTGGCTCGGCTCGAAGCCAGGGAGTTCACCTTCCGACCCGAACGGGTGGACCTGGCAGCGCACGTCAAGGAGATCGCCGAGACCTATGGGGCGCGGATCGATGCCGCCCGGATCCGCCTCGATCTCCAACTCGCCGACGTGGGCGTGACCATGGTCGATCCGGACCGGGTCGGCCAGATCCTCGCCAACCTCCTCGACAACGCGATGCGTTACACCCCGGAGGGAGGCACGGTCGCCGTCGTCCTCGCCGAGACCGCCGCCGGTGTGGCCCTGACGGTGACCGACAGTGGACCGGGGATCGACCCGGAGGACCTGCCCCGGGTCTTCGACCGGCTCTACGTCGCGCAGCGGTACCGTCCCGTTCGGCCGGAGGGCTCGGGTCTGGGTCTGGCGATCGTCAAGGAGCTCGCCGATGCCATGGGCGGTTCGATCGCGGTCGAGAGCGCACCGGGGAGGGGAACGTCGGTCAGTGTGACCATCCCGATCGCCTGAGGGGCTCCGCTGCACGATCATCGAGCTCTCGGCGGCCCGCCGGGCTCTCCTATCGGGCATCGCCGCCCTAGCCTCGGCGGTCGGCATGCGACCGCTTCTCTCCACCGTCATCCTCGTGCTCGCCATGGTCCTGTCGGCATGTGCCGACCCGGCCCAGGGCCGGTACGGAGCCGATCTGTACGGGGTCACCTGCGCCCGGTGTCACGGAGCGAACCTGCAGGGCGGCATCGGGCCCGCCATCGGGCCCGGATCGAACGCGGCGGCCGGCCTGAGCGACGAGCAGATCCGCGGCGTGATCGAGATCGGGCCGGGGGCCATGCCGTCGTTCCGTCGTCTCGACGACGATCAGATCGACAGCCTGGTCGCGTACCTCCGGGAGCGGCAAGGACGCTGAGGCCGGCGTGGAGCTCGGCGCAGCGTTCTACCATCGGGCGATGCTGCAACCGATCGTCGAGGCCGCCGAACGCCGGGCGGAACGGGCCGCCGAGTCGCTCGATCGTCTCCGTCGCGAATCGGCGACGGCGCCGGCGACTCGATCGCTGGCTGCGGCGGTGGGTGGGCCGGGCCTGTCGGTGATCGCCGAGGTCAAGCGGCGCTCACCGTCGGCGGGGCCGCTGGCCGAGCCCCTCGACCCCGCTGCCCAGGCGATCCGCTACATGGCGGGAGGCGCAGCCGGCGTGTCGGTCCTCACCGAACCCGACTTCTTCGGCGGATCCCTCGACGATCTGCGGGCGGTCCGCGCCGCGATCGACCGACCCGTCCTCCGGAAGGACTTCATCGTCCACGCCGCCCAGATCTTCGAGGCGCGGGCCGCCGGAGCGGACGCGGTGTTGCTGATCGTCGCCCTGGTGGACCCGCCACGGCTCGTCGACCTGCTCACGGTCGCCGACGAAGCGGGGGTGGAGGCGCTGGTCGAGGCGCACGACGAACGGGAGGCCGCCATCGCCGTCGAGTCCGGGGCCCGGATCGTCGGTGTCAACAACCGGGACCTGCGCACGTTCGTCACCGACCTCGCCGTGGCCGAACGCGTCGCGCCGGTCTTGCCGTCCACCGTCGTGAAGATCGCAGAGTCCGGGGTCTCCGATCCCGACGGGGCTCGCCGGATGGCAGACGCCGGCTACGACGCCATCCTCGTGGGTGAGGCCGCCGTGCGCGCCGAGGATCCCGCCGCGCTCATCGCCAGACTGCGTCGAGCGGATCGATGAGGGGACCGGCATGTCGGCCTGGGTGAAGGTATGCGGCATCACCGACCCCGCGGTCGCCGCGGCCGCCGTCGACGCCGGCGTGGACGCCCTCGGGTTCGTCGTCGTTCCGGGCTCACCCCGAGCGGTGACCCCCGAACAGGCCGAGGCGTTGATCGGCGGCGTCGAGGTGTCGACGTTCGTGGTGACGGTGGATGCCGAAGCCGCTCGCGTCGTCGAGCTCGCCACCGCGGTCGGCGCCTCGGGGATCCAGCCGCACGGACGCTATGCCGCCGAGGCTGCTCGGGAAGCGTCCGCCGCGGGATTCGAGGTCCTGTTCCCGGTCCCGGTGCGCGATGCACCGCCCGACCTGGGTGACGTCCCGCCCGCGGCGATACCGTTGCTCGACCGCTTCGACCCGACCATCCACGGCGGGAGCGGCCGGACCTTCGACTGGCGCCTCGTGCGTCGGTCCGGGCGTCGGTTCGTCCTCGCCGGAGGATTGGGTCCCGACAACGTGCGGCGGGCGATCGCGATGGTGGCCCCGTGGGGTGTCGACGCGTCCTCACGACTCGAATCGGCTCCGGGCCGGAAGGACACCGCTAAGGTCGTCGCCTTCATCGAGGAGGCCAAGCGCCCATGAGCTCTCGCCCAGACGAACGAGGCCGGTTCGGCGCCTACGGGGGAAGGTTCGCGCCCGAGACCCTCATGCCCGCGCTCCTCGAGCTGGAGCAGGCGTTCGACGAGGCCCGCACCGATCCGGGGTTCCTGGCCCGGCTCGGCGTCCTCCTCCGCGACTTCGTCGGTCGTCCCACGCCGGTGTTCCGTGCCGAACGGCTCTCCGAACGCCTCGGGATCGATCTGTGGCTCAAACGCGAGGATCTGGCCCACACGGGGGCCCACAAGATCAACAACACCATCGGGCAGGCGCTCCTCGCCGTCGAGATGGGCAAGCCCCGCATCATCGCCGAGACGGGGGCCGGCCAGCACGGCGTCGCGACCGCGACCGCGTGCGCGTTGCTCGGTCTCGAATGCGCCGTCTACATGGGTGTCAAGGACATCGAGCGGCAGGCGTTGAACGTGTACCGGATGGAACTGCTGGGCGCCGACGTGCTGCCGGTCTCGGCGGGAGCGGGCACCCTCAAGGATGCCGTCTCCGAGGCGATGCGCGACTGGGTGGCGTCGGTGGAGACGACGCACTACATCATCGGATCGGTCGTCGGGCCTCATCCCTTCCCATGGATCGTCAGGGAGTTCCAGAAGATCATCGGGGAGGAACTGATGGTCCAGCTCGACGGCTCCGAGGGGCGGCCCACCCCAGAGGTCATCGTCGCCTGCGTGGGTGGGGGCTCCAACGCGATGGGTGTCTTCTTCCCGTACGTCGCGGCGGACGCGGACGTCGATCTGGTCGGTGTGGAAGCCGCAGGCGAAGGCCTCGACACCGGCCGCCACGGGGCGTCCCTGGTGGCAGGGAGCCCCGGCGTACTCCACGGCGCCATGACCTACATGCTCCAGGACGAGCACGGCCAGGTCCTCGAAGCCCATTCGATCTCCGCCGGACTCGACTATCCGGGCGTGGGGCCCGAGCATGCGGCCTTCCTCGACCGTGGTGCCGTTCGGTACGACGCCGTCACCGACTCCGAAGCGGTCGCCGCGTTCCACCTCCTCGCTCGGACCGAGGGCATCATCCCGGCGCTCGAATCGTCGCACGCCCTGGCGTGGATCGTCAGGGAGGCCTCCACCCTGCGGGGCAAGACGGTGGTCCTGAACCTGTCGGGCCGGGGGGACAAGGACGTCCAGCAGGTGGCGGCACTCGATGGTTGAGCGAGGGATCGACCAGCTGGAGGCCATGTTCGCCCGTGTCCGCGACCGCGGCCGGGCAGCGTTCCTGCCGTACATGACCGCAGGCCTCCCCGATCTGTCGAGCTCCGCCGACCTCTTCGTGGCGATGGCCGACGCCGGTGCCGACGGCTTCGAGGTGGGGATCCCCTACGCCGATCCGCTCATGGACGGCCCCGTCGTCCAGGCCGCCGGCGCCCGGGCGCTGGCCTCCGGGGTGGACGTCGATCGGGCCCTGGCGGTGGTCGAACAGGTCGCGTCACGGACCGGGAAACCGACGATCGTGATGACCTACGTCAATCCGGTCCTGCGCCACGGGATCGACGCGTTCGTCACCCGCCTCGCCGATGTCGGCGCCTCGGGCCTGATCGTCGCGGACCTGCCCGCGGACGAGGCTGAACCGTTCCTGCACGCGGCAGCGTCGGTCGGCATCGGGATGGTGCTCTTCGCGGCCCCGACGACCACCGATGCTCGGCTGGCTCGGATCGCGGCGGCTCGGCCGGCGTTCGTCTACGGCATCGCGGAGCTGGGTGTCACCGGGGAGCGACAGGCCGTCTCGTCGCGAGCTGCAGGCCTGGCCCGGCGGGTGAGGGAGACGATCGACGTGCCGCTCGTGCTCGGCGTCGGGATCACCACGCCGGCCGACGTGGCCGCCGCGGCCCGTGTCGCCGACGGCGTGATCGTGGGCTCCGCCTTGGTGCGCCGGGTCCTCGACGCGCCAGATCCGGTGGCCGCCGTGCGGACCGTGCGCGAAGCCGTCGCCGAGCTGGCGGCCGCGACCGAGGTGCCGGACCGTCCGGAGCACTAGTCCGTCCGGACCATTCCCCAGATGCCCCTCAAGGCCGGTCGCGACCTCGCCGATAGTGCCGTCATCGACGAAGGGGCATCGAGGTGGACAGGGCATCGACCGACCGTTCCGAACGGGGCGCCGCGTTGGTCGAGATGGCGCTGGTGGCCCCGCTGCTGCTCCTGTTGCTGTTCGGCATCGTCGAGTTCGGTTTCGTCTTCAAAGATCGGCTCACGATCTCGCACGCCACCAACGCTGCCGCCCGCACCGGGAGCACCACGGGGACGGATCCGGCCGCTGATTTCCTCATCCTCGGTGCGGTCGAGGCCGGCCTGACCGGAGCGGTCGACCTCGCCACCATCGATCACGTCGACATCTACAAGGCCAACCCGGACGGCTCCAAGTCGGGCTCGTACAACCGCTACTTCGTCGATGCCTCGAGCGCCTGTGGCTGGAACCCGTGTCCGGACCCGTCCACGGGATCACCCGTGTACGGCAACCCCAGCAACTGGGGAGATCCGTCCAACCGTGACGTCGTCCTCGACGCCGACGGGCTCGATACCCTCGGGATCGAGGTCCAGTACACGCACACCTGGCTCACGGGCATCCTCGGGTTCGGCCCCGCCACCTGGGTGGAGCAGGCCGAGGTCCGCCTCGAACCGGACGTGTTCGGACCATGACCGTCGCCGAGCTCGGCCGCGACGAGCAGGGCACGGTGATCGTCCTGGTCGCGTTCATGATGCTCGTGATCCTCGGGATGGCCGCCTTCGCCGTCGACCTGGGATGGATCTACTACAACGGCCAGGAGATCCAACACGGGGCCGACGCGGCGGCCCTCGCCGGGGTGGTGTACGAACCGGACGACCGCTCGTCCGCGTACTCCCAGGCGGTCCTGGTCGGCTTCCAGAACGGCTACGTCGACGGCACCATGGGTGGCCCCGACACCGTCGACCCGACCGACTTCGTGGAGGATCCGACCGCGGTGGAGAATCCCCACCAGCTCAAGGTCGACGTCACCCACCAGGTCCCGACCTTCTTCATGAAGGTGTTCGGGATCGACACGGTCACGATCACCCGCTCCGCCACCGCCGAGTACGTGCTCCCGCTGGCGCTCGGCAGCCCCGACAACACGTTCGGCAACGATCCGGCCACCGGCAAGTGGCCGAACTTCTGGGGCAACATCCACGGGTACTACACCGGCCGCCGGATGGGCGACCGTTACGCCTCGCAGTGCCTGTCCGGCCAGCGCCAGATCGGTTGCACGAAGAACCCCGAACGCCGCCCCTCGGTCGATGCCGGTCTGCCCACGGCCACCGGCGGCTATCTGTACGGGATCGAGGTCGATCCCGGCGCCGCCGACCTCACGGTCGAGATCTTCGACGGGCCGTTCACCCGCGGCGGCGGCGACCTGGTGTTGGTCGGCGATCAACCCCAAGGATCCAGTCAGGGGCCGACGACGGTGTTCATGCTCTACGGCCCCGACGAGACGCCGCTGGACACCAACGACGGCAACGAGCTGCTGTGCGTCGTCACCTACAGCCCACGGGATCCATACGCCGACTTCAACGGCGACGGGGTGGTCGACGGAGCCGACGACCAGGACGGCGACGGCGATCTCGACTGGGACGACGTCGAGCTCGGCCTCCCCGGCGGCGTCGCCTCCCTGTGGGACGAGATGTGCCCGCTCGCCAACCTCGACCGTGGCCCGGGGATCTACCCGCTACGGATCATGGTGGAGGACCCCGGCGGCGCCGACGACCGCGGCCTCAACCGCTGGTCGTTGCGGACCTCGGCGACGGGGCCGCAACCGAAGATCTTCGGGCTCGGCGACATGGCCATCTACGCCAACGTGGACGGCACGGTGGGCAACACGATCTTCTACCTGGCCAACGTCGAACCGGTGCACGCGGGCAAGGACCTCGTCATCGACCTGTGGGACCCGGGGGACGCCTCAGGCAACCACTCGGTCCGGCTGATCGATCCCGACGGCAACACGCCGGCGTGTGAGTACACCTCGTCGAACGCCTCCTACGGGGGGACCCTTTCGACCTGCGACATCCCCACCTCCAGCGGCCGGTTCAACGATGAATGGATCAAGATCCGGGTCAGCCTTCCCGCCACCTACACGTGCGGCGCGGACTGTTGGTGGAAGGTCGAGTACAACTACCCGGGCCGGACGAACGACACCACCACGTGGTCGGCGCGGATCGAGGGGGATCCCGTTCGTCTCGTCAAGTGACGCACTAGTTCCCGCGACGCGCGAGGCAATGGTCCTCCAGTAGCCGCGCCGGATGGCCGATACTGGTGGTCACCGCGGAGCTGAGGGGCACGCATCGTGAACGACATGGTCGGTACCGGGAGTGGGATTCGAACCCACACGGGCTTTCGCCCAACGGATTTTGAGTCCGCCGCGTCTACCGTTCCGCCATCCCGGCCGATGTGGCAGGATGCTAGCGGCGTCGGGGGGATCTCTTCGGGTCCTCTCACGGCGGATGGGTCGGACGACCCCTACCACAAGTGCACTCGATCCGCTACTGTGCGTGGCGATAGGACGCGAGAGGGGCGACAGATGAACGCGGAGAGTGGCAACACGTCGCCGAGACGATCCGAGCGCGGCGCCGCGCTCGTCGAGATGGCGCTCGTCGCGCCGCTGTTGCTGGTGCTGTTGTTCGGCATCATCGAGCTCGGGATCGCCTTCAAGGACCGGCTCACCATCGGCAACGGCACCCAGAGCGCGGTGCGGGTCGTCTCCGCCATGGGGCAGCAGACCGACGCCGACCTGCGGCTCCTGCAGAGCTTCGAGCAGACCCTCTCGGCGCTGCCCGGCAACGGCGTCGGGATCGTCAAGTACGTCGACGTCTTCAAGGCCGACGCCTTCGGCAACCCGGTCGGCGGATGTCCCGGCGGTTCCTGCAACCGCTACTTCTACGTCTACGCCGACGGGACCGGGCCGCTGTGCGACTGGAACCCCTGCCCCGACCCCTCCGCCGGCTACTCGGGGTGGAACTGGGCCCCGACCGACCGCAGCGTCGAGGTCGGCAGCCTCGACGTGGTCGGGGTACGGATGATCTACGGGCACACGTGGATCACGGGCGGGTTCCTCCCGTTGCCGGACGTCAAGTGCGACAACGGCAGTCCTCCGACCAACTGCTGGACCGACACCGCCTTGATGCGCATGGAGCCACAACAGTTCGGCCTCGGAGGTTCGCCGTGATCGCTCGCTCCCTCGAACAGCTTCGAGCCCTTCGCGAGCGGGAGCATGGGACGGTCATCCTGCTGACCGCACTGCTGGTGTTCGTCCTCATGGGCATGGCCGCCTTCTCGATCGACATCGGGTGGATCTACTACAACAACCTGCGCGCCAAGAAGACGGCCGAAGCCGCGGCCCTCGCCGGGGTCGTGCACATGCCGCTGCCGGGCTGTGCCGATCCGACCTCGGGAACCCAGCCCTACGACGTCGCGCTGGCCATCAGCCAGGTGAACGGGTACACCGACGGCGTGGGAGGCGTGTCCATCAGCCCGTCGATGGGCGCCAACTGCAACCAGCTCACCGTCCAGGTCGACACCAGCATCCCGACCTTCTTCATGAACGTGTTCGGGATCTCCACCGTCGCCGTCTCCCAGCAGGCGACCGCGGAGCAGCTCCCACCCCTGAAGATCGGCTCGGACGAGCCGTACCTGGGTGAAGATCCCACCGTCGGGAGCCGCAACCGCAACTTCTGGCTCGCCACCAACGGCGACTGGACCCCCAAGGGCCAGGGGGACCCGTTCACGCCCACCTGCTACGGGGCCGGGTGGACCTCGTGTACCGGCTCGAACAACGAGTTCAAGTCCCCCTCGTACTACTACGCCTTCGACATCCCGGCTGCCGAAGCGGGAAGCACCGTCACCTTCCAGGTCTTCGATCCCCAGGTCAACGAGGGCGGCGTCACGATCGACTTCAACCGGACCCATCCCGACGCCACCGGCAACGAGCCCGTCACCTACACCTTCACCGTCTACGCTCCCGATTCCACCCCCAACGACTGGACCGACAACTCCACGGTCATCTGCAGCAAGACGTTCCGGCGCGAAGGACAAGCCGGCTACGACCCTTCGGACATGGACAGCTGGGTGTCGCTGTGCTCGACCACGGTGTCGGAGGGGATGTACGTGATGTCGGTGAAGGTCACCGGGACCGTGTCGATCCTGAACGCCTGGTCCCTGCGCGCCCTCTCCAACGGCAACTACGACAACCAGGTCGCCGTCTACGGTCTCGGGGCCATGTCGCTGTGGACGCCGGAGGCGAACCCGCCGGCCCCGACCTTCAAACTCGTCAAGATCGACGAGATCTACGCGGGTCAAGAGATGATCATCAGCCTGTGGGATGTGGGCGACTTCTCCGTGTCGGGCAACCTGCAACTCATGAACCCGAACGCGGCCGCCGCCGTCAACTCCATCGATTGTCAGGTCCGGACCCGGGACGCCAGCGGGAACAACCCGACCGCATGGGCGGCCGACGACGGGTCGGGGAGCGTCGGGGAGTGCTACCAGAACATCTCACCGCAGGAACACAACAACGAATGGCTCGACTTCCGCATCGAGATCCCCGGCGACTACACCTGCACGGGTCAGGACTGCTGGGCCTGGATCCGGTACGCCTTCGGTGGGGCCACCACCGACCGGACGACCTGGACGGCCCGGATCAACGGCCAACCCATCCACCTGGTGCCCTAGGAGGGATCGGCACCCGTATCCTGGCGGCGATGGGGCGACGAGAGACACGGATCTTCCGGCTGGGCGACGAGATCGCCGCGCTCGTGGACGCCGAACGGCAACTCGCCGAGGAGCTCGAGATGCTGCGACACATCGACGACGATGCTCGTCGAGACGCCCTCGTGTCCGAGAGTCCCCTCGACCGGGCCGATGCCAGGGAAACCGCCGCCGACGTCGCCAGGGCCGAGCGGAACCTGACCGACCTCCGTCGCCGACGCGAGCGGCTCGAGGCCAAGCGCGACCGGCTCATCGGCCGTCTCTAGGTCCCCAGGGCCGGACGCCGGCAGGGGCGGTACCCTGCAGACATGAAGATCGCCCTCCTCGACGGACACAGCCTGGCCTACCGCGCCTTCTACGCCCTCCCCTCGGACCTGGCCACGCCGGCCGGGCAGGTCACCAACGCCGTGTTCGGGTTCACGTCGATGCTCATCAAGTTGCTCACCGAACAGCGTCCCGATGCGGTCGTCGTCGCCTGGGACATGCCGGGTCCCACGTTCCGGACCGAAGCCTTCCCGGCCTACAAGGCTCAGCGTGAGGCCGCGCCCGACCTGTTTCGCGAACAGGTCCCCCTCATCCGCGACGTGCTCGACGCGCTCGGCATCCCGCAGATCGGCGTCGAAGGCGTCGAAGCGGACGACGTCATCGCCACCTTGGCCTCCGAGGCGAGACGGCGAGGTTGGGACGTCCTGGTCGTCACCGGCGACCGAGACGCGTTCCAGCTCATCGAACCCGGCATCACCGTCCTGTACACACGACGGGGGATCTCCGACACGGTGGAGGCGACCGCCGACTGGCTCGACGAACGCTACGGTGTCGCCCCCGAGCGGTACGTCGACTACGCGGCGCTGCGGGGCGATACCTCCGACAACCTCCCGGGCGTTCCCGGGGTCGGCGAGAAGACGGCGGCTCGGCTGATCAGGGACCACGGCGACCTCGAAGGCATCTACGAGCATCTCGACGAGATGACGCCCAAGCTCAGGGAGAACCTCGAGACCGCCAAGGACCAGGTGTTCTTGAACCGGGAGCTGATGCGGCTTCGCCGGGACATCGAGCTCCCCGCCATCGACCTCGACGCGCTGCGTCTCGGGGACTTCGACAAGAGCGCCGTCAAAGAGGTGTTCGATGCCCTCGCCTTCCGCAACCTGTGGGACCGCCTGGCCGAGTACGGCGGATTCGCCACCACCGAGGCCGACACCATCGACACCGATGTCGTCGCCGCCGGGGACGACGACGACATCGCCGCCCTGGCTGCAGGCGGGGACCCGGCCGTCGAGCCGATCTGGGACGCCGACGCTCTCGCCGGCCTCGTCATCGCCGCCGTCGATGGGCGGACCGTCTACGTTCCGTCCGAGCGGCTCGACCCCTTCCTCGACGCCCTGGGTCGGAACGGGGGAGGGATGGTGCTGCACGATGCCAAACCCGTCGTCCGGGCGCTCATCGAGATGGGACTCGACGCCCCGGTGGCCTTCGACACCGCCCTCGCCGCCTACGTCATCAACCCGGCGCAACGCGCTCCGGACCTCGACGAGTTGGCCTACCGGGAGCTCGGGCTGACCGTCGGTCCGGCGGTCGACGACGGTGGCGTCGACGACCAGGGCGCGTTCGACTTCGCCGGATCGGGCCCGGACCTCGATGGCGCTGCACGTCGAGCGATCGCCGCGGGGCGTCTCGTCGATCCCCTCATCGAGCGCCTCGTCGCGCGCGGCGGACGGGAGCTCTACGACGAGATCGAGCGTCCCCTCGTCCCGGTGCTGGCGAGGATGGAGGTGGCCGGGATCGGTGTCGACCGCGCGTACCTCGAGATGCTCGGCAAGGACCTTCGCGACCGGCTCGGTGCTCTCGAGGCGGAGATCCATGACGCCGCCGGCGGCCCGTTCAACATCAACTCGACCCTGCAGTTGCGTGAGCTCCTGTTCGACCGCCTCGGCCTGCCCGTCGTCAAGAAGACCCCCAAGGGTGCCCCATCGACGGACGCGTCGGTGCTGGAGAAGCTCGAGGACCACCATCCGATCGTGGCGGCCATCCTGCGGTACCGGGAGCTGGAGAAGCTCCGATCCACCTACGTCGATGCGCTCGTCAAGCTCGTCGAGCCCGACGGTCGTATCCGTGGCCGATTCAACCAGATGGCCGCGTCCACCGGACGGCTCTCCCAGGAACAGCCCAACCTGCAGAACATCCCGATCCGGACCGAGGAGGGTCGTGCCATCCGCCGAGCCTTCGTGGCGGCCGACGGGGCGACCTTCGTCGTCGCCGACTACTCCCAGATCGAGCTGAGGATCCTGGCGCACCTGTCGGGCGATCCGGGCCTCGTCGAGGCGTTCGCCAACGACATCGACATCCACACCGCCACCGCAGCTCGGGTCGACGGCGTCGCCGTCGACGCCGTCACCTCCGATCAGCGCCGGCGGGCGAAGATGATCAACTTCGGTCTGCTGTACGGGATGGAGGCCTACGGGCTCGCGCAGCGTCTCGGCATCGACCGGGACGAGGCCCAGGCGCACATCGATGCCTACTTCTCACGCTTCCCCCACGTCAAGGAGTTCATGGACGGGATCGTCGACCAGGCACGGGCGACCGGCTACACGACCACCATCCTCGGTCGGCGACGCTACCTGCCGGAGCTCTCCAGCTCCCGGTTCCGGGACCGGCAGATGGGTGAGCGGATGGCGCTCAACGCCCCGATCCAGGGCTCGGCCGCCGACATCATCAAGAAGGCGATGATCGATCTCGACGGGGAACTGCGCGGTCGGCGGCTCGGCACAGAGATGCTCCTCCAGATCCACGATGAGCTCGTCCTGGAGGTGCCCATCGATGAGCTCGACGAGGTGACGACGTTGACTCGGAGCCTCATGGAAGGGGTCGTCGAGCTACGCGTCCCCCTCAAGGTCGAGATGGGCACCGGTCCGACCCTGGCCGACTGCACGCATTGATCCGGGGGCGCGTCGCGTGGTTCCCTCGTGCCGTGCGCTGGGGACGGTGGTGCGCCGTCGGGCCACGTCCAACGGAGCGAGGGTGCCCTGGCGGCCGATTCCTGGTATCTTTCGGGGGCCTTCGACCGACCTTTCGGCCGCGCTCGGAGGAAATCACATTGCAGGCAAGGAGTTGATGCGCTCGTATGGCCATCGAGAACGAGAACGAGCTCACCGTCGACGGTGAGGAACCACAACAGGTGACACCCGTCACCGAGACGGGTGCCGCCGGCACGGAGCCGGTCGCCGAGCCCGCCGCCGAGACCGCCGGTGCAGAATCGAAGGCCGCCGCGTCCGCAGCGGCCCCGGACGTCGAGGCCCCGACGGGGCCGACGACCGAGGCGACGGCCGGAACCACCGAGGCGGCGGAAGAGGCCACGGCCACCGGGCCGATCGGAACGCCCGGGCCCGTCGAGCACCCGCCGGCACCGCGCGAGGAACGCCCCGCCATCACCGCCCCCAAGGATCTGGGCGACCTGCCCGAGGACCTCTCGGCCGAGGACTTCGCCGCCGCCGTCGAGCGCACCGTCTTCCAGTTCAAGGAGGGGGACATCGTCGCCGGCACCGTCGTGCGGGTCGATCCCGACGAGGTCCTCGTCGACATCGGCTTCAAATCCGAGGGGGTCATCCCCTCCAAGGAACTGTCGATCCGCAACAACGCGAACCCTGCCGACGTCGTATCCGTCGGCGAGGAGATCGAAGCGCTCGTCCTCCAGATGGAGGACGAGAACGGCCGACTCGTGCTCTCCAAGAAGCGGGCCCAGTACGAACGTGCCTGGGGCCGGATCGAGCGGATCATGCAGGAAGGCGGCACCGTATCGGGTCCGGTCATCGAGGTCGTCAAGGGCGGACTCATCGTCGACATCGGCCTGCGCGGGTTCCTCCCGGCCAGCCTCGTCGATCTGCGTCGGGTCCGCGACCTGCAGCCGTTCGTCGGTGAGGTGATCGAAGCCAAGGTCATCGAACTCGACAAGAACCGCAACAACGTGGTCCTCTCCCGACGGGCCTACCTCGAAGAGGAGCAAGCCGAACAGCGTCAGGCGTTCCTGTCGGATCTGCAACCGGGGGACATCCGCGAGGGCGTCGTCTCGTCGGTCGTCAACTTCGGCGCCTTCGTCGACCTCGGGGGCATGGACGGTCTCGTCCACGTCTCCGAGCTGTCCTGGCAGCACGTCAACCATCCCGGAGAGGTCGTGTCCGTCGGCGACAAGGTGAAGGTCAAGGTCCTCGAGGTCGACCGTGAGCGTGAGCGCATCTCCCTGTCCATCCGCCAGACCGCCGAAGATCCATGGGACACCTTCATCCGCGACACCGACGTCGGGGCGATCCTCGACGGTGTCGTCACCAAGACGGTGCCGTTCGGCGCCTTCGTCTCGGTCGGAGAAGGGGTCGAAGGGCTGGTCCACGTCTCCGAGATCGCGATGCATCACGTCGAAAGCCCCGAGCTGGAACTCTCCATCGGTCAGCAAGTTCGGGTAAAGGTCACCGAGATCGACGCCGACAGGAGACGGGTGAGCCTGTCCATCAAGCAGGCGCTTCCCGAATGGGAAGAACGCTCCGGAGGCTGGAGCGAGCGGAAACCGACCAAGCCGAAGCGAAGGGAGTTCCAGCGTGAGGACGAAACACCGTCCGATCGTCCATCGTTCTCGGCCGACGCGTCCCTCGAAGCCATCCTCGAGGAGCTCAAGGAACGAGGCATCGGTCGGAGCTGAGCTCCCGCCGGCCGGTCAGGGGAAGATCCTTGACCTGAGGCCTCACAGCGTGCGAACCTTGACCAACGTCACGGGGGGTCTCGACCGGATCCTTTCGCGCTTCACCACCACTCTCGAGGGGAGGGCCAACTGAGATGGGTAGGCGAACCATTGTCCTCGTCATCGCGATCGTCCTTGCGGTCGTCTCGGCATTCGCCGTGTACCGCTACCTGACGACCGTCGAAGGCGACATCCGAGCGGACATCACCGAGGTGAAGGTCTTCAGGGCCACCAACCTCATCGAAACGGGAACCCCCGGATCCGAGGCCCGACCGTTCATCGAGGAGTCCCGAGCGCTCCGCGAAGCCGTCGTCTTCGATGGTTCCACGATCGTGTGCTCCGGCCCGGTGGATCCCTCCGGTGATCCCAACGCCGTCGGCTGTCCGGACAACCCGAAGGACCTCGATGCGCTCCTCGAAGGGCGCGTCGCGGCCGGCCCGGTCAGCGCCGGGCAGCTCATCACCACCGACCAGTGGGTTACCCCGGCGGAGCTGAACTCGATCAGCCTCTCCGAGTCGATCCCGCAAGGCAAGGTGGCCATCTCCGTGCGTCCCGACGAGGTCGGTGCCGTCGGTGGGTTCATCCGGCCCGGCGACAAGGTCAACCTGGTCGCCTCGGCCACGGTGCAGCTCAACAGCTTCATCCAGCTCCTCCAGAACCCGGATCTGCGTGCGTCGATCCTCGGTGAGGGCTTCGCGGCGCCCGACACGGGGACCGACACGACGACCACCGGCGACGGCACCGAGCCCGACATCGTCGGCCAGGTCGCCGAGACCTTGCCGGCGCAGCTCGACTTCACCCAGACGATCCTCCAGAACCTCGAGGTGTTGGCGGTGGGCCCCGACACCCGCCCGAGCCCTCTCGGCACCGGCCTGGAGCCGCAGGGCTCGCAGGTGATCGTTCTGGAGGTGACGCCCGAGCAGGCCGAACAGATCGAGTTCGCGAGGCAGTACACGAGCATCGCCCTGTCGCTGCTGCCCGCCGATGTCCCCTACACTCCGTTCGACTCGACCGGTGTGGTCGTGGACGACCTGTTCACCCTCATCGATCGGATCGCCGAGAACGTGGAGGCCACCGTTGGCGCTTCCGGCAACTGATCACGCAGTGACCCGCTCGGTCCTGGTCGTCGACTCCGACCCGGCCTTCATCGAGGACGCCGAACGCATCTTCGACGGCCAGAAGGTCTACGGCGCCCGCAACATCTCCGACGCCCAGCGCAGGCTGGTCGAGGAGGGCATCGAGCTGGCCGTGATCGGCCCCAGCTTCGCCCACGAGAGCGGGGTCGCCGAGTCGGCGCTGTTGCTCGACGTGCAGCCGGACCTGCCACTCGTGCTCATCTCGGACGTCCTCAACACCGACGTGCTGCGAGCGGCCATCCGGGTCGGCTTCCGGGACGTGATCGACATGCCGCTCACGTCCCAGAAGGTCATCGACATGATGTCGATCATCGAGCAGGTCCACCGGCGGGAGGAGGACGAACGCGCCGGCAAGCACAAGGTCGGCAAGGTCGTGACGATCATGTCGCCCAAGGGTGGCGCGGGCAAGACGATGACCACCTCGAACGTGTCGTTGGCCCTGGCCATGTGGGGCGATCCGAGCCGGGTCGTGGTCCTGGACGCCGACCTCCAATTCGGCGACGTGTGCATCTCCCTCCAGGTCGACCCGGCACACACCATCGTGGACGTGGCCAGGGACATCGACAAACTCGACGAGCCGTTGCTCGAGAGCCTGTTGGCGACCCACAGCTCGGGCATGCGGGTCCTGTCGGCGCCGCTCGAACCGTCCCTCGCCGACGAGGTGTCGACCCAGGTCGTGGTGAAGACCATCGGCATGCTGAAGCGCATGTTCGACTACATCATCATCGACACCGCACCGTTCCTCGACGAGCCCGTCCTGTCCATCCTCGAGCGATCCGACGTGGTCCTGCTCGTCGTCGACATGGATCTGCCGTCGGTCAAGAACGCCAAGCTCGCGCTCGATACGTTGCGGCTGATCAAGTTCCCGTTCGAGAAGATCAAGCTCGTGCTCAACCGCGTCAACTCGAAGGCACGGCTCGACGTCAACGAGCTCGAGCGGTCCCTCGGTCTCGAGGTGCAGGCGGCGATCTCGTCGGACAAGCTCGTGCCTCGGGCCGTCAACGAGGGAGAGCCGGTCGTGTCCCTCTACCCCCGCTCTCGGGTCGCCAAGGACCTGCGCGGTGTGGCGGCGCTGGTCCTCGATGATGACGAGAAGATCCCTGAAGAAGAGTCCAAGCAGCGCCGATGGTTCAAGTAGGTTGCCGGTAGGGCAACGCCGATGAGAACTGGGGAGATCGAATCATGAGCCTCGCCGACAGGGTCAAGGCGGCCCGCGCATCCGAGACGACGGTCGACACGCAGCGCGAGGAGAGCCGCCAGGAGCTCCGCCGCAAGCTGCACTACAAGGTCGTCGAAGGCCTCGGCCCGACGCTCTACGACCGCCAGATGTCCGACGCCGAGCTGAAGCTCCGGGTCATGGAGATGCTCGAATGGGCGCTCGACCAGGAACAGTCCGTTCCGCTGTCGCGGGCGGACCGGCTCAGTCTCCTGCAGGAGATCTCCGACGACGTCCTCGGGTACGGGCCCATCGATCCCTATCTGGCCGACCCGGAGGTCACCGAGATCATGGTCAACGGGCCCCATGCGGTCTGGATCGAGCGGGCAGGCCGCCTGTTCAAGACCGACACCAGGTTCGTGGACGCCACCCACCTGGAGCGGATCATCGAGAAGATCGTCGGCCAGGTCGGTCGTCGGATCGACGAGTCCACCCCGATGGTGGATGCCCGGCTGCCCGACGGATCCCGGGTCAACGCCGTCATCCATCCCCTCGCCATCGGCGGCCCCTACCTCACGATCCGGAAGTTCGCGGTCGACCCGTTCACCGTCGAGGACCTCATCGCCAACAACACCCTGTCCGAACAGGCCGCCGGGCTGGTGAGACGAGCGGTCCGCGGCAAGCTCAACGTGGTGGTCTCCGGCGCTACCGGTTCCGGGAAGACGACGTTGTTGAACGTGCTGTCGAACTTCATCCCCGACGATGAGCGCATCGTCACGATCGAAGACGCCGCCGAACTCCAGCTCAACCAGGTGCATGTGCTCAGCCTCGAAGCCCGGCCTCCCAACCTGGAAGGCAAGGGCCAGGTGACGATCCGCGACCTCGTGCGCAACTCGCTGCGTATGCGACCCGACCGCATCATCGTCGGTGAGGTCCGCGGCGGCGAGGCGCTCGACATGCTCCAGGCGATGAACACCGGTCACGATGGATCCTTGACGACCGTCCACTCCAACTCGCCTCGCGACACACTGGCCCGTGTCGAGACGATGGTGCTCATGGCCGGGATGGACCTCCCGATCCGGGCCATCCGGGAGCAGCTCGCCTCCGCCCTCGACCTGATCGTGCACACCCACCGCCTTCGCGACGGTACCCGAAGGGTGACCCACATCACCGAGGTCGTCGGCATGGAGGGCGACATCATCACCCTGCAGGACCTGATGCTGTTCGACTACGGCATGGGTGTCGACGAGAACGGCAAGTACCTGGGCCGTCTCAAGGCGACTGGGATCCGACCCACGTTCAGCGATCACCTGGAGAACCTGGGCATCGGTCTCCCCGCGGACCTGTTCGCCCCCGAGCCCTTCGCCCGACGATGAGGATCCTCGGGCGCACCATGACGGTCGCGGTCGTGGCGGCCCTCACCATGGCCGTGGCCGCGCCGGCCTTCGCCCAGACCGGGGTGAGAACGGGCGACCCGAAGACGTGGCTCGTCATCGTGGGTGCGATCGCCGCCGGCCTGGCCGCGTTCCTGCTCATCATCATCCTGTTCGGTCGGGCTCCGGGTCGGGAGGCGGCGTTGCGGGGACGCCTCGCCACCTACGGCCAGTCGGTCGACCGGTCCGGGTTCTTCGGACGGTTCCGGGTCCTGCGCCGGGCGGCGAGCACCGCCGAAGGCGTGGCCCGCGAACGAGGGGTGTTCCAGATCATCGAGACGGCGTTGGAGCAGGCCAACCTGCCGCTCCGCCCGGGTGAGGCGATCATCGGCGGTATCGGCCTGGCCTTCATCTTCGGTCTCGTGGTCGGCGCGCTGCTCCAGTCGCTCTTGTTCGGCATCGTCGCCGCGGTGGTGGTGCTGGTGTTGGCGGCCATGACCATCAACATGGTCGCCGCCAGGGAACGGAAGCGCTTCGAGGCGCAACTGCCCGCCACGCTCAACCTGATCGCGACCTCCCTCCGGGCCGGCTACTCGCTCCTCCAGGCGGTCGAAGCCGTCGGGGCGGAGGCCCCGGAGCCGACGTCACGTGAGTTCGGTCGAGCGATCTCGGAGATCCGCCTCGGAAAGTCCGTCTCCGATGCCCTCGGCGACGTCGCCCAGCGCATGGAGTCCCAGGACTTCGAGTGGGCGGTCCTCGCCATCAACATCCAGCGGGAGGTGGGCGGCAACCTGGCCGAGGTCCTCCAGACCACGGCCGAGACGATGCTCCAGCGGAACCGTCTCCGGCGGGAGATGAAAGCTCTCACCGCCGAAGGGCGGGTCTCGGCGTTCGTCCTCGGGGCGCTGCCGTTCTTCCTCTTCGCGGTGATCTTCATCGTGAACCCGACGTACATCAAGCCGCTCATCTCGACCACCCCGGGGCTCGCTGCGATCGGCGCCGCCCTGGTGATGATCATGATCGGGATCATGTGGCTGCAGAAGATCGTGAACGTGGAGATCTGATATGGACCCGTTGCTGTTCGCCGTCATCTCGGTCGGAGTGACCATCGGCGCCTTCGCCTACTACGTCGGCAACGGTGTCGTCCGTGCCCGCCAGAACGCCGGCCGGCGCCTCATGGGCCTGCAGTCGCGCGCCGAGGTCCTGGACGCGAGCTTCTCGGAGCGGGCGCTGGCGCCGGTGGTGCAGAAGATCGGGCGGTTCGCGCTGCGTCTCACCCCGCAGGGATGGGTGACCCGAGCCCAGCACAAGCTGTTGGTGGCCGGATGGGCCGAGCGGATGGATGGCAACACCTGGGCCGCCATCCGGATCCTCACCATCGTCGGTGCGTTCGTCGTCTGGGTCCTCATGCAGGGGATCATCGACTCGAACTCGATGCGGCTCATCTCCCTCGGCGTCCTGGCGGTGGTCGGCTTCTTCGGGCCCGAGGCGATCCTCAACCGCAGGATCGACGAACGTCGCCATGCGATCGAGGTCCAGCTCCCCGACGTGATCGATCTGCTCGTCATCTCGGTCGAGGCCGGCCTCGGTTTCGAGGCGGCGATGGGGCGGGTCGTCCAGAACGTGCCCGGGGAGCTGTCGAGGGAGTTCGCCCGGGCGCTGCAGGAGACCCGTGTCGGGGTGAGCCGTCACGAGGCGCTGCGCAACATGTCGAAGCGCACCGACGTCGACGACCTCAACTCGTTCATCCTCGCCCTCAACCAGGCCGACCAGTTCGGTGTGTCGATCGCCCGGATGTTGCGGGTCCAGGCCGACGAGATGCGTGTCCGGCGCCGACAGCGAGCTCAGGAGCGAGCGTTCGCGGCTCCGGTGAAGATGGTGTTCCCGTTGGTGTTCTTCATCTTCCCCGCGATCTTCGTCGTCATCATCGGACCGGCTGCGATCAGCATCGCCCAGACCCTCGGCTGATCCGGTGACGGACGACCGTCGCGCCGTCGCTTTCCACCGGCGGCTCCAGGTCCGGCACCTGTTCGCCCTGGTGCCGATGTTCCTGCTGGCGGTCCAAGCATCACGTCCGATCGTCGACAACTCGTTCCTCTGGCATGTACGAGCCGGTGCCGCCCAGCTCGACGCAGGACGGGTTCTGACGACGGACCCGTTCTCGTATTCGATGGCCGGGACTCCGTGGAGGACCCAGTCGTGGCTGGCCGAGTTGTTCTACGCGTCGCTCGAGCGGATCACCGGAGGGATCGGGTGGACCCCCTGGTTCGTGTTCGGTGCCTCCGCATTGGCGCTCGGGTTGGTCGGGATCGCCATCTACCGATCGACCAGTGACACGGTCGCCGTCGGGCTCTGGTCGCTGATCATGGCGTGGTTGGCCGTCCCGCTGGTCCAGCCCCGTCCGGTGGTGGTGAGCTTCGGGTTGCTGGCGGCGCTGGTCCTCGTCTCCGAGGACGACGAGCGTCTCGCCTGGATCGTTCCCGGGCTCGTATGGGTGTACGCCGCGGTCCATGGCTCATGGATCCTCGGGATCGGCCTCCTCGTCCTTCAGTCGGTGCGCCGCAGGTCGTGGCGGCTGCTGGCGGCGACCGGGATCGGGCTCGTGTTCGCCACGCTGACGGCCCATGGCCTCGGCGTGTGGGAGTTCCTCATCGTCTTCGCTCGCAACCGGGGAGCCCTCGGGATGCTGGGGGAGTGGCAACCGCCGGAGTTCGGCGACATCTTGCAGGCGCCCTACGTCCTGTTGATCGCCGGGGTCCTGTGGGCGGCCGTGGGAGGGAAGCTCCGTTCCCGGGACCTGATCCTCATCCTGCCGTTCCTGTTCTTCGGCCTCACCACCAAGCGTGCCGTCTATCCGGCGGCCATCGTCCTCGCGCCCTTCGCGGCGCGGGCATGGACGCCGGGCGAGCGCCTCCGTTCGAGCACCGGCGGGATCGTCGTGTGGGCTGCGGGCGCCACGGTGGCCGCGTTGGTGATCGCTCCGCTGTTGGTGGTTCCCGCCTCGTTGGATCCGGGTCGGTTCCCTGCTGCCGCCGTTGTCGATCTGGCCGGGCCGCAACCGTTCTTCCACGACGACTCCGTCGGCGGATACCTGATCTATTCTCGCTGGCCCGAGGAGCAGGTGTTCGTGGACGATCGGGCGGAGCTCTACGGAGAGACCTTCTTCCGTCGCTACCTGCGTGCCACCGCCGGCGAGTACGAGGACCTGTTCGCCGAGTACGGGTTCGATGCGGTGATCGCCAAGGCCAACTGGTCGCTCGTGGACGTGCTCGAGTCCGACGGGTGGAAGGCGTACTACCGCGATGACGCGTTCGTGGTGCTGCGGCGGGAGTGAGCCGGTGCCGGGGTGGTGACGCGATGGAGGGGTCCGGTTGCCCGGACCCCTCCATCGTCGTGTGTGTCGGGCCTTACGGCAGCGAGGTGCCGGCGGTCGACAGGGTGCTGGAGACCTTGTTGCCGAGCAGGATGATCGCGGCGATCGCAACGATGGCGATCAGGGCGACGAGCAGCGCGTACTCGACGAGGCTGGCGCCGTCTTCCTCGGCGAGCCTGGTCTGAATCGACGTCCAGAGTCGAAGCATGTTCTCTACCTCCTAGTGGCAGGGTGATCCGATACCAAAGCTACGACACGGGTCCCCTCGTGACCATGGGTCGGCCGACCCAATTCCCTCGGGACCGACGTTCTCGACGTCGGGGAGTTCGTGGTGCTGCGGCGGGAGTGAGCCGGTGCCGGGGTGGTGACGCGATGGAGGGGTCCGGTTGCCCGGACCCCTCCATCGTCGTGTGTGTCGGGCCTTACGGCATCGAGGTGCCGGCGGTCGACAGGGTGCTGGAGACCTTGTTGCCGAGCAGGATGATCGCGGCGATCGCAACGATGGCGATCAGGGCGACGAGCAGCGCGTACTCGACGAGGCTGGCGCCGTCTTCCTCGGCGAGCCTGGTCTGAATCGACGTCCAGAGTCGAAGCATGTTCTCTACCTCCTAGTGGCAGGGTGATCCGACACCCATGCTACGACTTCGGGGGTCGGGTCACCATGGGTCGGGCGACCTATTGGCGTCGGGTGGGAACGACCGAAGGGTCAGGAAGGTCCGAGGCCGAGCCGGATGGCTTCGACGGCCGCCTGGGTACGGTCGGAGATCCGGAGCTTCTCGTAGATGCTCGCCAGGTGGTTCTTGACGGTCTTGTGGGAGATGTACAGCTCGTCGGCGATGTCGGCGGTGCCGGAGATGCCGCGGGCGAGGAGGGCGAGGATCTCGCGCTCGCGGGCCGTGAGGGAATCGGCGTCCGGTCCGAGCGAGGGCTCCCGGTACCGATCGAGGATGGCGTCGGGATCGTCGGCGTCGATGAGCGACTCGCCGGCGTGGACGGCGCGGATGGTGGCGGCGACGTCCGGCAGCGGAGTGGCCTTCGAGAGGAACGCCCTGGCACCCACGGCGCGGGCCCGGTTGCGGTGTTCGTCGTCGGCGTGCATCGTCATGATGACGGCCCGGTGTCCCGCGCCGAGGTCGCGCAGCGCGGAGAGGCCACTGCCGTCGGGCATCTCGATGTCGACCAGGAGCACGTCGGGGAGGATGTCGGGGGCCAGGGTCCGCAACGCCTCGACCGTGGCCGCCGCGCCGGCCACCTCGAAGTCCGGGATCCTGCCCAGGGCCTGGGACAGGCCGTCGAGGAGCAGATGATGGTCGTCGGCGATGAGGATCCGGATCATCGACTTCCCCAATGGAGTTCGACGGTCGTTCCCGCATGCCCGGACTGGATCGTCAGTCGTCCTCCGATCTTGTCGGCTCGTTCCCGCATCCCGATGATCCCCCAATGACCGGGGGTTCTGGCCCCCGGGTCGAACCCCCGCCCGTCGTCGGTCACCGACAGGCGACCGCGGTCGTGGTCGACCGAGCCGGCGATGGTGATCTTGGAGGCGTCGGCGTGCTCGACCGCGTTACGAACGGCCTCGGTGAGGATGGCGGCGAGCTCCTCGGCGATGCCGTCTCGAGGTGGGCGCTGCTCGTCCAACTCGACGATCACGGCCGGACCGTCCGCGTCGATCTCGCCGACGACGGCGTGGGCGCACTCGACGAGACTGGACGACCGCACCGCGCGGAGATCCTCGACGGTCGCTCGGATGCTCTCGACCACCCTGGTGGCGGTCTCGCGTAGCGCCGCGAGCTGCGCGGCCGTGGTGTCGTCACCGTCGGCGTCCATGGCCAGGAGGTCGATCCCGAGCCCCAAGGAGGCGACGGCGGGCCCGATCTCGTCGTGCAGTTCCCTGGCCAGCCGGAGTCGCTCCTCGCGGACGGCCCGGGCGGCGATCTCGGACAGGAGCGCGATGTTGTCGAAGGCCAGGGCGATCGGTCGGAGCATCGTCTCGATGACGTCGTCGCTGCGGTCGGATCGGTCCGCGTCCGCAGGGGGCCAGATGCGGAGTTCCCCGAGGCGGCGCGACGCGATGCTGATCGGGTAGCGGCGGGCGTCGGCGGGCGATCCGGGTTCGCCTCGGCGAGCGACCACGACCTCGGTGGGCTGGGAGATGCGGACCTCGGCTCCCACGAAGTCGACATGCTGCGCGAGGTCACGGAGCGCGGTCCGTCCCACGCCGACCGGGTTCAGTTCAGAGGCGGTGGCGAGCTCACCGAGGCTGAGGAGCAGGTCGTGTGACGCTTCGAGGCGTTCGAGGCGTTGGGCGTCCAGGAGGGTGGTGCGTGCCAGTCGCTCTGCCCGAAGTTGCTCGTCGATGAGGATGCGGCGCGCCTGGGAGAAGGTCACCGCGACGAGGGCGTAGAAGAGACTGGCCTGGAGGAGCTGTGCCGACGGGATGGGCCTCGCCAAGAGGGCGTCGCCGACGGTGAGGGCGACGATCGCGGCGGCGGTGGTCGACGCCCCCAGGACCGTGCCGTACCGGACCGATGCGTAGTAGACCGGGGCGGCGAGGAACAGCACGAAGGGGCTCTCCGAGCCCCCGGTCGACCAGGCGGCGAAGCCGCCGACGGCCACGCCGGAGAGGGCGAAGATCCACGCCGTGCGCGGTGACGACGAGCGGAGGCCGGCGTGGAGCGCGGCAGCATACGCGCCGGCGGCGGCCATGGCCGCCAGGGCCGGTGGCGTCGGGCCGCGGGCGATCGTCACGAGCGAGGCTCCGAGCACCGTCGAGCCCCACAGGAGGCCGAGGAGGATGCGGTCGAACCTCGCCTCCCATTCGGTCGCGCGGTTCACCATGGGAAGCAGGGTACAGTCGTCGGATGTCGTCTCACGGGATTGCATCGGCACCGATCCGGGTGGTCCTGAGCGGAGGGATCGGATCGGGCAAGAGCACCGTCGCCGAGCTCCTGGAACACCGCGGGTGGAAGGTGATCCCGGGCGACAGGCTCGGCCACGAGGTCCTCGAACCGGACGGGGAGGCGTTCGAAGCCGTCGCTCGGACCTGGCCCGAGGTCGTCCGGGATGGTCGCATCGACCGAGGAGCGTTGGCGACGATCGTGTTCTCGGACCCCGCGCAGCTCGAACGCCTCGAGGCGATCACCCATCCCGCCATCGCGCGGCGGATCGCCGCGGCGGTGGGGGAGGCCGGCGATCGGCCGGTCGCGGTGGAGATCCCGATCATCGCCGGCGGGTTGGTCGACCCGTCGTGGACGAGGGTCGTCGTGGATGCTCCCCGGGAGGTCCGTTTCGCCAGGGCGGTGGCTCGGGGCGGTGATCCCGGCGACGTCGAGCGTCGCATGGCGTCGCAGCCCGACCGAGAGACCTGGCTGCGGTGGGCCAACGAGGTGATCGACAACACCGGCGACCTGGCGGCATTGGAGGAGGAGGTCGATCGTCTCGTGGAGCGCATCACGACGACGCCGAGCTGAGGGATCTGTCACAGGGGAGCGGTACCCTGTCCGGGAGCCCGGAGGACCGATGAGACCGTTTCGTGTGCATTCCGATTTCTCGCCCGCGGGCGACCAGCCGGAGGCCATCGCTCGCCTCGCCGACGGCATCCACCGCGGCGAGCGGTTCCAGACCCTGTTGGGCATCACCGGCTCCGGCAAGTCGGCCACCATCGCCTGGACCATCGAGCAGGTCCAGCGACCCACCTTGGTCCTCGCGCCGAACAAGGCGCTCGCCGCGCAGCTCGCCAACGAGTTCCGTCAGTTCTTCCCCGACAACCGCGTCGAGTACTTCGTCAGCTACTACGACTACTACCAGCCGGAGGCGTACATCCCGCAGACCGACACGTACATCGAGAAGGAATCCACGATGAACGACGAGATCGATCGGCTGCGGCACTCGGCGACGGCGGCGTTGCTCACCCGCCGGGATGTCATCATCGTGGCCTCGGTGTCGGCGATCTACGGTCTCGGATCCCCCGAACAGTACGAAGGGCAGCTCCTCCGCCTCGTCCGCGGCGTCGAGTTCCCCCTCCAGGATGCCGTCCGCAAGCTCGTCGACATCCAGTACGAACGCAACGAGGTGAACCTCATCCGCGGCAAGTTCCGCCTCAAGGGTGACACCCTCGAGGTGTTCCCGTCCTATGAGGAGACCATCTTCCGCATCGAGTACTGGGGGGACGAGGTCGAGCGGATGCTGCGGATGAACCCCGTCACCGGTGAGGTCATCGAGGAAGTCGAGGACCTGTGGATCTATCCGGCGAGCCACTATGTGACGTCGTCGGAACGGATCGAGCGGGCGTTGGTCGGTATCGAGTCCGAGCTGCACACCCGTCTCGGTCATCTCGAGGATCGGGGGAAGCTCCTCGAGGCTCAGCGTCTCCGGATGCGGACCGCCTACGACATGGAGATGCTGCGTGAGGTGGGCATGTGCCCGGGGATCGAGAACTACTCCCGCTACCTCGACGGTCGCGAACCGGGAGAACCTCCCTACACGCTCCTCGACTACTTCCCCGACGACTACCTCACCGTGGTCGACGAGAGTCACGTCACGATCCCGCAGATCCACGGTCAGTACGCCGGCGACCGGTCCCGCAAGGAGGTCCTCGTCGAAAACGGGTTCCGGCTGCCGTCGGCGATGGACAACCGTCCGCTCACGTTCGAGGAGTGGTACGCCCGCACCAACCAAGCGATCCTGCTGTCGGCGACGCCGGGTCCGTGGGAGCTGCGCGAATCCGCCCGGATCGTCGAGCAGATCATCCGCCCGACGGGCCTCGTCGACCCCGAGGTCGAGGTCCGGCCCACAAGAGGCCAGATCGACGACCTGATCGAGGAGGTCCGCACCCGTGCGGTCAACGATCGTCGCGTCCTCGTGACGACCTTGACGAAGAAGATGGCCGAGGACCTCACCGACTACCTCCTCGAACTCGGCGTCAAGGCACGCTACCTCCACAGCGACATCGACACCCTCGAGCGGGTCCAGATCCTCCGCGACCTGCGTCTCGGCGACTACGACGTGCTGATCGGCGTCAACCTGCTGAGGGAAGGGCTCGATCTCCCCGAGGTGTCGCTCGTGGCGATCCTCGACGCCGACAAGGAAGGCTTCCTGCGCTCGGAGACGAGCCTCGTCCAGACCATCGGGCGCGCCGCCCGCAACGTCGAGGGTGCGGTCATCATGTACGCCGACGAGGTGACCGACTCGATGCGACGAGCGCTCGACGAGACCAACCGGCGACGGCGGGTCCAGATCGCCTACAACCAAGAGCACGGCATCGACCCGCAGACGATCAGGAAGAAGGTGTCGGACATCCTCGAGCTGGTCCAGTCGTCTCACGATGGCCCGTCGACCGACCGGCGGGCCAGGGAACTCCGGCGCCGCGAGCCGCTGCATCTCGACACCCCCGACCTCCGGCGCTTGATCCAGAGCCTCGAGGACGAGATGCGCGAAGCGGCCGTCGAGTTGCGCTTCGAGTACGCGGCCAGGCTCCGCGACGAGATCAACGAGTTGAAGCGGGAACTCGCCGAGCTCGTCGAGGCGGCGAGATGACCGGTCGGTGAGCGGCACCTCGCCGGTACACTCGCCCAGCGTCGTCGGAGCGACAAGGGGCACGATGCCAGCCGACAAGATCGTCGTCAAAGGTGCGCGAGAGCACAACCTGAAGGGACTCGATCTCGAGCTTCCGAGGGAGAAGCTCATCGTGTTCACGGGCCTGTCCGGCTCCGGCAAGTCGTCGCTGGCGTTCGACACCATCTACGCCGAGGGTCAACGCCGCTACGTCGAGAGCCTCTCGGCATACGCCCGGCAGTTCCTCGGCCAGATGGACAAGCCGGATGTCGACTTCATCGATGGCCTGTCGCCGGCGATCTCCATCGATCAGAAGACCGCAGGCCGGAACCCGCGCTCGACGGTCGGCACGGTCACCGAGATCCACGACTACCTGCGGTTGCTCTACGCCCGGATCGGCGTCCCGCACTGCCCCAACGACGGCAGCCCCGTCGCCCGTCAGACGCCCCAGCAGATCGTCGACAAGATCCTGGAGCTGGAGGAGGGCACCCGGTTCCTCGTCCTGGCCCCCGTGATCCGCGGGAGGAAGGGCGAGTACGAGGCGCTGCTCAAGGACCTCGCCAAGCAGGGGTTCTCACGGGCACGGATCGACGGGGAGGTCCGCGACCTGACCGAGGACATCAAGCTCGATCGCTACTTCCAGCACACGATCGAGGTGGTCGTCGATCGGCTCGTCCGGAAGGACGGGATCGAGCGGCGCCTGACCGATTCCCTGGAGACCGCGTTGCATCTGGCCGAGGGGATCGCCCACATCGACATCGTCGACGGGCCCACCCTCGCCTTCAGCCAGGACTTCGCCTGCCCCGAATGCGGACTGTCGTTCCAGGAGCTGCAGCCGAGGAACTTCTCGTTCAACTCTCCCTACGGGGCATGTCCCGACTGCAGCGGCCTCGGGACGCGGTACTCGGTCGATCCGGACCTCATCGTTCGCCATCCGGATCGGTCGCTGGCCGCAGGAGCGATCACGCCGTGGACGGGCCGCCACCGGACGACCTACTACCAGCGGCTCATCAAGGCCGTGGCGGAGGCGGAGGGTATCGACATGACGGTCCCGTGGAAGGACCTCCCCGACGCCCACCGAACCATGATCCTGTATGGGACCGGGACCGACTCCAGCTACACCATCTCGTACACCAACCGATTCGGTCGAGAACGACGCTACGACGCCACCTACGAGGGGGCCGTACCGTGGCTGGAACGCCGCTACGCCGACGCCGAATCGGACGGGGCGAGGGACTCGTACCAGCAGTACATGCGGGAGGTTCCCTGTGACTCCTGCGGCGGAGGCCGTCTCAACCCGATCTCGTTGGCGGTCACCGTCGCCGGGCGGACGATCTTCGAGATCTCGTCGGTGTCGCTCAAGGAGACCCGAGCGTTCCTCGATGAGCTCCGGCTCGACGAGCGTGAGGCGATGATCGCCGAGCGGGTCGTCAAGGAGATCCGGTCGCGCCTCGAGTTTCTCATCGACGTCGGTCTCGATTACCTGACGTTGATGCGGTCGGCGGCGACGCTCGCCGGAGGCGAGGCGCAACGGATCCGGCTCGCCACCCAGGTCGGCTCAGGCCTCGTCGGTGTCCTGTACATCCTCGATGAGCCGTCGATCGGGCTGCATCAGCGCGACAACCAGCGCCTCATCGAAACGCTCGTGCGTCTCCGCGACCTCGGCAACACCCTGATCGTGGTCGAACACGATGAGGACACCATCCGTGTCGCCGACCACATCGTCGACATCGGTCCGGGGGCGGGTGAGCACGGCGGCTCCATCGTGGCGGAAGGGACGCTGGAGGACATCGTCGCCGAACCGGCCTCGATCACCGGCGACTACCTCTCTGGACGACGGTCGATCGAGGTCCCCGCGACGCGGCGGGTCGGGACGGGCCCCGAGATCGTGGTCCGCGGAGCGACCGAGAACAACCTGAAGGACATCGACGTGGCCTTCCCTCTGGGGACGTTCGTCTGCGTCACCGGGGTCTCGGGCAGCGGCAAGTCGTCCCTCGTCCAGGACATCCTGTCGAACGGCCTCCACGCGGAGCTCCACGGGGCCCGTACGCTCCCCGGCCGCCACCGACGCATCGACGGCCTCGAACACATCGACAAGGTCATCAACATCGACCAGTCGCCGATCGGCCGGACCCCTCGCTCCAACCCCGTCACCTATACGAAGGCGTTCGACGCCATCCGGCAGCTCTTCGCCGCGACCCCCGAGGCGCGGGTCCGCGGCTGGAAGCCGGGGCGGTTCTCGTTCAACGTCGCCGGTGGACGCTGCGAGACCTGCAAGGGCGACGGCACCCTCAAGATCGAGATGCATTTCCTTCCCGACATCTACGTGCCGTGCGAGACGTGCAAGGGCAAGCGCTACAACCGGGACACCCTCGAGGTGACGTTCAAGGGCCATTCGATCGCCGACGTCCTGGAGATGTCGATCGAGGAGGCCGTCCACTTCTTCGAGAACCAACCCCGGATCGCGCGCATCCTCGGCACCCTCGACGAGGTGGGTCTCGGCTACGTGCGTCTGGGACAGCCGGCGACGACGCTGTCGGGCGGCGAAGCCCAGCGTGTGAAGTTGGCGTCGGAGCTCGGGAAGCGGTCCACCGGGAGGACGTTCTACATCCTCGACGAGCCGACGACCGGACTTCACTTCGAGGACGTCAAGAAGCTCCTCAGGGTCCTACAGCGTCTGGTGGATTCGGGCAACACGGTGGTGGTCATCGAGCACAACCTCGACGTCGTCAAGTCGGCGGATTGGGTGATCGACCTCGGCCCCGAAGGCGGAGACGAGGGTGGGCGGGTCGTCGCCGCGGGGACCCCCGAGCAGGTGGCGGGCGTTCCCGAGTCCTATACGGGCAAGTTCCTGCGTGACGTGCTGTCGGTCTGACGCCGGAGCCACGCGACGGTGACGACCGCCACGGCGACCAGGAGCAGGTTCCGAACGACCACGGCGATCGCCCACCACGGTGACGCAGGGCTCCAGAACATGAGATAGCCGATCGTCAGGGCTGACATGGGAACCCACAGGCGCAGCACTCGACGGTCGTCGGAGAAGGCCAGCAGCGGCGTCGGCCACAGGAGGAATTGCGCGGACAGCAGCGGGGACCCGAGGAGGACCGCGACGGTGGCGGTGGCGAGCATGGCCGGGACACCGCCGATCCGGAACGGGCGTCGAACCGCGCCGAGCGCGGCGGCGGCGACGACCGCTCCGATCGCGGCCTCCAACGCGATGGCCCACGGCCCGACCTCCACATAGCCGGCCCTGGCGTGGGTCGCCAGCGCCAGTGGCTGCCCGGCGAGGTGGCGCCACAGGAGGATCAGTGAGCCGGCCACCGTCTCGATGTGGATGCCGGAGAACGATCGTCCGGCACGGAACCCGGGGGTGAGCATCAATGCGACCCACAACCCGACCGTGACGGCGACGAGCCCCGCGGCGCGGGCCCGGCGACCTTTCCACCACTCCGCCAGGGCGAACACCACGGGCCATCCCTTGGCGAAGATCCCGATGAGCGTGGCGCCGAAGCCGGCTCGTGTGCGGTCGGCCAGGAACCCCCACAGGGCGATGGCGGCGGCGACCATCGCAACGATGTCGTTGCGGAACAGCACGAGGGGAAGGAGCGGGAGCACCAGGACGAGCCAGCGACCGACGGCCGCGTCGTGGTCCAGGGACCGCCCGGCGCGATCCACGGCCCATCCTCCGAGCGCGAGCATCCCCACCGAGACGCCGGCGAAGGTCACCGCCGGGCTCATGCCGCTGGCCGACGAGACGGCGAACGCGAGGGCCATGGGCACGATCGCCAAGGGGAGATGTTCCATGGTCGCATCGACGTAGGGCAGATGACCCGCGGCGATCTGCGCGATCCGTTCGGGGTAGAGGAACGGATCGCCGGTGAGGACCGACTCGGCGCCGACCGACCTCGCGGCGATGCCGCCGATGGCCGCGACCACGAAGGCCAGTACCGACCCGGCGGCCAGGGCCAGGCCCCAGTGGGCGGCGAGGCGCCGCAACGGTTCTTGCATCGAGCCAGAAGGTAGGGGATGCTCCCGGGCATGGGAAGCACTCGGCCGATCGACGATTGGGACCCGATCGCTCCGTGGTGGAGGCGGGAGGTGGCCGACGATCCCGTCTACACCGACCAGATCCTCCCGATGCTCGAGTCGCTCCTCCCGGCGCCCGAGGGCGTCGTGGTCGATCTCGGATGCGGGGAGGGGCAAGGCATGCGTCGGGTCGTCGAGCGAGGCGGCCATCCGGTGGGATGCGATCTGTCTCGGGCGCTTCTCGGTGTCGCTCGTACCGCCGGTCCGGTCGTGCGATGTCGGCTTCCGGACCTGGGATGGCTCCGCGACGGTGTGGTCGACGTCGCGTACTCGGTGTACGTCCTCGACCTCCTCGGTGATGCCGCCGGCTTCTTCGCCGACACGGCGCGGGTCGTCCGGCCCGGTGGTGCGCTGGTGGTGATCATCAACCATCCGGCCTACACGCCGCATGCGGCGGGCCCGATCATCGACGTCGACGGGGAGGTGCTGTGGCGATGGGGCGCGTACCTCCAGTCGGGGACGAGCCTGCAACCGGCCGGCGGCGACACGGTGATCTTCCATCATCGGTCGATGAGCAGCCTGCTCACGACGGCGGCCGCGGCGGGATGGTCGCTCGTCGAGATGCGGGAGGAAGGACTCGGTGCCGCCGCCATCGCCAGGGAGCCGGGCTACCGGGGACAGGAGGGGATCCCTCGCGTGCTCGGCCTGTGCTGGCGTCGCCTGCCGTGACCATCGAGGCTCAAGTGGAGCGTTCGGCGAGCCGATGCAATCACGACGGGTGGAGGCTCGGAAGCAAGGAGCGACGATGGACAACCAGCATCTCGTGGCATTCGAGTACGGGTCCGGGACGGTCTGGGGTTACGTCGAGGCCGGGTCGCCGGCCGAGGTGACGGAGTTCCTCCCCGAGGTGGACGTCTACGAGACGGCTCCCGCGTGGATGGACGAGGAGCGCCTCGGAGCGCTCAGACAGGAAGCGGTTCCGGTGGCGGCGGACGGGTGCCTCGACGAGCTGGTTCAGCGCTACCCACGGTACTGAGGACCCCTCGATGCCGGCCCGCCGCCGATAGACTCGCGTCGGTGCGCAGGCCCGCTCCGTCCGAGATCCCAGATTCGCCGGGCGTCTATCTCTTCCGCGACCGTCACGGAGCCGTCCTCTACGTGGGCAAGGCCAAGTCGCTGCGGAAGCGCCTCGCGAACTACTTCGCGCGTGATCTGCCCGCCCGCACCGCAGCGATGGTCTCGGCGGCTTCATCGGTGGAGTGGATCCTCACCGATTCGGAGGTCGGCGCGATCATGGTCGAGTACTCGCTCATCCAGGAACACAAGCCGCGTTTCAACATCCGTCTGCGAGACGACAAGAGCTTCCCGTATCTCGCGATCACGAGGAACCAGCGATGGCCCAGGGCGATGGTCGTGCGTGGCAAGCGGAGGAAGGGCGTGGAGTACTTCGGCCCCTACGCCCACGCCTACGCGATCCGCCAGACCCTCGATCATCTGTTGCGCACGTTCCCGGTCCGGACCTGCACGGACGCCAAGTTCTCCCGCCACGAGGCTCAGGGGCGGCCGTGTCTGCTCTTCCACATCGAACGCTGCTCGGGCCCGTGTGTCGGTGAGGTCGCGGCCGACGACTACGCGCGTTTCGTCGATGGCCTGGCAGGGTTCCTCTCGGGCGACTCCCAACCGGTCATCGATCGCCTCGAGACCGAGATGCGCGGCGCCGCCGACGCCGAGGAGTTCGAGCGTGCCGCTCGGCTCCGCGACCAGCTCGCCGCCGTTCGCAGGGCGACCGAGACCCAGGAACTGGTCACCGAGCGGCCGGAGGACTTCGATGTGATCGCCGTCCACGGCGACGATCTCGAATCGTCTCTCATCGTCCTCAATGTTCGCCGAGGACGGGTCACGGGTCGCATGACGAGGGTCGTCGACCGCGTCGAGGACGTGACGGACGCCGGGCTCGTCGAGACCATGGTGCTCCAGTTGTACGGGAGGGACCGGCCTCCACCCCTCGTGCTCGTTCCAACGCTTCCGAACGACCCGGCACTGTGGGAGGCGTGGCTCGGGGAGCGGCGGGGCGCCAAGGTCGAGCTCCGAGTCCCGCGCCGAGGCCCGAAGCGACGCATCATGGAGACGGCCGGGCGGAACGCCGCCGACGAGTTCTCTCGACACCGGCTCCGCCGCAACGCCGATCACAACGCGAGGGCTCGTGCGCTCAACAGCCTGCAGGAGGCGCTCGGGCTCCCGGAGTCGCCGCTGCGGATCGAATGCTTCGACGTCTCGACCATCCAGGGCCGTGACACGGTGGCGTCGATGGTGGTCTTCGAGGACGCGCTCCCGCGACGGTCCGACTACCGACGCTTCAAGATCAAGACGGTGTCCGGACAGGACGACTTCGCGTCGATGGAGGAGGCCGTCCGGCGGCGCTTCATGGCGTACCTCGCCGAGCGGGATCTTCCGGTCGATCGACGGGGGCGCTTCTCTTACCCGCCGTCGTTGGTCGTGATCGATGGTGGCGCCGGTCAGCTCGGACGGGCCGTCGCGGTCCTCGAGGAGCTGGATCTCGACATCCCGGTCATCGGGCTCGCGAAACGACTGGAGGAGGTGTATCTCCCCGGCGTCCCCGACCCGGTGGTCATCCCTCGAGGAGAAGAGGCGCTCTACCTCCTCCAGCAGGTGCGGGACGAGGCGCATCGCTTCGCCATCGGCTACCACCGCACGCTCCGCGGGAAGCGGATGGCCGCGTCCGTCCTCGACGACGTGCCGGGCATCGGCGAGCAGCGGAAGAAGGCGCTCCTGCGGCGTTTCGGTTCGGTCAAGCGGATCCGTCAGGCCACCGTCACCGAGCTCGCCGACGTCGTGCCGGGGACCGTCGCCGAGGAGCTGTACGCTTCGTTGCACGGCGGCCGACGGGCCGAAGAGGAGGTCGGATGAGCGAAGCGTCCCATGTGGTGATCGTCACCGGACTCTCCGGCGCCGGCCGGTCCCAGGCGGCGAAGGTCCTCGAGGACGTCGGCTACTTCGTCATCGACAACATCCCGCCTGCGGTGGTCGGAACGGTCGTCGACCACGCCGGCGCCGGTGTCACACGGTCGCATGTGGCCTTGGTGATCGACAGCCGGGGTGGCTTGACCGCCGAGGATCTCGAGTCCGTGCTCCTCGGTCTCCACGGTCGCGGGTTCCGTACGACCGTCCTCTATCTCGACGCGGACGATGCCACGTTGATCCGACGCTACGAGGAGGCACGGCGCCCGCATCCCGCCGACGGTGCCACCCTGGCGGAGTCGATCGCCGCCGAGCGCGCCGCCTTCGAAGCGATCAGGGGCGCGGCGGACGTCATCGTGGACACGTCGGACCTCAACGTGCATCAGCTCCGAGGTCGCCTTCGGGAAGCCTTCGCCACGGCATCGACCGACGCCACGATGCGGGTCGACGTGACGTCCTTCGGGTTCAAGCGAGGGGTGCCGCGGGTCGTCGATCTGCTTCTCGACGCCCGGTTCCTTCCCAACCCACACTGGGAACCCGAACTGAGACCACTCACGGGGCTCGACGCACCCGTGCGGGAGTTCGTGCTCGGCCAGGACGACGCCGTCGAGTTCATGGGCAAGATCGAGGATCTCCTCGATTTCTTGGTGCCTCGCTATCAGGCCGAAGGCAAGTCGTACCTGACCGTCGGCGTGGGATGCACCGGCGGGCGCCATCGCTCGGTCGCGATCGCAGAGGCGATCGGGGAGCACCTCGCGGAGCGGGGCATCGAGGTCACGGTGCATCATCGCGATGCGGGGGTGGAGACGGACGATGGTCGCGGGCGCTGAGCGAGTCGGGACCGAGCCGGCCGGGATCCTCGAGGAGCTCCTCGCCGACGTCGAGGGCCCGCGTGTCGTGGCGGTCGGCGGAGGTCACGGGCTCGCTGCCGCGTTGGGTGGGATCCGAGGGTACGCAGGGCGGGTCGACGCCGTCGTCACCGTCGCCGACGACGGCGGATCGTCAGGTCGGCTCGCCCCTGCCCTCGACATCCCCCCTCCCGGGGACATCCGGCAGTGTCTGGTGGCGTTGACCCCCGACGAGTCGGTGTGGCGGCAGCTCTTCGAATACCGGTTCGCCGGAGCCGACGTGATGGGCCACTCGATGGGCAACCTGATCCTGGCTGCGCTCGCCGACATCGAGGGGTCCTTCGACCGGGCGCTGGCGTCCGCGGAGCGTCTGTTGGGTTCGGTCGGCTCGGTCATCCCCGCGGCACCCGAGCACCTCCGTCTCGAGGCGACGATCGGCGGCGCGACGGTGCGAGGTCAGGTCGCGATCTCCCTGGCCAGGGGACCGGTCGAGGCGATCCGGGTGCTTCCCAGGGAGGCGAAGGCGACACCGCGGGCGGTGGAGGCGATCGAGTCGGCCGACCAGATCGTTCTCGGCCCCGGCAGCCTGTATACGTCGATCATGGCGGCGCTGGTCGTGCCGGGCATCACCGAGGCGATCAACCGTTCGTCCGGCCAGCTCGTGTACGTGGTGAACCTGACCACCCAGGACGGCGAGACCCTCGGGATGGACGCCGCCGACCATCTCGACGCGTTGATCCGGCTGACCGGCGTGCGTCCCCCCGCTGCTATCGTCGCGCCGAAGGAGCCCGTGGACGCCGCACCTCCGTTGGAACCGGTCCGGGTCGACGGCGATGTGCTGGCCACCTACGGCGTCGATCTGGTGACGGCCGATCTGGTGGATCGGAGGTCGTCGAGGCCGGTGCATGACCCCGACGCGTTGGGGGTCGTCCTGGGCAGCATCGTCGAGTGAGTTCCGGGAAGGGTGGCAGCATGCGGGTAGCGATCAACGGGTTCGGTCGGATCGGACGGAACTTCCTCCGCGCCGGCAAGGGCGGGGAGATCTTCGGTGAGCTGTCCAAGGCGATCCGAGGCGCCGATCTCACCGACACCGAACGACTCTCGAGCACGCTGGAGCGGCTCAAGACCGCGGTGCTCGGCCTCGACATCGTCGCCATCAACGACCTGTCGAACGCCGAGATGCTGGCGCATCTCCTCGAGTACGACACCGTGCACGGGCGGTATCCGGGGTCGGTCGAGCTCCTCGGCGGTGAGCTGCTCGTCGATGGGGATCGGATCAAGGTGTTCTCCGAGCGCGACCCGGCCGATCTGCCGTGGGCGGACCTCGGGGTCGATGTGGTGATCGAATCCACCGGCGTGTTCCGCACCCACGATCTGGCGTCGAAGCATCTGGAAGCGGGGGCGAGCCACGTGATCGTGTCGGCGCCCATGAAGGATCCCGACTACTCGGTGGTGCTCGGGGTCAACGACGACGGCCTCGACCCGGCATCCCACAAGATCATCTCGAATGCCTCGTGCACCACCAACTGCGTGGCTCCGATGATCAAGGTCCTCAACGACGCCTTCGGGATCGAGCGCGGGGCGTTCACGACGGTGCATGCCTACACGAACGACCAGCGGATCCTCGATCTCGTCCACAAGGATCCCCGCCGAGCCCGCGCCGCGGCCCAGAACATCATCCCGACGACCACGGGAGCGGCCACGGCGATCGGCAAGGTCCTCCCGGAACTCGACGGCCGTTTCGAGGCGAAGGCGATCCGGGTGCCGGTGCCCGACGGTTCGATCACCGACCTGGTCGTCGAGACCGGACGATCGGTGACCGTCGAGGCCGTCAAGGAGGTCTTCGCCGAGGCTGCGGCGGGCTCGTTGAAGGGGATCCTCAGGTACGCCGACGAGCCATTGGTGTCGTCCGACATCGTCGGCGATCCCCACTCGTGCATCTACGACTCGGAGCTGACGATGGTGATCGGCGACGACCTGGTGAAGGTCTTCGGTTGGTACGACAACGAGTGGGGATACTCGAGCCGACTGGTCGACCTGGTCCAGAAGCTGATCTGAGGTGCGGGTCCCGACCCTCGACGATCTGGATGTCGCGGGCCGGACCGTTCTCGTGCGGTCCGATCTCAACGTGCCGCTGCGCGACGGCGTCGTCGAGGACGATTTCCGGATCCGAGCGTCGTTGCCGACGATCCGTGAGCTCCGCGCCGAAGCCGAGCGGGTCGTGGTGTGCTCGCATCTCGGACGGCCCCATGGTGTCGATCCGGAGCTGAGCATGCGTCCGGTCGGCGAACGGCTGGCCGACCTGGGCGGATTCGGCGTGGTGCAGGCTCCGGGTGTCGTCGGGGCCCAGGTGGCCGCCACCATCGCCGAGGCGCCTCCAGGCGCGGTGGTCCTCCTGGAGAACACGAGGTTCGAGCCGGGCGAGACCAGCAACGATCCCGCCTTGGCCGGCGCGTTGGCGTCTCTGGCCGACCGTTTCGTCAACGACGCCTTCGGTACGGCCCACCGGTCGCATGCGTCGACCGTCGGCGTCGCCGAGCGCCTCCCGTCGGCCGCAGGCCGTCTCCTCCAGGCCGAGTTGGAGGCGTTCTCGCGGCTGCTCGAGCAGCCGGCACAGCCCTATGTGGTGGTCATGGGCGGCGCCAAGGTCTCCGACAAGCTGGGGGTCATCCGGTCGCTACTTCCCAAGGTCGACCTGATGTTGATCGGTGGGGGGATGTGTTTCACGCTGCTGGAGGCCGGCGGCTACGAGGTTGGGAACTCGCTGGTGGAGGAGTCGAAGATCGAGGAGGTCAAGGAGCTCCTCGAGGGGCCGGGGGGATCCAAGATCGTGCTTCCCGCCGACATCGTGGTGGCGGATCGTTTCGCCGCCGACGCCGAACGGGCGGTGGTGCCGGGGACGGCGATCCCCGAGGGTTGGATGGGGCTCGACATCGGCCCCGAGACGGTGCGTCGTTTCGGTGGGGTGATCCGGTCCGCCGAGAGCGTCTTTTGGAACGGACCGATGGGGGTCTTCGAGTGGGAACCGTTCCGGGCGGGGACCGCGGGTGTGGCGGAGGCGGTCGCCGAGTGCGACGGGTACACGGTCGTCGGGGGCGGTGATTCGGTGGCGGCCCTCCGGATGCTGGGTCGCGAACGCGACGTGTCGCATCTGTCCACCGGCGGGGGAGCGGGACTGGCGATGTTGGAGGGTCGGACGTTGCCGGCGGTGGCGGCACTCGAGAGATGGAGCACATCATGAGGAAGACGCTGATCGCAGGGAATTGGAAGATGCACAAGACCCATCTGGAGGCGATCCAGGTGGTCCAGAAGCTGAGCTATCGGCTGGATCCCGGGGACTACGAGCGGGTCGAGGTGGTGGTGGCGCCGCCGTTCACCGCCCTCCGGTCGGTGCAGACGGTGATCGAGGCCGACCACCTCCTCATCCGTCTCGGCGCACAGAACGTCCATTGGAAGGACGAGGGCGCGTTCACCGGGGAGATCGCCCCGCGGATGCTCCAGAGCCTGTCGGTGTCGTACGTCATCGTGGGTCACTCCGAGCGGCGGGAGATCTTCGGGGAGACCGACGAATGGGTGAACCGCAAGGCCAAGGCGGTCCTCGCCCATGGGATGGTCCCGATCGTGTGCGTGGGCGAGACCGAAGCCGAGCGGGACGAGGGCGTGAGCGAGGAGAAGGTCCGGCGCCAGGTGCGGGCCGGTCTCGCCGGCCTGGACCCGGAGGCGGTGGCGGGGTCGGTGGTGGCCTACGAACCCATCTGGGCGATCGGTACGGGCCGGACCGCGTCCGCCGACGACGCCGGCGCGATGGCCGCGCTGATCCGCGAGACGATCGCGGCGCAATGGAGTGAGGCGGCGGAGCGGATCAGGATCCTGTACGGGGGGTCGGTGAACCCCGGCAACATCGCGGGGCTGATGGCCAAGCGCGACATCGATGGGGCTCTCGTCGGTGGCGCGTCCCTCGATCCCGACACCTTCGCGTCGGTGATCCGCTACTGGATGTGACGTGGCGGCCGACGACGAGGCTGGGGCGATGCGGCATGCGGTGTCGGCGCGGTTCGTCGTGACTCGACGCGTTCCGTGGAGCGGCGACGCCTTCCGGGACCACGTCGACGACGTCGTCGTGGGGCTTCGTCGGCTGGAGGGCGTGTCGGAGATCGTCGTGGGGGTGGACCTGGCGACGGGGCGGACGGAGCTGGAGCTCGTCGGGGTGATGCCGCCAGAGGGGGCCGAAGAGAAGCTGCGTCGGGGGATCGGGTCGGCGATCCGCGGTGCCGGGGCGATGCACTCGGGTCTGCTTCCCCTCGTCGACGAGGCGCGCCTGAAACCCGAGGTGGCCGGCCAATGGGCCGGACTGCGGGTCCCGAGGTGGCAGCTGCATTCGTTGAGCGTCAGCGATGAACAACGCGAGGAAGGGGACGGGTGATGACCTACACGTTGGTGCTGCTGCGCCACGGACAGAGCACATGGAACCTGGAGAACCGGTTCACGGGGTGGACCGACGTTCCGCTGTCGGACCGGGGCGTAGAGGAAGCCACGGAGGCCGGGCGCCTCATGGACACCGAGGGGTTCGCGTTCGACGTGCTCCACACGTCACTGTTGCGGCGGGCGATCGATACGGCGGCGATCGCCCTCGACGAGATGGACCTCGGCTGGATCCCGGTGTCGAAGAGCTGGCGCCTCAACGAACGGCACTACGGTGCGTTGCAGGGCTTGGACAAGAAGGAGACGGCGAAGCTCCACGGTGCCGAGCAGGTCCACATCTGGCGACGGTCCTACGACGTCCCTCCGCCCCCGTTGGATCTCGACGATGAGCGCTATCCGGGTCGCGATCCGCGCTATGGGTGGATGCCTCCCGAGCTCGTTCCCCGCACGGAGTGCCTGAAGGACGTGGTCGAACGGATGTTGCCGTACTGGTACGACCGGATCGTGCCCGACATCCGTGACGGTCGGCGGGTGATCGTCGTCGCTCACGGCAACAGCCTGCGGGCCCTGGTGAAGCATCTCGATGGGATCTCCGACGAGGAGATCCCGCATCTCAACATCCCGACGGGAATCCCTCTGGTGTACGACCTCGACGACGATCTGCGTCCGGTCGGCCGCCGCTACCTGGGCGATCAGGCGGCGGTGGAGGCGGCGGCCGAGGCGGTCGCCAAGCAGGCGGGATGAGCCCGAGCATGGCAACAACTGGAAGGCTCGGGTTGCGCTCGGACCGCGGCGCGTCCATACTTCCGGGGTCCGACGCCCGTCTCGTTCGCGGGCTTCCATGAGAAAGGGTCCCCCCACGTGCTGATCGGAATCGTCACGATTCTCCAGCTGCTCGCCGCTCTCGCCCTCATCTTCCTGATCCTGCTGCACGCGGGCAAGGGAGGGGGCATGTCCGACATGTTCGGAGGCGGTATGGGCGGCGGATCGCTCGCCGGCTCTACGGTGGTCGAGCGGAACCTCGACCGGCTGACGGTCGTGGTGGCGGTCCTGTTCTCCATCACCACGTTGTTGTTGACGTGGCTGCTGGCGACACAGGGTTGATCGGTACGGGGATCCGTCACGCACAACAAGGAGGCAACCCTTTGAACCGATTGTGGCCCAGCCGCAAGGTCGGGATGCTCGTGCTTCTCGTCGCATTCGCTCTGGTAGCGGCCGCGTGCTCCTCCGGTGGCACCGCGACGACGACCACGACGTCCACGACCGCAGCACCTGCTGCGACCACGACGACCGCACCACCCGCCACCACCACGACGACCGAACCCAAGTTCGAGAAGCCGTACGGTGGCGAGGCCGTGGTCGCCCAGGACCAGGAGCCCCCGACGCTGAACCCCTTCGTCCCCGGTGGTGACAACTTCGTTGTCTCGATCATCGGACAGGGGTACTTCGCGGGTGTTCAGGAGATCGACGGCTTCACCCTCGAGCTCGTGCCCGAGCTGGTGACCGAGCTCCCGACCGTCTCCAACGGTGGCGTCACCGTGAACGACGACGGGTCGATGACGGTGAAGTACCAGATCCGCGACGAGGCCGTCTGGGACGACGGGACCCCGATCTCGGGTGACGACTTCCAGTTCACGCTGGACATCATCCTCGATCCGGACCTCCCGACCGACAAGACGACCTACGACACGATCGTCGACACCAAGGTGGGTCCGAAGACGTTCGAGTACACGCTGTCGGCACCGACGGTGCTCTACGAGCTCCTGTTCGGGACCATCATCCCGAAGCACGCCGTGGAGGGCACGGACTTCGTCGCCGACTGGAACGAGAAGATGTGGCCGTCCGCCGGTCCCTTCAAGTTCGACGAGTGGGCCAAGGGCGAGTTCGTCCACCTGGTCAAGAACGACAACTACTGGAAGACCGACCCCGAGACCGGCCAGAAGCTGCCGTATCTCGACGGTGTGACCTTCAAGTTCATCCCGGAGACCGAGGCCGGCCTCAACGCCTTCAAGGCTCGCGAGGTCGACATCATCAACCCGCCACCGGCGACCGAGAGCATCGAACAGCTCCAGGCCCTCGAATCCGAGGGTGCCAGGGTCGAGGTGCTCGCCGGTCCCATCTGGGAGCACCTGAACTTCCAGTTCGGCCCCGGGCGTCTGGAGCGCAACGAGAACTCGTGTAACGAGAACCTCAACATGCGCAAGGCGGTCGCGCACACGATCGACAAGCAGCTCATCGTCGACGAGATCCTCGCCGGCCAGGTGGAGCCGCTCAATTCGTACGTGGACGCCTTCAGCCCGACGCTGTCGCAGGAAGCCTGGTCGCAGTACGACTTCAACGTCGACAAGGCCAAGGAGTTCTACGGCATGGCCGTCGAAGAGATGGGCAAGGACTGCTCGGTGGTGTTCTCGACGACGTCGAACAACGACGCTCGGGTGAAGCTCTCCGAGCTGTTCGTCGACATGTTCGGCAAGGCCGGGATCCCCTACGAGAACCAGCTCGAGGACTCACAGATCTTCTTCGGTGAGACCCTCGACAACGGCAAGTGGGACCTCGGTGAGTGGGCCTGGGTCGGCTCGCCGGGCCTGTCGGGTCTCATCGGGATCCACGACGTGTTCGATCCGGAGGGCCCGCCGCCGGACGGCTCCAACTTCTACCGTTGGGGTACCCCGGACTCGTCGGTCCAGGACGACGCGACCGCACGGTTCGCCGAGATCCGCGACGAGATGAACGCGACCGTCGACGACAAGGAGCTCGTGGCCCTCATCAACGAGGCCGAGAACATCCTCGCCGACAACGTGGTCATCTTCCCGCTGTACTCGAGGCTGGACCCGGGCGCCGTGTGGGAGGACACCATCGGTGGCTTCAAGCACAACCCGACGTCCGCAGGCATCACCTGGAACATGGAAGAGTGGTACCGGGTCGACCTGGCCGGTTGATCACCCTTCGATGATCCGATGCACGGAGGGGCCCTTCGGGGCCCCTCCGGCGCGTCCGAGCTCCCCGGGCGGCATCGTCGTCGGCCCGACGGTTCATCCCCGTGGGACCCTCAGGTCGTCTATAGTTGCTGGCGCCCACGAGCCGGAGGCACAGTGCTCGCCTACATCACCCGACGTCTGGTCTACGGACTGGTCACGCTGCTGGCGTTGAGCATCATCGTGTTCACGCTTCTCCAGCTCTCCGGCGGCGGGCCGCTCGATCGGTTGAAGCTCAACCCGCGCATGGCGCCCTACATCCAGGCCCTGACCGAGCAGTGGGGCCTCGACCAGCCTCTCTACAAGCAGTACTGGACGTGGTTGAGGAACTACGTGTCGCCCTGCACCAGCACCGACCCACAGGGGTGCACCTCCAGCTTCGGGCTCAAGAACGCGATCCCGATCATCATGCTCGTTCTGGCCATCGCCGCCACCGCCTTCGTCGTCTACTCGGTCAAGAACCACTGGCGGGGTGCCCTGGTCCTGTTGGTCTGGTTCGTGGCCATCCTCTTCGCCTTCCGGAACATGTCGATCGCCTTCAACTGGGGGATCTCCTTCCAGGGGGCAGGGCCGGTGTGGGATCTGGTGTTCTCCCGGGTGGGCGCGACCTTCCGGCTCGGCTTCACGGCGCTGCTGCTCGCCCTCATGGTCGGCATCCCGTTGGGGATCTACCAGGCGATCCGCCAGTACTCGTTCTTCGATCAGCTCGGGACGACGGCCGCCTTCGTGGCGTTCTCGACCCCGATCTTCGTCATCGCCCTGGCCCTCCAGATCCTGCTCGCCCTGAAGCTCGAACAGTGGACGGGGGTCAAGCTGTTCTACGTGACGGGGATGAACAACCCGGGCTACGGTGAGATGTCCTTCCTCCAGCAGATCGCCGATACCCTCCAGCATCTGACCCTCCCGGCGCTGTCGATCGCCCTCATCTCGCTCGCCGGCTACTCCCGGTTCCAGCGGGCTTCGATGCTCGACGTCCTGCACTCGGACTACCTGCGGACGGCGAAGGCCAAGGGTCTGCCGCGGCGTCGCATCATCGTCAAGCACGCCCTCCGCAACGCCCTCATCCCGATCGTGACCCTCGTGTCCCTCGACGTGGCGTTCATCATCGGTGGCGCCATCATCACCGAGTCGATCTTCGGCTGGCCCGGGATCGGTCGCCTCTACATCGTGGCCATCGGCACGGTCGACTACCCGGTGGTCATGTCGATCGTCATGATCATCGGGATCGGCATCGTCATCATGAACATCGTCGCCGACATCCTGTACGGGGTCATGGACCCCCGGGTGCGGTATGACTGACGGGGGGCGTCGATGACCGACATCGAGTACAACCTGGAGTCGGAGGAGCCCGAGCTCGCGCTCGAGGCGGAGGGGCTCTCCGTCGAGCCGATCACGCAGTGGGATCTCTTCTCGGCCCGCCTTCGCCGTCACCGCTTGGCGATGCTCTCGGCCTTGTTCCTGGCGTTGCTGGTCGTCCTCGTCCTGATCGCCCCGCTGTTGCCGCTGCATCCACCCACCGAACGGCTCCTCGACGAGTCGGGTCGGAGCCTCGTCAACATCGCCCCTCGTCCCGGTCTGTGGTTCGGGACCGACGAGTTGGGCCGCGACGTGCTGTCGCGGATCATCTACGGCGGCCGGGCCAGCCTCATCGTCGGGTTGACCGCCGGCATCCTGGTGGCGTTGTTCGGGACCCTCGTCGGTTCGCTCGCCGGCTACTACCCGGGGTCGGTGGACCAGGCCCTGATGCGGTTCACCGACCTGTGGCTGGGTTTGCCGCTGCTTCCGGTGGCGATCGTCGTGGGCCGCATCCTGCCGGAGATCGCGTTCCTTCCCGGTTGGCTGAAGCAGGGTCCGTTCGGGATCGCCCTCCTCATCGGGTTCCTCAGCTGGGGGAGCCTGGCCCGCATCGTCCGTGCCGAGTTCCTGTCGTTGCGCGAGAAGGAGTTCGTCGAAGCCGCCCGCGCCGCAGGTGCCCCCGACAGACGCATCGTCTTCCGCCACATTCTCCCCAACGCGATGAGCCCGATCATCGTGACGACCACCCTGGTGGTGGGCTCGGCGATCATCATCGAGGCAGCCCTGTCGTTCCTCGGCTTCGGGGTGCCGCCGCCCACTCCCACGTGGGGCGGGATGGTCTCCGAAGGGGGCCGCCTGGCGGCGCGCGGTTTCTGGTGGGAGTTGGTGTTCTCCGGCGCCGCGCTCGTCGCCACCGTGCTTGCGATCAACTTCTTCGGCGACGGTCTTCGTGACGCCCTCGACCCGACACAGACGATCGAGAGGAAGTAGTCAGGGTGACCGAGCCGCTCCTCAAGGTGGAAGATCTCCGCACGTACTTCGCGACCGAAGAGGGTGTCGTCCGTGCCGTGGACGGGATCTCCTTCGAGATGCGGCGCGGGGAACGGCGGGGCGTCGTCGGTGAGTCGGGATCGGGCAAGTCGGTCACGGCGATGTCGATCATGGGGCTGATCGAGCCGCCTGCCGGTGACATTGTGACGGGACGGATCGTCTTCGACGGGCAGAACCTGCTGGAGCTGTCCGAGGACGAGATGCAGTCCATCCGCGGCGGCAGGATCGCCATGATCTTCCAGGACCCGATGACGGCCCTGAACCCGGTGTACACGATCGGCGATCAGCTCATGGAGACGATCGTGCTCCACCAGAAGGTCTCCAAGGCCGAAGCCAGGGAGATCGCCATCCAGGCGCTCCGCGACGTGCAGATCCCCAACGCCGAGCATCGGCTCAACGACTACCCGCACCAGTTCTCCGGCGGTATGCGCCAACGCGTGATGATCGCCATGGGGCTGTCGTGCAGCCCCGACCTGCTGATCGCCGACGAACCGACGACGGCGCTCGACGTGACCACCCAGGCGCAGATCATGGACCTCATGTTGCATCTGGCGGAAGACCGAGGCACCGCGGTCATGCTCATCACCCACGACCTCGGTGTGGTCGCCGGGTTCTGCGACACCGTGCAGGTCATGTACGCCGGGGGCATCGTCGAGTCGGGGACCATCGACGACATCTACCACAACCCGCAACACCCCTACACGTGGGGGTTGCTGGGGTCGATGACCAGGCTCGACGACGCCACTCAGCATCGGCTCCATTCGATCTCGGGAGCGCCGCCGTCGCTGATCAAACTGCCGGAAGGCTGCCGGTTCCGCCCTCGCTGCCAGTTCGCCACCGACATCTGCCGGCAGGTCCTCCCTGTCCTGAGGCCGGTCGGGAACCCCGGGCAGATGGCGGCGTGCCATCGCTCCGAGGAGCTCGACCTCAAGGCGCTCTCGGTCGACGGCGAGGTCGGCGCTGCCGCGTCGGAGGTGACGTCATGACCGAGGTTCCTTCCGCCTATCAGCGGCACATCGGCGAGGCCGCCGCCCTGCCGGAGAACGTCATGCTCCGGGTGAACCATCTGGTCAAGGAGTTCCCCATCACCCGGGGGGTGTTCTTCAAGAAGCAGGTCGGTGCCGTCCAGGCCGTGTCCGACATCTCCTTCGAGATCCGCAAGGGCGAGACCCTCGGGCTGGTGGGGGAGTCGGGGTGCGGGAAGTCCACCACCGCTCGGTGTGTCCTGCGTCTGCTCGAGCCGACGGGTGGCGACGTCTACTTCCGTACCGGAGAGGACGACCACATCGTCGATATCGCCACCGCCGACAAGGACACGCTGCGCGAGATCCGGCGGGAGATGCAGATCGTCTTCCAGGATCCCTACGCGTCCCTGAACCCGATGATGACGGTCGCCAGCATCGTGGCCGAGCCGCTCGTGGTGCACGATGTCGGGACCAAGGAGGAGCGTCTGGAGCGGGTCAAGGAGCTGCTCCAGGTGGTCGGGCTCAGCCCCGAGCACGCGAACCGGTACCCGCACGAGTTCTCCGGCGGTCAGCGGCAGCGCATCGGCGTCGCTCGGGCGTTGGCGCTCAACCCGAGCTTCATGGTCCTCGACGAGCCGGTCTCTGCGCTCGACGTGTCGATCCAGGCTCAGGTTCTCAACTTGATGCAGGATCTCCAGGAAGAGCTCGGTCTCACCTACCTGTTCATCGCTCACGATCTGTCGGTGGTGCGGCACATCTCCGACCGGGTGGCCGTGATGTACCTGGGCAAGATCGCCGAGCTGGCCGATCGGGACGCGTTGTACGAGCAACCCATGCACCCGTACACCCATGCGCTGCTGTCGGCGGTTCCGATCCCCGATCCGGATATCGAGGCGAAGCGAAGCAGGATCCTGCTCGAGGGTGACATCCCGTCCCCGGCGAACCCTCCGAGCGGATGTCGGTTCCATACGCGCTGCCCGAAGGCCAAGGAGGGCGTGTGCGATGTCGACGTGCCCGAGCTGAGGGAGCTGGAGTCCGATCACTGGGTCGCCTGCCACTTCCCCGAGGTCAAGAAGGTCTTCTGACCGGACTGGAGCCGCGGTCCCCCTATACTCCCGTCGCCGCGTCGGAGTGGCGGAATTGGTAGACGCGCTAGGTTGAGGGCCTAGTGGGAGAATATCCCGTGGAGGTTCGAGTCCTCTCTCCGACACCGACACATACTTGACTCCACGCCCTCCTGACAGAGATCCGTAGAGCTGGAGTCGAGATATCCACCCGGATTTGTAGACGCCTATGTCTACGCGTTGGTAGACTAGCCGATATGAGCACGACAATACGGGTGAGCGAGGAGACTCGAGACCGGCTCGCATCACTGGCGAATGCGACCGGGCGTCCGATGACAAGGGTCCTCGAGGATGCCGTCGAAGCTTTGGAGCGGCGGATCTTCTTCGAGACGTTCAATCGACGCTATCAAGAGCTTCGTGATGATCCCGAGGCATGGGCCGAGATCGAGCAAGAGCGGCGAGCTGAGGAGGGCGTGGTCGGAGACGCCTCCGCGTGACGCCTCGCCGAGGGGAGATCTGGCTGGTCGACTTCGGAGAGCCAGCGGGTCGTGAGCAGGCGGGAACACGTCCCGCCGTGGTTGTATCGACGGATGCCCTCAATGAGGGCCCGTCCGGTGTCGTGCTTGTGGTTCCCCTGACGTCGACGCGCCGTCAGCTTCCATCTCATGTGGAGATTGAGCCGGGGGAATCGGGTCTCAGCGATTCGAGTTATGCCAAGTGCGAGGATGTCAAGTCCGTCTCGGAGCGGCGTCTCGTCGGTCGTCTAGGCGTCGCGGGCCCCGAGCCCATGTTCGAGATCGGGCAGGTGCTCCGATACTTGTTGGAGCTGTGAGTCTTTCTCGGAACTCGACGAGGTTCGGAACGATGTCATCAGCGGCGCCACCGGCCGTGTAGCCCGCCACCGCAACGCTTCTCCGACACTCGACTCGACGCCATCTCCGGGATTCGACGACGACCCGGCCGTCTCGGTGGTAGGTGATGTCGATCCCCATCTCGGCGTAGACCCTGGCCTTGTTTGCAGGGTCGGCGGCGGCGAGGGTGGCGGTGATGTCCTGCAAGCCGGCGACGAGCGCCTTGATGTCGTCTGCTGTGAGCCTGGTGGTGGGTGTCCTGCCGAGGAGGGATTCGGGTCGACGACGTTCCTGGTTGGTCTCGGCGATCCATTTGCTAACGGCTGAGGCGGCCTCGGGTTCGGTCCTGACGATGGTGCGGTAGGTGTCGAGGTCTTGGTCGAGCTTGCGGGTGCGTTCTCAGATCTCGGAGCGAAGGAGGAGATCCGACGTCAGACACGCCAACCGCACCGAAACGAAGCCGCCGAGCTCCAAGCCACCCCCCGCGTCGTCGTCCGTGTGACCAGCGCAGAACCCGCTCCACCACCACACGCACGTCGCGGATTTCTCCGGTATCACGGCACTCGCTCTCTCGTGTCCGGCACCGCCTGGTTCGTTTCACCTCTTCATTCGCCGAATCGGCCTTTCGGGTTCCCCATGCGGTCACCGTGAAGTTGTCATGGACCGGACATGGGGGTCGGTGATACGTTGCTCGGGAGAGGTGCTAGGCATGGGGATCGGTCCTTTGGGCGAATCGAAGGCAAGGCGGAACTGGGGGTTCGACACCTTCGGCATGGTGCTCCTGACGACGACCATGGCCCTGGTGACGTTCATCGCGGCGATCATCGTGCCAGCCCCAGCGGAAGCGGGCGTGAACGAAGAGTGGCCCACGTTGCAGTACAACCATCGAGGCGAAGATGTTCGTGCGCTCCAGTACCTGCTCACGTATCACGGCTATTCGACGACCGCCGATGGAGTGTTCGGTTCAGGCACGAAGTCGAAGGTCCAGTCCTTCCAATCGGCTCACGGGCTGACTGCCGACGGGATCGTCGGTCCCAGCACGTGTGGGTTGCGTTGACACCGGTCGTTGCTCTCGGCGACTCGAACGGCGCGGTTCGTGCCGTCCAGTCTCTCTTGAAGTACAAGCGAGGCTCCGGGCACTACGCGTGGTCGAGTCTCACCGTCGATGGGATCTTCGGTTCTGGGACCCGGCAGGCGGTCAAGGACTTCCAGTCCGACGTCGGCATCACATCGGATGGCGTGGTTGGCCCGGTCACCTGGGAACACCTGTTGTGGCACTTCGATCTCATGACCTCGGACTCGTACATCTGCACCGGTGGTAGCCAGCCAGCGAGGGAATCGTGGGGAACGGCTTCGACGATTGGGGCGCTCAAGCGCGCGGGCTACTATTTCCGCACCCAGGGCGGCTCGTCGATCGATCTGCCGTTCTGGGACCTGTCGCTGGTCCACGGCGGATACCTGTATCCGCATTCGACGCACCAGGTGGGGATGGACGCCGATATCGGGATCATCCTGTCCGACGGCTCGGCCTGTGGAAGTGGCAGAGGTACCTACTGGTGCGAGAACCGATACCAGGACGCCAATGGCAACTGGTGGTGTCGGGAAGACGGGCAGTACTCGGCTCTCTACCACCAGACGTACACGCGCGAACTCGTTTGGGACCTCAAAGCCGGGGCCAGCTTCTCCGGTACCCAGATGGTCAAGAAGATCTTCTATAACGACCCGGTGATCCGCAACACGTTCCCCGGTCTGATGAGCAAGGTGGTCGACCACGACCACCACCTCCACATCCGGTACTACACAGCTAGCCATTCGAACGCGAGCTACCAATGCTGAACCGAACCAGGCCTACTTGGGTCCTTGTTCTCGTCTCCGTCGTGGCCGCGGCCTGCGCGGCCCCCGCGGCGGACAGCGTCGGACAGGGATCTGCCACAACGGTGCCGGTCACCACCACGGCGCCGACGACCACGGCCGTAGTCCCGACCACGGTCCCGGCCCCGGTGGGATCGTCATCGACCCTGCCGGTCGCACCGGGCGACGAGGTGGTGGAGATGTGGTCCAACGGGTTGATCGCCGTGGCATCCGACGGCAGCTACGCCTTCACCTCCGTTATCGACGGCCGAGTCCTCGAGCCGGGCCGGTACGCGGCGACCTACGATGCCCAGAGCCTGACGTCGTATGCCGTGTCGTACGACAACTCTGGGACGGTGCACGCGACGATCTGGGAGGGCAAGATCCCGAGCGGACCCGACTTTCCCGACCCGTTCCTGGAATCACTGTTCGCCGACCAAGCCGCGCTCGTCCAGGGCATGGATACCTACGGATCCGAGCCGATCTCTGCCCCCGGTCGTCGGCCTTCGATACGCACCACCGACCCTCGCGACGGCTCCGAGGTGATCGTCGACACGGCCTCGCTGCTCCCCGCGGCGTACCTGCGCGATCGCGATGGCGAGACGCTCCGGTCGTACGAGATCGCCGGAGCCGCGGTGAACCGGTCGGCGTTGGCGATCGTCGACGGCTATTCCCCGGTCACCGTCGATGGCGGCGATGCCGGGTTCCGCCTCGTCGACCTCGCGGACGTCGGTAACCTCGCCGGGTACCAACCCCTCGTCCCGTCGTGGATGCCACCCGGATTCGAGCTCTCCCAGGTCGCCTTCGCCCCGTCCCCCATCTCGGCGATCCCCGACACCCGGAGCGTGACCGTCCTGGTCTACCACGACCGCACCGCGCAGATCACCATCACCATGCGTGACGCCGGGACGCAGCAGGACTGGACGGACGACCCGTGGGACGAAGGTCTCGAGGATGCCGATGTTCCCGGTCTGTACACCCACGAGGACTTCTTCATCGCTCCCGTGCACATGTGGGAGACCCACGCGTGGGGGCTCGTCGGCGACGTGTTCGTGACGGTCAGCGGAGCCGCCTCGACGTCGGATCTCGAGGAGATCACCGACAGCCTCGGATAGGGCACACCGATCGCAGGAGTGATCGATGTCGTCTGCGTCGAACCACTTCATTGAGGCTGCCGAGACATTCATCGTCGAACGTGTCGCCTGGCAGGTGACCTGGATCATCGACCGACGCCCGATTGTTCGGTGGCCCCGTCAAGGTGCTCGCCGTCGGATGGCTCACCACCTCCAACGACAGGTCCCAGCACCACGTCTTCGGGTCCAAGAGGCCCGACGAGATGATGCCGTTCCTCAGCGTCCCCTCTTCAGTGGATGGAGGGCGGCTCGCTGAAGTAGCCGGCTTGGTCCGACTCAGGAAGTCGTCATGTGGTGGCGACAGGTGGCCCACGTCGATGCCGACGTGGCGCGAGACTTCTCTGATCGATTCGCCTCGGAACAGTCGCGGACGACATCCGACCGGTGGTACGCCGATCGCCGGGAAACACGGTCTCGCCCTCACCTACTGCTGACGCAGGGTGGCCGTTGTCGGTTCTCTCCAGCGCCTGCTCTATCGGATGCACCACTCGTGGCGGACCTGCTGGAACGGTTCGACGGTGACTGCGGTGTGGGATCGGCACACGTGGTTCACCGAGACCGATTTCATCTTCTACGATCGGGGATCGACCGCCGACTGGTACAGCGGGGTGGGAACCGGTCTTGCCACGTCGTTCACGCAGCATCACATCGAGTACTGCGTGCTCAACTATGGCTGCTACGCTTCGGGCTATCCATGGATCCGGTTCTATCGCTACGGGAGTGGCCATTTCTCATGGTCGCACGGCGTGGAGGCGAGGGGTTCCGATGAATCGAGCCTTGCAACTCCTCGTATCGGTCGTGATCGGCATCGTCGTGTGGATCGTCCTCGTGTTGGCGTTGGCGCGTGGAGTGGGAAGCGTCGAACTGATCCTGCTCCTGGTTCCCGCGATCGGCGCCGGGTGGCTCGTCGACCGCCGGCTCCGTCGCCACGCCTGAGGGTCACGACGAGCGGCGCCGTTTCGCATCCCAGGCCTCCTGTGGGTCCGAGGCGTCGAGGAGGAACCGAGACGGATCGGCGGAAGGTCGTCCAGGTCGGGGCGGTGGTCTGGGCACTTGCAGGAGCCGGGATCGCCTTCGGTGTCCGAGGTGAATCCCGAGGCCCGTGTCGTCGGCCTCCGAGGCTCGAGTCGGTTCCACGCGGCTCACGTCCCTTGGAACGGTGGGTGCTACTGGCGCGGCGTGGGATCCATGCCGCGGCGGGGCCACCGTGCGACCACCATCGAGTTCATCACCGCGGACTCAAGAGGAGACGCATGAAGGCCGATGTTCGTCATGCCCGATCGGCGGGTTCTTGAGCTGCGCCGGCTTGATGAGGAAGCCGGTCGTGCTACGTTCCCCACCGGGGCGAGCGTTGGGAGAGAGGAGAGTCTCGTGCATCGACGTACCGCGACCATCCTCGCGGTGGCATTGATGGTGTCTACCTTGCCGGCGGGATGGGCCACCGCCGCGAGCGACCGTGCCTTCCCACAAGGCCAGTGGCAGGGCGACGTCGTCTTCGTGGCGGTCCACCGTCCGACCGGTGCATCCGGTGCGGGAAACGGGAGTTTCGAGCTGGAGAGCGACGGCGTCTCGCTGTCCGGGACGATCGCTTGGACCGCGGTGACGTCGAGAGGATCGGCGACCGTTGAGGCGTCCCTCGCCGGTCCGGCCTCGGCCCCGCAGATCGTGAACGGCACCGTTGCCACCTCCGCGGGGGCCTTCCCGATGGACCGACCCGCCGACATGCCCATCTCGTGGGCGACCTGCGAACAGGTGGCCGGCTACGGGATCGGCGTGAACGCGGTCGACGTGTCCGCGGACTGGTTGGCCTTCCGAAGCGGATCGGCGGGAGATCCCGCAGCCTTCACCGCCGAGGCCGAACGGCTCGTGGCGGATCTGGCTGACATCGAGGCCCAGGTCGGCTCCGGGGAGGAGGTCGCCCCCGCCGATCTCATCGACGTCGCGGACCGGGCGGTCCGTTTGGCTGCTTCGCTGGACCGTTCCCCCGAGTGTGAGGCGTTCTCCGCCACGCACATGGGGATCGCCGCCCACATCATGGCCAGGATCCTCGAGCTCGCCCTCGCCAACCCTGATCTCATCTCCAACAGCACGCTCGGCGCACTCGCCACGGCGGCTCTCGAGGTCGGTGCCATCGGCTCGGGGGCGGGCGACTCCGGCGCCGCCGACCTGGAGTTCGACCTCATCGGAGAGCTGGAGCGGCGCATCGAGGAGGCGATCGCCTCGGGTGAGCTCGGGCGGCTCTTCGAGCTCGGCGCGCTTGCGCAGCAGATGGGATACGAGAGCCTCGAAGCGCGCGCCGTCGAAGGTCTGGGAGGGGGATGAGGATGACGAGGATCCGTCTCATCGTGGCCGCAACCGTGCTCGTCGCCACCGCTGCGTGCTCCGGCGGCGCCACGCCCACGAGCCAACCGCCGGTCGACACGTCGACGCCGACCCAAGCTCCGTCGACGACCGGGGACTCGTCGCCGGCCGGAACCAACCCAACCTCCGATCTGCGTACCCTCGGCGGCAGAGCCGGCATCGAGCTGGTCGACGCCGCTCCCGGCGGGCTTCGACCTCTGCTCGCCTGGGTCGAAGTGCCCGACGCCGCCTACTACCGGGTGGTGGTCCTCGACAGCGACGGGAAGCCCTACTGGGGGTGGCTCGGAACCGACACGTCGGTTCGCTTCGGTGGCGCCGAGACCGAGACGGGTCTCACCGCCCAGGTGTACGAGCCGATGACGTGGTCGGTCGCCGCGATCGATCCCCAGGGTCGGACCATCGCTCTCAGCGACGAGGGCTCTCTCCCCGGCGAAGGCTGATCGGTCGTCCGGCGTTCACCCGCGCCGGCCGCTGGGAAGTCGACCGGCGCACTCGACACGGACGATCCGCAGCCCGGAGGTTCCGCGGCGTCGCCACCGAGGCCGCCATGTCCCCTGGGTGGGCGGGCGTCCGCTCAGCGGCGCCCGCCGAGGTTCGTGGGTTCTCGCCAGCGGGGATCGAGGGGAGAGCCGCCCTGGAACCCGAACGGCAGGAAACCGACGTGGGGGTCGAGTCGGATGACCTCGCCCGCAGGGCCGTTGCCGCGGACCTGGCCGGTCGCGGCCGGCCATGGTGCTCGCCGACTCCATCGGCCACGATGACCCCGACGCCCGCCACACCGCGGGAACGGTCCGGGTGAACGCCGGCGTTCAGGCCCGCACCGTCTGCCAATAGGCTCCGAGGCGGGCGATCATCACCTTGGTCGGTTCGGCGAAGATGATCCTCCCGCGATGCGTCGCGACGGTCTCGATCCGTCGTCGGTCGTCGTGGGCGACGGCCCGAAGGAGCCGCCGGTCGATGTCCGGCAGTCCTTCGACGGTCGGAAGGACCTCGAGGAGGTGAGCCCGATCGTGGGCTCGACCGAGGATGTGCCCCAGGTCGTGGAAGGCCCCCTCTTGAGCCGTCATCAGCGGCGGCCACAGCGGACGAAGCGTCTCGAACGCGGTCCGCAGGTCCTTGACCCGTTTGCGCCACTCGTGGAACGAAACGGCATCGCCGAGCCCGGCGCGGGCCCGTCGGCCGTGGCGGTAGAGGCGGCCGAGACCCGGCGCGATCACCTCCCAGCGGTCGTCGAGACCTTCCAGGTGCCGGACCTCGCTGCGGAGCGTCTCCAGGGCTGCTGCGGCATCGATGCCCGACGCGGTGTGGCCGGTGATGCCGAATGCCCGTTCCCAGCGGGCGGCGACCTCGGGAGCGACCCCGTAGCGTGCGGCCAGCTCCCGGATCGTCGATGTCCGCGCGACGGCGTCGCGGGCGGCCGCCAGTCCCCGGGCGACCTCCTTGGCGGGACGGAGCAGGCGCTGGCGTTGGTCTGGTGCGAGGCCAGCCCGGGCGAGACGAACGCGGGCTCGGAACCGCTTCAATGCCTTGCGCGCTTCGTGGATGTCGTGGTCGTCGGCCCGTGGAACGACGCCCGCATGGGCCGTCTCCAGGTCCGCGACCTGCAGGCGGACGAGCCCGAGGCCCAGCGGCTCGGCGGGTTGCAAGGATCGGTCGACGGACAACGGGACGATGATCGGTGGAACCGCACTCGGGTCGGTCGGCGTCTCCTCGGATCGTCGCGAGTTCACGTCACAGGACCGTACCCAAGACCGCCTCGACGCGCTCCCAATGCGTCGTCGTGGGGTTGGTGAGGTTCGGGTCGAGGATGCGGAAGATCTTCGCCAACGCCACCGTGAGTCCGCCCAGGAGGTGGGGGGAGCAGTACGTCGACGTCCGCACCATAGGTCATCTCCAGGGGCGGGTGGATCGCGAGCTGCTCCAAGATGGGATCGAGGGCCAGTTCCTCGTCGAGGTCGTCGAACTCGTGGATGGCTCGTCGCATCCCTGGGGTGAGGGGAAGATCGCGGGAGAGGATGATGTCCTGGCCATTGGCCTTGGCCGTCGCCTTGCCGACCACGAGGAGGCCATCGAGCTTCTTGCCGAGGAGATCCCCCAGTCGCTTCAGATCGTCCTTGTCGACGTCGAGCGACGCGCTCTTCCGAAAGAGGGACTGGAAGCGGGCGACGGCCATGATCGGGGTCACGGGGGCGTGCCTCCTGGATCGCGGGATGCGGGCCGAAGGATAGTGGCGAGACGTGGCCAGCTCCCGCCTGATGCCCCCATCGTTCCCGATCCGACGTATCCTTGGAACCTCCCACCTGGCGGTCACGACATGCTGCACCTGACGATCTCGGGCGATGTGTTCTTGAAGTCACGGCGGACCCAGCCGCGGATGATCGCCCGCGTCATCGACAACGTGCGGGCGGCCTTGGCAGGGTCCGATCTCGTGCCTCGGCGGATCGCCAATCACCGCTTCTCGGTCGACACCGACGACGCAGCGATCGCCGATCGCCTGGCGCGGGTGTTCGGCATCTCCTCGGTCGATACCGTGGTCGTTGTTCCCGGCAACGACCTCGACCGGCTCGCGGTCGCCGTCGCCGAGCTCAATGCCGACCGGGTCGCCGGGCGGACCTTCGCGGTGCGACCCAAGCGAACGGGGCGCCACGACTGGCGCTCCCACGACCTCGCCGTGAAGGTCGGGGATCTGCTCCGTGCCGCCGGCGGTACCGTCGACCTGGAGCGACCGGACGAGACGGTCGGGGTGCGGATCGTCGACGACGAGGCGTACGTCGTCATCGAGCATCGGCGGGGAGCGGGCGGCCTTCCGATCGGTACCCAGGGTCCGGTGCTCGGCCTGGTGTCGGGAGGGTTCGATTCGATCGTGGCCCTGTGGATGATGATGTCGCGGGGCACCGCACCCGAACTCGTCCACTTCACCTTGAACTGCGCCCAGTCCGACCATGCGCTGGCGGTCTCCCATGCCATGTGGGAGCGGTGGGGGTTCGGGTCGGACCCGCTGGTTCACGTGGTCGAGTTCCAGGAGGTCAAGGAGGCTCTCCTGGCCGACGTGGACCGTCGGATGCGGCAGGTCGCGCTGAAGGTCCTCATGGTGCAAGCGGCTGAGCGGATCGCCGCCGAGCGCAAGATCGAGGCTCTCGTCACCGGAGACGCGTTGGGACAGGTGTCCTCGCAGACGCTCCCGCATCTCGCGGCCATCTCGCGTTCGGTGGAGATCCCGATCTTGCGTCCGCTCGTCGGCATGACGAAAGAGACGATCATCGACGTGGCTCGACGCGTCGGGACCGCGGAGATCTCGGCCAGGGCCCGCGAGGTGTGCGATCTTTCCGGGGGCGGGACGGTCGCGACGGCCGCCCGGACCTCGGCGGTGCATCGGGCCGCCGAGCTGGTCCCCGAAGCCCTCATGGCCGAGGCGGTCGAGACCAGGAAGAGCTTCCGCCTGGCGGACTGGGTTCCGGGTACGGTCCTGGCGGGCTGACGGGAGTCAGGGCCGGCAGCTCCATGGTCCCCAGATGCCCTGGGGATGGTGGGTTCGTCGGGAGAACTCGACGAGCCAGGCGGCCGCCGCGATGGAGGCCTCGGGGTCGGTCCGGTCCGCACCCTGCACTCCGGCTCGCGGTTCGAGCCACCGCCACGTCGAGACGATGAACTGGAACAGTCCCACCGCCGATGACCGGGGCCAAGCCCGAGCCTCCGGATCGCCGCGGGACTCGCACCACATCACCCACAGCGCATCGTCGACGAGGTCCTCGGGGAAGTACTCCGCCACCAGTGGCCGCCACCGTTCGACCTGGGGGCCGAGGCCGAGGGTCTCCCCGGCCTCCCTGGTGACGACGGTGACCCGCTCGTGAGCGGCGATGATGCGGCGATCCAACGCGTCGAGGCGAACCCGCAGATCGCGTAGGTCGCCTGCGAGGCGGGAGACGGTGGCCGACGCCGACCGAGCTGCGGCGTCGACGCCCTGGGCGCGGGCGGTGAGCGCGTCGACCGCCTCGATCTGTTCGGTGAGGGCGATCTCGGTGTAGACGGCGGCTGCCGGCGCATCGGGAACTCCACCGGCGGCGAGCACGGCGGTCCACGGATCGAGGAACCGGCTCGGATCGATCGCAGCGAGGGCGGCGATGCGGTCACGTCCGTCGGATACCGATTCGGTGGCACGATCGGTCTCGTCCCTTCGTCTCGCGAGTCGATCCGCCAGGACCTCGGCCGCGGCGAGCTCCTCGGCGAGACGCAGCTCCTCGGAGGCGAGGTCGAGACGTTCCCGTTCGAGGTCGTCGAGTTGCTGCTGGAGCGGGGTGATGTCGGCCTGTGTGGTGGCGTGAGCGAGCGGTGTCAAGCTCCCGACGACGGCGAGGATCAAGAGCCACACGACGACTCGAGGACGCGTCGGGGCGGCCATGGCGGAGTCCGGCTCGGCGACGACGTCGGACTCGGGAGGGAGGAACCCCGCGGTCAGCTCCTGGAGATCGGCGACGTCCGCATGGGTCCATCGGTCCGCGCTCGGCGCCGCGCCGAGTGGAGGGACGTCGAGGTCGAGGTCGACGAGGGTTCCGGTCAGTCTGGTCGCGGTCGACACCGGTGGGACCACGAACCGGTGGTGACCGGCGGGCCAGTGTGCCTGCCACGGGGAGGCCGGGTCGTCCAGGAGCGTGCCGAAGAAGCCGGCGCCGTGCACCGGTGAATGGACCGGATGCTCGGCCGGCCTTCGACAGACCTCACAACGGAGATACACCGATGCCGCGTCGTCGACGGGCTCGGGCGTCCGTTCCCTTCGCACTGGATCCTCCCGGGCGTCCACCGTGGGGTGGAGAGATGATCATCGGCACCAACGGCGCGATCCCTGAGGGGAAACCCGACCGGAGGGGAAGGGTCAGCCAGGCCGGTACCAGGACAGATCGGTGTTGCCGCCGCTGATGAGCACGCCGACCGATGCGCCACGGAGGCGCTCGCCGGCCGTCATGACGGCGGCGAGACCGGTCGCTCCGGACGGCTCGACGACCAGCTTCATCCGCTCCAGATGGAGGGTCGCCGCGGCCCGGATCGTGTCCTCGTCGACGGTGATGATCTCGGTCCCCGCCGCGGTGAGGATCTCGAACGGGAGCGTCCCGATCCCTGTCAGCAGCCCGTCGGCGAGGGTGTCGGGCCGAGGGACCGCGGGCTGGCGAACGCCGGTGGCCAGGGAGCGGGCGGCGTCGTCGACCCGTTCCGGCTCGGCGCCGATGACGGTCGTCGTCGGCGAGATGGTCGCTGCCGCGACGGTCGTACCCGAGAGCAGACCGCCGCCGCCGATGGGGGTGATGAGCACGTCGAGGGTGGGGACCTGTTCCAGGAACTCGAGGGCTGCGGTTCCCTGACCGGCGATGACCATCGGATCGTCGAAGGGATGCACGAATGCGGCCCCGGTCTCGGTGGCGACCGCCGAGGCGACCTGGTCGCGTTCGGCATGGGCACAGAAGACGACCTCGGCGCCGTACCCGCGGACGGCGTCGACCTTGACCTGCGGAGCGTGGTCGGGCATGACCACCCAGCATCGGACACCTCGGATGGCCGCTGCGTAGGCGAGGGCCTGACCGTGGTTCCCCGATGAATGGGTGACGACGCCGCGGGCGGCCGTGGTGTCGGCCATGCCCAGGACCGCGTTCAGCGCACCCCTGGCCTTGAAGGCTCCGACCTTCTGGAGGTTCTCGCACTTGAACGCGACGGAGGTGCCGGTCAGCCGGTCGATCGTGCCGCTCGTTATCACCGGCGTTCGATGGACGTACGGGGAGATCCTCCGGGCGGCGCGCCGGACGTCGGCGATCGTGACGGGGCTCCCGTCCTCCGGCGCGTAGATGGACGGCTCGACCATGGGACGGCAGGCTACACGGTGGGTGGCACGGTACCGTGGCGCCATGGCTGCGACGACGCGACATCTCCGCTTCGACCGCTCGCTGGCGGCTCCGGCGGCCGACGTGTGGGGCCGCTTGGTCGACCTCGGCGGGTACGGGTCGTGGAACCCGTGGATCGTCGAGGCTCGGGGCGACATCGTGGTGGGAGCCAAGCTCCGGTTGCGATACGCGATGGCATCGGGGAGCCGACCCCGAGCCCGCGGGATCGTGACCGAGGTCGTCGACGGGCGGGTGGTGGCATGGCGCCAGCGAGCCGGTATGAAGGGCCTGTTCGATGTCACCCACCGGTTCGAGGTGGTTCCCAGCTCGCGTCGCTCCTGTCGGGTCTCCTACGGCATCGACGTCGGTGGGATCGCCACCTCGGCGGTGTGGGGGTTCGTGTCGGGCGACGTCGAGACGGGCGCGGAGGCGCTGATGGACGCCCTCGCCGAGACGGTGGGAGGTCGTCGGTGACCGAGAGCGCGGGCGTGGTGCTGTACCGGCGGCGGGGGGAGGGGATCGAGGTCCTCGTCGCCCACCCGGGGGGGCCGTTCTGGCGGGGGAAGGAGACCGGCGCATGGAGCATCCCGAAGGGCGAGCTGGACGACGGCGAGGACGCGCGGACCGCGGCGGTGCGCGAGTTCGCCGAAGAGACGGGACATCGCCTCGACGCGAACGATCTGGAGGATCTGGGGACCGTGGTGCAGCGCAACGGGAAGATCGTGCACGCGTTCGCCGCCGAGGGGGATCTCGATCCCGCATCGGTGTCGTCGAACACCTTCGCGATCGAATGGCCGCCTCGTTCGGGTCGGTTCGTCTCGTTCCCGGAGATCGACCGGGTGGCGTGGGTGTCCCCGGAGGAGGCCGAGCGCCTGTTGAACCCGGCTCAGGCGCCGTTGGTGCGGCGGCTCCTGGAGACCATTGACCACGCTCAGTAGTTGTCATACACTGACAGTGGTCAGCGAGAGGAAGCGCCGATGGACGACCTTGCCCAGCGTATCGCCACGAAGACCTTCGACCTGAGCCGGCGCGGGTACGACACCGCCGAGGTCGATGCCTTCCTGGCCGAGCTCGACGAAGCCGTCGCCGCCATGGCCGAATCCCTCCGTCAGGAACGTCTCCACGCCGCCGATCTGCAACGGCGGCTCGCCTTCCACGGCGAGGCGTCCGACGACGTCGAGTCGGCCTACCTGGCCGCGGCCGCCGCCAAACAGAAGATGCTCGACGAAGCCGAAGCGCGAGCCACCGAGATCATCCGGGCCGCCGAGGCCGAGGCGGAACGGCTCCTCGCCGCACCTCGGCATGAGCTCGACCAGGCTCGAAAGGACGCCGAGAAGCTCCTCCTCGAAGCCAACGCCAGGCTCGAATCGGCGACCGCCGACGCAGAGGCCGCCCGTCACGAAGCGGCCGAGACCCGCCGCGCGGCCGAGACCGAGAGAGCCGACATCGTCGCCGCCGCCGAGCGCGATGCCGCCACCATCATCGACGAGGCTCGCCGGGAAGCCCTCGACGTCGTCAACCGCTCACGCGCCGACATCGACGAGCTGCTGGCCGCCGCCAAGGCCGAGCACGACGAACTGGTGGCCCACCTCGACGCCTTGAAGGCCGCCGTTGCCGACATGTTGCTGCGAGGGGCGGCCAGCAGCGAGGCGCTGCGCCTCGTGGTCGCCGACGACAGCCCCGACCGGTCGGTCGCCGGCGTCTGATCGGCGTCGGTGTCCGGACAGCTCGGGTGCCGATGGTCCGATATCGACACCCCCCAGACGCCGGGCAGGCCCGGCGAGCGGGACCTCACCCGACCTAGCCGTGCTCGGGGAACCCCAGGTCGACGCCCCGATGGATCGGCTCGGGCCACCGGGAGATGACCACCTTGGGCCGGGTGTAGAAGGAGATCCCTTCGGGCCCGTAGACCGAATGGGTGCCGAAGATCGACTGCTTCCACCCACCGAAGGAGTAGAAGCCGAGCGGAACCGGGATCGGGAGGTTGATCCCGACCATGCCGACCTCGATCTCGTTCTGGAACTTCCTCGCCGCGCCACCGTCGTTGGTGAACACCGCCGTGCCGTTGCCCCACGGGTTCGCGTTGATGATGTCGATGGCCTCTTCGAACGTCGACGCCCGCACCACGCTCAACACGGGCCCGAAGATCTCGTCGCGGTAGACCGTCATGTCGGGAGATACCTTGTCGAACAGTGTCGGGCCGAAGAAGAACCCGTTCTCGAACCCCTCGACCGTCAGCTCCCGGCCATCGACGACCAGCTCCGCTCCTTCTTCGAGACCGATGTCCACGTACGAGGCGACCCGATCACGATGCTGCCTGGTGATCAGCGGACCCATGTCCGCTGCGCGGTCGCCGGGGCCGATGTCGAGCGTCTCGATGCGGTCGGTGATCCGGCCGATCAGCTCGTCCCCGGCCTTCCCGACGGCAACGACCACCGAGATCGCCATGCAGCGTTCACCCGCCGAGCCGTAGGCGGCCGACACCGCCGAGTCGGCCGCCAGCTCCATGTCGGCGTCGGGGAGGACGATCATGTGGTTCTTCGCGCCGGCCAGCGCCTGGACCCGCTTCCCCGCCGCCGTGCCGGTGGCGTAGATGTACTTCGCCACCGGCGTCGAGCCGACGAAGCTGACGGCCGCCACGTCGGGATGTTCGAGGATGCGATCCACCGCGACCTTGTCGCCGTGCACGACGTTGAAGACCCCGTCGGGAAGTCCAGCCTCGGACCACAGCTCGGCGACCATGTTCGACGTCGACGGGTCCTTCTCCGAGGGTTTGAGCACGAAGGTGTTGCCGGCGGCGATGGCGATGGGGTACATCCACATCGGGACCATCAGCGGGAAGTTGAACGGGGTGATCCCCGCCACGACGCCGAGGGGCTGGCGGATCGTATAGGTGTCGACATTGCGGGACACGTTCTCGGAGTAGTCACCCTTGATGAGATGGGGGATCCCGCAGGCGAACTCGATCACCTCGAGGCCGCGGGCGAGCTCGCCTTGGGCGTCGCCGAGGGTCTTGCCGTGTTCCGCGCTGAGCGTCGCGGCCAGTTCGTCGCCGTGCTCGACGACGAGGTTCCGGAAGTCGAACAGGATCTTCTGGCGTCGCGTCACGGGAGTGTCCCGCCAGCCCGGGTAGGCGTCCCTGGCGGCGGCGATCGCCGCATCCACCTCGGCCGTCGACGCGAGGGCCACCTGGGCCGTCTGATCGCCGGTCGCGGGGTTGAAGACCGGTCCGGTGCGTTCCGGCTCGTCGGTGGCGTGCTTGCCGCCGATCCAATGCGGGATGAGTCTCATGGGGTCACCTCCTCCGAGCCCGAGCATACCTACTCCAGACCTCGCCGAGCGCGCCGATACAACACATGAGGAACCGCAGCCGCTCGGTAGCCTTCGGCGCCGAGCCGTCGACGGAGCAAGGGTGAGCAGGAAGCTGAACAACCGACTGAAGGCACTCGATTCGGGGCGTCCCGGGTCGCCGTTCCCGGGCGGGCCGGACCACGACGACGAACCAGCGGTGTCGTGGCTCAACTTCGTCCTCGTGGCGGGCATCGTCTTCATCGTGATCGCCGTGGCCGCCGTGTTCTTCGGGATCCGGTCCGTGCAGGGCGACATCGAGGCCCGGGCCGGTGTCGTGCTGTCGGCCAACGGCTACACCGACGTCACCGTGGAGGCGACCGGCAACGACGTGGTCCTGCTCGGATCCATCACGCCCGAGCAATCGGTCGAGGAGGCCGTCGAGCTGGTCGGAACCCTTCCCGGGGTGGGCGCGGTCGAGTCGAACCTGTTCGTGGTGGAGCCCACCACCACGGGCCCGATCGCCGTGACCGGCGACCCGTTGGTGATCCGCTGGTCGGGCCGGGCGGTGACCGTCGCCGGCGACGTGTCCACCCGGGACATCGCCGGGTTCGTGACCGACGCTCTCGCCGGGACCTTCCTGAGCGTCGACGACTCCCAGCTCACGGTCGAGGAGGGACTCGAAGACGAGACCGCCTGGGTCGGGACCATCGTCGCCGTGGTCGCCGACGCGGCCGCCGCGATGCCCGAAGGCGAGCTCTTCGTCAACCCCGCGGCCGCAGTGGTCCAGCTCTCCGGCCAGGTGGACAGCCGCCAGATCCGGCGGGAGCTGGAGTCGTCGGCCAGGGAGCAGATCGAAGCTCTCGGATTCGCGTTCACCCCCGGGATCGTGCTCCCCGACGCGCCGCCCCCCAAGGAGCAGGTCGTCGCTCTCCAAGCCGGTCTCGACGAGTTGCTCGAAGGCAAGGTGGTGGAGTTCGAGACGGGCAGCGCGGTCATCACCGACGCCGGCAAACGACTCCTCGACGACGTGCTCGACGCCCTCGGCCTCTTCCCCGACGTAGCCGTCGAGATCGCCGGGCACGCCGATGCCCAGGGATCCGCGGCCAAGAACCTGGAACTGTCGGAGCGGCGGGCCCAGGCGGTCCTCGACTACCTCGTGTCGAAGGGCGCCGACCCGGACCGCTTCGTCGTCGTCGGCTACGGGGACACGGTCCCGATCGCCGACAACAGCACCGCGGAGGGCCGGCAGAAGAATCGGCGGATCGAGTTCATCGCATTGGAGGACTGAACCATGACCTACGTCGCCTCCCAGATCATGATCTGGATCGTCATCGCCACGCTGTTCGGGTTCTCGCTCGGGTGGCTCGTCCGGTCCCGCCGGGGCGGGCCCGTCAAGAAGCGCCGCCGGTTCTGACCGCTCCGCCGGAGCCGCGGAGGCCGTTCGTCCTCGGGGTAGGCTGGAGCGCATGGATCATCTGTCTTCCCGCACGCAGCGATGGCAACCGGCCGGAGCGGAGCATTTCACCGGCGAGGTCTGGTTGTCGGACCTCGGCCAGATGCCCGACGCATCGGGCCTCACGATGTTGGGCGTCCAGTTCGCTCCCGGAGCCCGCACCGACTGGCATTCCCATCCCTTCGGTCAGACGCTGTACGTCGTGTCGGGGTCGGGGATCGTCTGTGACCGCGATGGCGAGCGGGTCGTCGTCGGACCGGGCGACGTCGTTCAGACGCCTCCCGGCGTCGTCCACTGGCATGGGGCGCGGCCCGATGCGCCGATGCTGCATCTGTCGCTGACGACCGGTGGGGCCACCGAATGGGAGCCCGACCGGGTCGACGACGCCGAGTACGAGGGATGAGCGCCTCCGACGAGAGCGTCCGCTGGCATCGCGTCTCGGATCCGCTTCCCGACGTCGGGGAGGTCGAGCTCGTCGTCGTCGATGGGCGGGCCATCTGCCTGGCCCGGATCGAGGCCGGCTACGGCGCCCTCGACAACCGTTGCCCGCATCAGGGTGGTCCCCTCGGCGAAGGGGCGATCGAGGGTGGGTTCGTCGTCTGCCCGTGGCACGGCTACGAGTACGACCCCGTCACCGGGGCACCGCCCGATGGGTACGGGGATCGAGCGACGGCGTTCCCGGTCCGTGTGGCCGACGACGGCATCGAGATCGCACTCGAGGAGCGGGCCGAACGCCGTTCGATCATGGACGCCATGGTGGAGACCATGACGCGAGGCGGAGTGGACACGGTCTTCGGGATGGTGGGGCATTCGAACCTCGGGCTGGCCGAGGCGCTCCGTAAGGCAGAAGCGCGCGGGGACCTCGTCTACATCGGCATCCGTCACGAAGGCGCAGCCGCCTTCGCTGCGTCGGCCTACGGGAAGCTGACCGGACGTCCCGCCGCGTGTTTCACGATTGCCGGCCCGGGCGCCACCAACCTCATGACCGGCCTGTGGGACGCGAAGGTGGATCGAGCCCCCGTCCTCGCGCTCACCGGACAGGTCGGTTCCCAGGTGCTGGGTCCCGGCGCCTTCCAAGAGATCCCCCTCGCCGACGCCTTCGCGGCCGTGGCCGCGTGGTCCCAGACGGTGCTCGTGCCCGATAATGCCGTCGAACTGATGGCGTTGGCGCTCAAACACGCCATCGTCGAGCGCGACGTCGCGCATCTGATCTTCCCCGACGAGGTCCAGGCCCGCCCCATCCCCGAGCACCTCGACGTGGTGCCCGCCGATCCGCTGAGGGGCCGTGTCGCCGGCCGCGCCGTGGCGCCTCCCGAGGCGGATCTGGCGCGGGCCGTCGAGCTGATCGCGGCGGCCGAACGTCCGGTCCTGATCGTCGGCAACGGCGGCCGGGCCGACCGGGCTCGACTGGTGGCGTTCGCCGAGCGTTTAGATATGCCGATCCTGACCACGTTCAAGGCCAAAGGCGCGGTGGATGAGGCTCATCCCCTCGGCACGGGTGTCCTCGGCAGGTCGGGGACGCCCGTGGCCTCCGCGATGATGGCCGGGTCGGATCTCCTGGTGGTGGCCGGGGCCTCCTTCGCGGTGCACACCGGGATCTCCGAGAAGAAGCCGGCGATCCAGATCGATCTCGACCGGATGACCATCGGGAAGTTCCACCCCGTCGAGGTCGGCCTCTGGGGCGAGATCGCCCGCACCGTCGACGAGCTGACACGACGGCTGCCGGGTCGGTCCCGTCCCGACTTGCGGGCCGAGATGGCCGAGCGCAAGGAGCGGTGGCGCCGCGAGAAGCGGCGAAGGGCAGCGATGGTCGACGAACGCGGCCGGATGCATCCGGCGGCCGTCTTCGAGGCGCTCTCGGCCGTCGTGCCGACCGACGCGGTGCTTCCGGTCGACGTCGGGAACAACACGTACGCGTTCGGGCACTACTTCGTCGCCTCCGGCGATCAGGATGTCCTGATGAGCGGGTACCTCGGCTCCATCGGCTTCGCGCTCCCCGCGGCTCTCGGTGCGTGGGCCGCGACGAGGGGGCAGCGCAAGGTCGTGTCGATCTCCGGCGACGGCGGACTGGGCCAGTACCTGGCGGAGTTCACCACCGCGGTCAAGTACCAGATGGGGATCACCCATGTGGTGCTCGACAACGGGGAGCTGGCCAAGATCTCCCGCGAGCAGATCGCCGACCTGCGGCCGGTCTGGCAGACGTCGCTGGTGAACCCGGACTTCGCGACGTTCGCCGACATGTGCAACGGTCGCGGGTTCCGGGTCGGACACCGAGAGGAGCTCGTCCCCACCCTGGAGGCCGCGATCGCCCACGACGGTCCGTCGATGGTGGTCGTCGAGACCGCATCGCGTTGGATCTGACGGCGAGCGAGGTCAGTCGTCGAGGCGGTCGGCCCGGAACAGCTCGGTGTTGACCAGGACGCCGCTCACCACCAGCACCATCGCCGAGCCGAACACGTAGACCGGGACGACGCCGATCCGGTCGGCCACGAACCCGCCCACCGCGGCACCGACCGGGAGACCCGTATACGCGATCGTGCGGGACGCCGAGATCACCCGGCCGAGGAGATGAGGCGGCGTCAACCGTTGCCGGAGCGTCGACAGCCCGACGTTGACCCACGTGATGCCGGCGACGCCTGCGCCGGCGAAGAGGACCGACCAGTAGGAGTGCCAGAGGGCCACGACGAAGAACCCGGCGCCGAAGAACGTGAGGCCGAGGACGTAGAGCCGACCCAGCGACATCCGCTTGGTGAGTCGAGGGGCGAACGTGACGCCGAGGGCGCCGATCAGCGCCTGGAGTGAGAAGTAGACACCCAGGCGGAGCCCGTCGCCGGTGAGGGCGAACCCGGAGACGTCGGTGGCGAGGATCTCGGTGGCGACGAAGAAGATCAGCAGCGCTTCGAGGGGTGCGAACACCAGGTTGGTGACGGCTCCCCCCAAGGTGGCCCACCGGAGGCGTCGATCGGCCAGCAGGAACCGGATCCCTTCGGCGATCGACCGCAGGAACGACTCTCGTCGTCGGGTTTCGCGGTGGCGAACGACCCGGGTGGTGGACAGGAACAGGGCAGAGACCACGAAGGTGGCGGCGTTGAGGGTGAAGGCGATGGCGAAGCCGTTCGTGGCCGAGATCGCGAACCCGGCCACCAGCGGTCCCAAGGCGAACACGGTAGTGCGGGCCAAGGCCAGCTTGGAGTTGGCGTCGACCAGCATGTGGTCCTCGAGGAGGCCCGGCATGGCCGCCTGCAGGCCGGAGTCGAAGACGACCGACAGCGAGCCGGTGGCGAACGCCAGCCCGAACACGAGCGTCGGGGTGCCGGCGTCGGCGATTGCGGCGAGCGCCAGGAGGACGAAGATCGAGGCGCGCAGGAGGTCGGCTGCGGCCAGGACCGGGACGAGCCGGCGCCGACGGTCCAAGAAGACGCCGGCGATGAAGCCGAACAGGAGCATCGGGAGGGTCTCGAAGGCCGCCGTCAGGCCCAGATCGAGCGCCTTGCCGGTGAGGCTGAGGACGAAGTAGGGCAGCGTGAACACGGCGACGTAGTCGCCGAACATGGAGACCGCCTGGCCTGCGACGAGCGGCGTCAGGTTCCTCGCGGCCCGAGCGTTCGATCTGAGGCGAGCGAAGTCGTCGGGTTCCCCGGGCTCCGAGCCGGTGGTACCGAGTTGCATATTCGTAAATGCATCGTACTCGCCCACGGTCGGAGTGGGAGGGCACCATGCGCGACGCGATACCCTCGGGATATGGTCGAAACGCTCCGCCTCCTCGCTCCCCGACGGGTCGTGCTCCCGGGCACCGTCCACACGTTCCCCGCCGAGGTGGTTCCCGACCTCGGCGAGCGGGTCTTCGTGCGGTTCGCCGGCGCCGCCGCCACCGCAGCCGGCACGGTGTGCGACGTCGAAGAGCTGCGGGTCCGCGACGACGGCGGTTCGATCGTGACGGTGTTCGGCTCGGTCCGGGCCGTGGCGGTCGGCGGAGCGGGACCCCGCCTCGAGGTCCGCGTCGAGGAGCTGGGTTCGGCGTCGCCATCGGACGTCGCCGCGGCGGTGGCGGCATTCCGGTCGTATCTCGGCGCCCTCGCCGAGTACGGTGAGGGCGCCGACGTGATGGTCGACGTCCCGGACGATCCGGTGGCCGCCGGGTATCGGTTAGCCTCTCTGGCGCGGATCTCGGAGCCGGAACGGCAGGATCTCCTCGATCTTGCCTCGACCAAGGGTCGGCTGTCGAGGATCGCAGCGATGTTCGGACGGGAGCGTGCGCTCCTGGCGGCGACGATGGGAACGAGAGGGGCGTGATGGCCGATATCGGAGACCTGCCGAGGCTCGTCGTCGAGTCGTACGACCTGGCGAAGGCCTACCTGGTGCAGGAGACCGTCGAGCCGGCGAAGCGTCTGGGGCGGTTCGCCGGGGTCTCGTTGGGAGCCGCCGTCCTGTGGGCGGCCGGAGGGTTGCTCCTCGCGGTCGCCGCCATGCGAACGATCGTCCGGGCGCTCCCCGACGGGGTGTACTTCGAGGCGCTCGGGTACGTGGCGACGGCCCTCGTCCTGGCGCTGGTCGCCTACGCCGTGATCCGCCTGGGCGCTCCCAAGGCCGCCGGCGCGGAGCCGTCCGAGGATGGAGGACGATCGTGAAGGTCACGCCCCAGGATCTCGAGGCGAAGTTCCGGGAGGTCGAGGACGCCGTCGTCGGGACCGAAGCCGAGTTGAAGGACCGGGCGTTGCTGGTGGCCGTCGGCGCCGCCGTGGTCGTCGTCGGCCTGGTCGCCTATTCGATCTGGCGGTCGCGCCGGAAGCGCATCCGGGTCGAGGTCTACTACCAGTCATGAGGGCGGCGAGCTACCTGCGATGGCGGATCAGGCGCAAGATCCCGCGGCTCACCAGGGTCGGTTGGGCGCTGGCGAGCATCGGGGTACGGTCCTCGGACACCGGTCGGACCGTCGCCGGCCTCGGGCTCATGGCCGCCGGGGCGCTGCTTCGGCGCTCGAGGACCAGGGAGCTGGTGTACGCCTTCGAGCTCGACCCGGGCGAGGCAGCCACGATCCGGGTCGTCGAGGGCCGCCGAGGCGCGGTGTCGAAACGGGTCCAGGGGTAGACGGTGTTCCGCAACCGTGATCGGCTGATCAAGATCTTCATCTGGCTGGTGGTCGTCATGATGGTCATGTCGTTCGTCGCCGCGTTCCTCCCGCAGCTCGGCTGATGCGCCCCTTCGCTGCGGGCGATGCCTGCATGCTCTACGACGAGCGGGGCCGGACGTACCTGATCGAGCTGATCGCCGGCAAGGACTTCCACTACCACCGGGGCGTCCTGCCCCACGACCGGGTCATCGGAACGCCGGACGGGTCCTCGTTCCTGTCGTCGAAAGGCTCCCGGTTGGTGGCGCTTCGGCCCCGGTTGGCCGACTACGTCCTGAAGATGCAACGTGGGGCCACCGTGCTGTACCCGAAGGATGCCGGTGCGATCCTGGAGTGGGCCGACATCGCCGAGGGGATGACGGTCCTCGAGGCGGGGACCGGTTCGGGGGGGTTGACGATGGTGTTGACCCGTGCCGTCGGCGGGTCAGGGCGGGTCGTGAGCGTCGAACGCCGGGAGGACCATGCGGCCCTGGCACGCAAGCGGATCGCCGGCTTCTTCGGGGAGATCCCGTCGCACCTCGAACTCCGTGTCGGGGACGTCGTCGATGCGATCGGCGACGTCGGAGCCGAACGGATCGTCCTGGACGTGCCCGAACCCTGGCACAGCGTCCCGGCAGCGGCGGCCCATCTGCCCGGCGGTGGGATCCTGTGCGCCTATCTTCCGACGGTCCCGCAGGTCCAGACGCTGCGGTCGACGATCGACGACGCGGGGTGCTTCCTCGACGTCGAGACCTTCGAGATCCTCATGCGCGGCTGGGCGGTGTCGGGGCGTTCGGTGCGTCCGGAGCATCGGATGGTCGGTCACACGGGGTTCATCACCGTGGCCCGGAAGTTCCTGACCGAACCGATCGCGACGTCCGGCGAAGCCGAGACCGACCCGAACGCGTGAGAGGCCGCATCGCTGCGGCCTCTCACGGATCGTGATCGGATGCCGATCAGGGTTCGATGAAGATGCATTCCCCCGGGCATTCCTCTGCTGCTTCGACGACCAGGTCGAGCTGCCCATCGGGGATGGTCGCCAGTCCTTCGGCCCCTTGCGGGTTGCCCATGGCTTCGGCGTAGACCTTGTCGCCCTCCTTCACGTAGGCGAGTCCGTCGTCGAGGAGGACGAACACATCGGGCGCGATCTCCTCGCAGAGCCCGTCTCCCGTGCAGAGATCCTGGTCGATCCAGACCTTCATGGTGGTCCCTTCTGCTGAGTCTCGTGGTCGTGCGCTGATGCGCCCTGCGGCGGCGCAGGCCATATCGTAGGCGGACGTCGGTTCCAACCGATGGAACCCCCGTTCCCACCGGTTCGGGCGTGTCGCGGATATGGTATCGGCACCTGCCAGGCTGTCCTACACTCGGAATCGGTCGATCCCCGACCGGGCCGGGTGGGGACCGCCGAGAGGAGGCGATGTTTCGAATGAGCGAACGGGACCAGGACCAGCTGCAGGCCACGATCCGGACGCTCGAAGAGGAGCTGGCCGTGCTGCGGCGGCGACTCGAAGACGCCCCGCGACGGGTGCGGCTCCTCGAAGAGCGGCTCTTGGAGACCCGAGGCAAGCTCAGCCAGGCCGCATCGCAGAACGAGAAGCTCACCGCCGTGCTCGAAGAGACCCGTGAGCAGCTCGCCCTGCTCCGTGAAGAGGTCGAGAAGCTGACCGCACCCCCCAACCCCTTCGGGACCGTGCTCGGGGTCAACGACGACGGAACGGTGGACGTCTTCACGTCCGGACGCAAGCTCAGGGTCAACGTGGAGCCCACCATCGAGATCAAACACCTCGAGGTCGGCCAGGAGGTCCTCATGAACGAGGCCTACAACGTGATCGACGTGCGCGCCTTCGATGAGTCGGGGGAGGTGGTGACGGTCAAGGAGGTCCTCGACGAGGACCGCCTCATCGTGTTGGGCCGAGCCGACGAGGAGCGTGTGGTCGAGCTCGCGGCACCCACTCGCGACATCCGCCTGCGGGCGGGGGATCACGTTCGCATCGACACCAGGACCGGCTTGGTCTTCGAGAAGCTCCACCGTCCCGAGGTCGAGGAACTCGTCTTGGAGGAGGTCCCGGACGTGACCTACGACGACATCGGTGGTCTCGGGCCGCAGATCGAGGTCATCCAGGACGCCGTCGAGCTTCCGTATCTGCACAAGGAGCGGTTCGCCGAGTACGACCTGGCGGCGCCCAAGGGCGTGCTCCTGTACGGGCCGCCCGGGTGCGGGAAGACCCTCATCGCCAAGGCGGTGGCCAACTCGCTCGCCAAGGCCGTGGCCGTCAAGGAAGGTCGGAACGACGCTCGCTCCTATTTCCTCAACATCAAGGGACCGGAACTGCTCAACAAGTACGTCGGTGAGACCGAACGTCAGATCCGGCTGATCTTCCAGCGGGCGAAGGAGAAATCCGACGAAGGGTTCCCGGTCATCGTGTTCTTCGACGAGATGGATTCCCTGTTCCGGACCAGGGGCACGGGCGTCTCCTCGGACGTCGAATCGACGATCGTGCCGCAGCTCCTCTCCGAGCTCGACGGTGTCGAGACGCTCAAGAACGTGATCGTGATCGGTGCCTCCAACCGGGAGGATCTGATCGACCCTGCGATCTTGCGTCCGGGCCGTCTGGACGTGAAGATCAAGATCGAGCGTCCCAACGAGGACGCGGCCCGGCAGATCTTCAAGATCTACCTCGCTCCGACGTTGCCGTTCGACGCCGACGAGCTCGCCCGCTTCGATGGTGACATCGATGCCCTGATCGATCACATGGTCGAGCGGGTCGTCGAGGTGATGTACGCCACCGACGAGGTCAACCGGTTCCTCGAGGTCACCTACGCCAACGGCGACCGTGAGGTGCTCTACTTCAAGGACTTCGCATCGGGGGCCATGATCGAGAACATCGTCCGGCGGGCCAAGAAGGACGCCATCAAGCGGGAGATCGCCGGCGGACCTTCGGGGCTGCGGACCGAGGACCTGCTGTCGGCCATCCGGCAGGAGTTCAAGGAGCACGAGGACCTGCCGAACACGACCAACCCCGACGACTGGGCCAAGATCTCGGGGAAGAAGGGCGAGCGGATCGTGTACGTGCGGACCCTCATCGAAGGTGACGGGGAGAGCCGGAGCATCGAGGCGGTCACTCCGGGTCAGTACCTGTGAGCGGCGGCGGGCCCGTCGGGGCGATCCCCAAGGTCATCGGGACCGAGATCGAGTACGGCATCACGGTGCTCGGGAAGGACGACTTCAACCCGGTCCTGGCCTCGTCGGCGGTCATCAACTCGTACGCGGGGAGCCGGGCGAGGATCCAGTGGTCCTTCGAGGAGGAGTCGCCGGGCCGCGATGCCCGCGGCTTCGGGTACACGTCGGCGCCGACGATGGAGATGGAGTCGGGCCTGGTCAACGTCGTCCTCACCAACGGTGCCCGTTTCTACGTCGATCACGCCCATCCGGAGTACTCCACCCCCGAGTGTGTCGATCCGCGGCAAGCCGCCCTGCACGAGAAGGCCGGCGAGCATGTGATGATCGCGGCCGTCCGTTCCGCCCAACGGCTGCTCGCCGACGGCGAGCGCCTCGTCGTTCACAAGAACAACAGCGACGGCAAGGGCAACTCCTACGGTGCGCACGAGAACTACCTGCTCAGTCGCAGCTTGCCGTTCGCCGACATCGTCGAGCACCTGACCGGGTTCCTGGTGACCCGGCAGGTGTTCACCGGCTCGGGCAAGGTGGGTTCGGAGAACGGCAGGCCCGACGTCGGGTTCCAGATCAGTCAGCGGGCCGACTTCTTCGAGGAGGAGGTCGGGTTGGAGACGACGCTGAAGCGTCCCATCATCAACACCAGGGACGAACCGCACGCCGAGACCTCCAAGTACCGACGCCTGCACGTCATCATCGGCGATGCCAACCTCTCCGAGTACCAGACGATGCTCAAGTTGGGGACGGCGGCTCTCGTCCTGTCCGCCTTGGAGGCCGGGGCCTTGCCGGAGGCCTTGACGTTGGCGGATCCGGTACGCGAGGTCTGGCAGGTCAGCCACGACCCTGGGCTCGATCACCGTCTCCGTCTCGCGGATGGGTCCACGATCACCGCCGTGGACGCCCAATGGCGGTACCTGGAGTGGGCGGCGAAGTACCTTCGCTCGGCGGATCTCCCCGACGTCTACGACGACGTCCTACGGATGTGGGAGGAGGTCCTCTCCGACCTGGAGATCGACCCGCTGCGGACGGCAGATCGGCTGGATTGGACGGCCAAGTTGCAGATCCTCGACGGCTACCGGCATCGGGACGGCCTCGACTGGGACACGCCCAAGCTGCGGATGCTCAACCTGCAGTATCACGACGTCGATCCCGGGCGGGGTCTGTACCATCGGCTCGTCGGCTCCGGGAGGATGAGGACGCTCTTCGATCCCGCGGAGGTGAAGGCGGCCGTCGACCGGCCACCCGTAGAGACGAGGGCCTACTTCCGGGGCGAGTGCGTACGCCGGTACCGGGACGCGTTGGTGGCCGCCAACTGGGACTCCCTCGTGTTCGACACCGGTGAGGACACGCTGAAACGCGTTCCTATGATGGAACCGCTGCGGGGCGGCAAGGAACGCGTCGAGGCACTCCTCGACGCTTCCGAGGACGCCGCCGCGCTGATCCGTGCCCTCGGGGCCCGCTAGAGCAGATCCCAGGAGGCGATCATGGCCGAACAGGAACGCAAGAAGACCAAGCGAGACGCCGCCGAAGCCGACACCGAGGCTGCCGAAGCCGCGGTGGCCGCCGATGCCGCGGAGCTGACCGAGAAGATCGACGACCTGCTCGACGAGATCGACTCGGTCCTCGAGGAGAACGCCGAGGAGTTCGTCAAGAACTACGTGCAGAAGGGCGGCGAGTGACCGGCGAGGGAGGGGGGATCGTCCCTTCCGCGCTCCCCCTCGAGCACGTCCATCCGGGCGCCTCGTTCTCCGCCCTGCTGGAGGGACGCGGCATCGCGCCGCGCTGGGTGGTCGGCGACGGCACCGCGGACCTGAACCTGGCCGAGGCGACCACGGTCCTGTCGATGCGCTACGCCGACGGGGTCGTGATGGCCGGTGACCGTCGAGCCACCGCCGGCAACGTCATCGCCCACAAGCGGGTCAAGAAGGTCTACCCGGCGGACCGGTACTCCGCGGTGGCCATCTCGGGGACGGCCGGCATGGCGCTCGAGATGATCCGCTTGTTCCAGACCGAACTGGAGCACTACGAGAAGATCGAGGACATGCGTCTGAGCCTCGAGGGCAAGGCCAACTACCTGGCTCGGATGGTCCGCAACAACCTCGCGCTCGCCTTCCAGGGTCTCGTCGTGATCCCGTTGTTCTGCGGATACGACGAGACCGACCGGGTGGGGAGACTGTACACGTTCGACGTCGTCGGTGGCCGCTACGAGGAGCGGGATTACGCGACGACCGGCTCGGGCGGCGCCGAGGCCCGCTCCTTCCTCAAGGCGAAGTGGGTCGAGGGCATGGCCGAGGATGCCGTGTTGGAGCTCGCCGTGGAGGCGCTGATCGCCGCCGCCGAGGAAGACGCCGCCACCGGAGGGGTCGACCTGAAGCGAGGGATCCTCCCGACGGTGGTGACGGTATCGGACGCGGGATACGTCGAGATCCCCGACGAGCGCATCTCCGAGATCGCCGAACGGGTCCTGGAGGGCCGGCCATGACGCTGCCCTACTACGTTCCACCCGAGCAGCTCATCAAGGACCGGGCCGACTTCGCCCGCAAGGGCATCGCCAGGGGCCGATCCATCGTCGTCGTCGAGTACGCCGACGGCATCCTCCTGATGGGCGGCAACACGAGCCGTTCGCTCCACAAGCTCGGTGAGATCTACGACCGGATCGCGTTCGCGGGAGTGGGGCGCTTCAACGAGTTCGAGACGTTGCGGGTGGCCGGGATCCGCTACGCCGACCTGAAGGGTTACTCGTACAACCGGACCGACGTGTCGGCCAAGGGACTGGCCAACGCCTACTCGCAGACCGTCGGTCAGATCTTCACCCATGAGGTCAAGCCCTACGAGATCGAGGTGCTCGTCGCCGAGGTGGGGGAGGACCCCGACGACAACCGGCTCTACCACGTCCGCTTCGACGGCACCTTGCACGATGCACGCCGGTTCGCCGCGATGGGCGGTCACGACGAGCGCCTCGCCGAGCGTCTCGACGTCGGCTATCGCGACGCCATGACCCTGACCGAGACGATCAGACTCGCCGCCGACGCACTCGAGCACGTCGAGGAACGTGAGATCGCCGCGGACGGGTGGGAGGCCGCCGTGCTGGACCGGACCCTCCAGCGAAGGAAGTTCCGACGGCTCGGAGCCGACGAGATCGCCGCCGCCAGGTCGGAGGGTCAGGCGGAGGCCTAGAACACGCGCATCAGCCGGGCGACGACGGCGCCGACGAACACGACCACGAGGATGAGCGCGACGATCCGGTACTCGACCGGTAGACCGTCGTCGACTCGGTCGGTGTCGACCCCTCCGAGGATCTCGCTGACGTCGGCGTCCAGGAGGATCAAGGCCGCCTCGTCGACTCGGTCGGAGGGGATCCACAGTTCGGCCGTGGCGAGGTGGCCGACGGTGACGGGATAGGGTCCGAGGGCTTCGCTGTGGATGCGGACCTCGATGCCTTCCGAGCGGAGGCGGGCGGCGATGATGCGGGCCCGGCCGACATCGCCGATCCTGGCGACGCGCACGAAACGGGAGGCGGGTGGTTCGGTCATCGTGTCCATTCTGGCGCACCGTGGGTACGCTGGTGACGTGAGACGACGGATCTTCGGGATCGAGAACGAATACGGGGTTACGTGCACCCTACGTGGCCAGCGACGTCTGTCCCCCGACGAGGTCGCTCGCTACCTGTTCCGCAGGGTCGTGAGCTGGGGCCGCTCGTCGAACGTGTTCCTCGAGAACGGCGCCCGCCTCTATCTCGACGTGGGCAGCCATCCCGAGTACGCCACCCCTGAGAGCGACAGCCTGTACGACCTCGTCGCCCACGACAAGGGAGGCGAACGGATCCTGGAGGGACTGATGTACGCCGCCGAGGAGCGGCTGGGGGAGGAAGGCATCCGGGGCGAGATCTTCCTGTTCAAGAACAACACCGACTCTGCGGGCAACTCGTACGGCTGCCATGAGAACTACCTGGTGGGCCGGCAGGGCGACTTCCAGCGGACCATCGACACGTTGATCCCGTTCTTCGTGACCCGCCAGATCCACTCGGGTGCGGGCAAGCTGTTGCAGACGGCCAGGGGCACCGTCTTCTCGCTGGCCCAACGCGCCGAGCACATCTGGGAGGGGATCTCGTCGGCGACGACCAGGAGCCGGCCGATCATCAACACCCGCGACGAACCCCACGCCGATGCGGAGCGTTACCGCCGGCTCCATGTCATCGCCGGCGATTCCAACATGTCCGAGTACGTGACGTACATGAAGGTCGGGACCACCGCCGCGTTGCTGCAGATGCTCGAGGACGACGTCGTGTTCCGGGACCTGAGTTTGGAGAACCCCATCCGTGCCATCCGCGAGATCTCCCACGACATCACGTGCCGGCGCAAGGTGCGGCTGGCCAACGGTCGCGAGTTGAGCGCCCTCGATGTCCAGTGGGAGTACCTGGAGCGAGCGATGCGCTATGCCCGGACGAGCGGATTCCTTCCCGAGATCGACCGGGCGGTCATGATGTGGGAGCACGTGCTCACCGGTCTGGAGAAGGACCCGATGTCGCTGTCGCGCGAACTCGACTGGGTCGCCAAGCATCAGCTCATCGAACGGTACCGGGTCAAGCACGACCTCCCGTTGGGGTCCCCCCGTTTGGCGTTGCTGGACCTCGCCTATCACGACGTCGCCAGGCGCCGCGGCCTGTACTACCTGCTGCAGCGACGGGGCATGATGGAGCGGGTCGTCACCGACGAGCGCATCGAGACGGCCATGACCGAGCCGCCCGCCACGACCCGAGCGGCGCTGCGCGGCGCCTTCATCAAGGCGGCGAAAGCCAAGCGTCGGGACTTCACCGTCGACTGGGTCCACCTGAAGCTGAACGACCAGGCGCAACGGACGGTGCTGTGCAAGGACCCGTTCAAGGCGGTCGACGAGCGGGTCGAGAAGCTCATCGCCGGGCTCTGATCCGTGCCGCCGGCGGGGTCCTTCACCCAGGCCGGTCGCCTCGATACCCTCGGTGTGTGCAGAAGGTCATCGAACGAGCCTTGAACCTCCTCGCCTTCCTCCTCACGGCCGGGCGGCCCGTCACCGCGGATGAGATCCGCGTCACCGTCGCCGGGTACGGCCAGGCCGAAGACGAGGCCTTCCGGCGCATGTTCGAGCGGGACAAGGACCTGCTCCGTCGCCTCGGTATTCCGCTCGAGCTCAAGGCGATGGACGCGTGGGAGGTCGAGTTCGGGTACGTCATCCCAGACGAGGCCTACGCCCTCGCGGATCCGGGCCTGACCGACGACGAGCGAGCGGCGCTGCTGCTCGCCGCCCAGGCGGTCCGCTTCGGCGGCCAACCGGCAGGACCCGACGCCATCTTGAAGCTCGGCGGGGCGCCACTGGGCAACGGCGGAGAGCCGCTCGCCGCCGACCTCGGCGACGGTCGGTTCCTCCCGGACGTGTACCGGGCGGTCGCGGAGCACCGGACCTTGGCGTTTCGCTATCGGGGACGGGATCGCCTGATCCACCCCTACGGGCTCGTCCACCGACGGGGGCACTGGTACGTCGTCGGCCCCGAAGCGTCCGATCCCGAGACGGTCAAGGCGTTCCGACTCGATCGGGCCGACGGGTTCGACGTCGGGGAGACGGCCGAGGCTTTCCAGCGGCCGCCGGGGTTCCGCGCCGGCGACGTGATCCCCGAGACGCCGTGGGAGACGGGCGCGGCGAGCGTCGAAGCCACCGTCGTCTTCGACGCCGAGGTGGCGTGGCTGGCGGAGCGTCAGCTCGGGAGGCGAGCGACGATCGAGCACGACGACGATGGGCGACTTCTCGCCACCGTGCCCGTCGCCGGGGAGCGGGCGTTCCTGGGATGGCTGATCGGGTTCGAGGATCACGCCGAGTTGCTCGGCCCGCCGGAGTTGCGGCGTCGGTTCATCGACCTCGTCGCAGGGTCGCCGTCGTGACGAGCCCTCGTACGGCGCGGCGGTTGAACCGCATCCTGGCCATGTTGCCGTGGGTCATGGCGAACCCCGGTGCCACGGTCGAGGAACTGTGCGATCGGTTCGGCTACACCCGGAACCAGCTCGTCTCGGACCTGAACACGGTGTTCGTCTGCGGGCTCCCCGGCTACGGGCCGGGGGATCTCATGGTGGCCTACATCGACGACGACGAGGTCGTCGTCGAGATGGCCGACTACTTCGCGCGGCCCGTGCGGCTGACCGCTCCCGAGGCGATCGGCCTGCTGGCGTCGGGACGAGCGTTGCTGTCGAGCGGTCAGGGCTCGGAGGTGCTGCGCAGCGCCGTCGACAAGCTCGAGGCGGTGCTGCTCCCGCGGGGTGAGGATGCCGTCGTGGTCGAACTGCCCGATCCGCCTCTCGTCGATGTGCTCCGCCGCGCCGCGGCCGCCGGTGACGTCATGCGGATCGAGCACACATCGGTCGCTTCGGGCCGGACCACGGTGCGGGACATCGAGCCGTGGAGCGTGTTCGGAACGCTCGGGAACTGGTACGTCTCGGCGTTCTGTCGCTCGGCGGGAGCCGAACGGGTCTTCCGGGTCGACCGGATCAGGTCGGCCGTCGCGACGGGGGAGCGCTTCGAACCCCCCGCCGAGCCTCCACCGCCGGAGGTCCGGTACACCCCGAGCGAAGAGGACGTGCGGGCGACGATCGCTCTCGGTCCGCGGGCCCGGTGGGTGGCGGACTACTACCCGGTGGAGGTGGTGGCCGACGACGACGAGCGGCTCGTCGTCCGCTTCTCCGCCGCCGATCCGAAGGTCGCCGCCCGGCTGCTGATCCGGCTGGGCGACTCGGCGACGCTCCTCGACGGTGAGGAGGTGGCGGCGGCCACCGCCGACCTGCGGGCGGCGATCCTCGGCCGTTACCGGGACGCCGGGTGAGGGGACCGGTCGCGGGAGGTCGACGCCTCGGGCGGGTTCGTCCCCGGGGCGGCGCGAGCGCATCCGATGGCCGCGAACATGGACCCGCCGAGCCTGCCGGTGCGGGCACTAGCCCCTGCGGACTAATCGGCGAATAGTCATTCAGCCCGATGCTCCTCTGCCGATGTGTTCACCAGACGCTGGTAGATGGAGAAACCACCATGACAACGATCCGGACCACGTGCAATCGCTGCGGTGACGTCGAGCTGACGACCCGCGACGTGGGCCTGGAGCTGGACGCCGAGGGTGCCGAAGGCAGCTACCGGTTCAGTTGCCCGTTCTGCGGGACGACGCAGCGCAAGCCGGCCAACCAGCGGGTCGTGAGCATCCTCCTGGCGACCGGGGTGGGATACGAGATCGTCGGATCTCCCGAGCCCATCACCGAGGAAGAGATCGCGCGCTTCGCCAAGGTGCTCGATCGTGAGGACTGGTTCACGCTCCTGGTCTCTTCGGGTTCTTGACGGCGGGCCGACCGACGCCGACGTGAAGCCCCCGGGATCCTCGCCCGGGGGCTTCGGCGTGGGCAAGCACCCGTCCCGTCGGTGCGCCGGCCACCGACGGGACGCAACGATCGCGACGGCCTACCATCCGACCCATGGGAAGCTTCTCCTTCGGCGAGATCATCACCATCTTGTTCGTCATCTTGATCGTCTTCGGCCCCGACCGACTTCCCGAGCTCGCTCGCAAGACGGGGCAGATGGTGGCCAAGATCAGGGAGGCCTCATCGATCGTGACCAGCCAGATCGAACGGGAGATGGGTCCCGAGATGGACTCCATCCGTGAGCTCCAGCAGCAGGTCAAGGGCGTCAAGGAGGACCTGACCGGAACCGTCGCCAAGATCGTCGCCCTCGATCCGCCCTCCGACCCTCCCGCCGATCCGCAGGAAGGCGCGACGGCGAACGACGAGCCAGACGACGACGGGCCGATCACGGCCTTCGACCTCGATCCGTCCGAGTCGAAGGAGGAACCGCCATCGCCGTGACCGAAGCCAGGCAGCAGATGCCGTTCATGGATCACCTGCGCGAACTGCGCGATCGTCTCATCAAGGCGGCCGTCGCGGTGGCGGTCATGACGGTCCTGTCGTTCTTCTTCTACGACCGACTCCTGGAGCTGCTCACCGCTCCGTACAAGGTGGCCGTCCCCGACGGCCAGCTCGCGTTCTTCAAGCCGACCGGAGCTTTCTCGCTGGCGATGTCGATCTCGCTGTGGGGCGGGGTGATCCTGTCGTCGCCGGTGATCCTCTACCAGTTGTGGCGTTTCGTGGCCCCGGCTCTGACGCCCAAGGAGAAGCGGTGGGCGGTCCCCCTCACGGCCGTGTTCGTGGTGCTGTTCCTCGCCGGTATCGTCGTGGGCTACTACGCCCTGTACCGGGGGTTGTCGTTCCTGTTCGAGTTCGGGGGAGAGTCGCTGACGCCGGTCATCGAAGCCAACAACTACCTGAAGTTCACGATGCGGTTCCTGCTCGCGTTCGGGGTGTCCTTCGAGTTCCCGGTGTTCCTGTTCGCGGCCGCAGCCTTCGGTGCCGTCAACAGCCGGCAGCTGCGGGACGTCCGGCGCTGGGCGGTGGTCATCATCCTGGTGGTGGCCGCCGTCATCACCCCGACGGGGGATCCGGTGACGTTGATGATGCTGTCGGTCCCCATGTACCTGCTGTACGAGGCTGCCATCCTCGCGATCCGTCTCTTGCTCAAGAGATGACCCTGGAGCCCATCGCTGCCGAGTTCCTGGCTCGGCAGGGGTTCGTCCCCGATCCGTTCCAGGTCGATGCCATCGCCGCCATCGAACGCGGCGAGACCGTCGTGGTGACGGCACCCACGGGGTCCGGCAAGACGCTCATCGCCGCCGCGGCGGTGCACCTCTCGTTGTCCCGAGGCCACCGCGCCTTCTACACGACGCCGATCAAGGCGTTGTCGAACCAGAAGTTCACCGAGTTCCGGCAGAGCTACGGGTTGGACCGCGTCGGACTGCTGACCGGTGACAACGTGATCAACCCGGATGCCCCGGTGGTGGTCATGACCACCGAGGTCCTTCGCAACATGATCTACGAGGAGTCGACGGCGCTCGACGCCCTCGGTGTGGTCGTCCTCGACGAGGTCCACTACCTCCAGGATCGCTACCGCGGTGGGGTGTGGGAGGAGGTCATCATCCACCTTCCCCGCCGGGTGCAGCTCGTGAACCTGTCGGCGACGATCGCCAATCCGGAGGAGTTCAGTGACTGGATCGCGTCACGCCGAGGCGAAACGGCCCTGATCGTCGAGCGGCAGCGGCCGGTCCCTCTCGAGTCGTCGTACATGGTGAAGGATCGTCACCGCGAGGGCGAGATCCTGCTCGCCCCCATCTTCGATCGGACCGGCCGGCGCCCGAACCCGCAGGTGGCGAAGCTCCTCAAGAAGGGGCGGGGCCGGTTCCGGAGGTTCGCCACCCCACGTCGGTTGGAGGTGGTCGAGCGGATGCGCGCCGAGGGTCTGCTTCCCACCATCTACTTCATCTTCTCCCGAGCGGGCTGCGATCAGGCCGCCTCCGCGTTGGCGGCCGCGTCGGTGGGGTTCACCTCCGAGGATCAGCGTCTCGAGATCCGCCGCATCGCCGAGACCCGCACACGACACATCCCGTCGGAGGATCTGGCCGTCCTCGGGTACGACGGATGGGTGGCGAAGCTCGAGCAGGGCGTCGCGGCGCACCATGCCGGGATGGTGCCGGCGTTCAAGGAGACCGTGGAGGAGCTGTTCGCGGTCGGTCTCATCGACGTCGTGTTCGCGACCGAAACGCTGGCGCTCGGGATCAACATGCCGGCCCGGTCGGTCGTGCTCGAGTCGCTCAGCAAGTTCACCGGAGAGCATCATGAGCTGCTTCGCCCGGGCGACTACACGCAGTTGACGGGTCGGGCCGGACGCCGGGGGATCGACGAGGAAGGCACGGCCGTGGTGCTGCACAGCCCGTACGTGCCCTTCGAGAAGGTGGCGGACATCGCGGCGGCGGGTGCTCATCGGTTGGTGTCCTCGTTCCAGCCGACCTACAACATGGCGGTCAATCTGGTCGCCAACTACTCGAAGGAGCGGGCCGAGGAGCTCCTCGCCGCCTCCTTCGCCCGGTTCCACGCGCAACGGCGGCGCGCGGCGATCATGGCCAGGATCGAGGAGCGGCGCCACGAGTACGAGGCCCTCCTGGCGGGCTCCCGGTGCGACCGTGGAGATCTCGACGAGTACCTGGCCACGGGACCGGAGCCGGCCGCCGCCGAGCAGCGGCTCGCCGCCTTCGTCACGGATCTGCATCCCGGTGACGTGCTCGAGCGGGCGGATGGTCGCCGCTGGGCGCTGCTGGCTCGTGGATACGGGCCCAACCCTCGCCTGTCGATGGTGTCGGACGAAGGGGAGGGTCGGCGGTTCCGCATCGAGGACCTCGGGTTGGAGGTGGCGTTGCTCGGCAGGATCGACCTGCCGCGTCCCATCCGGCCACGCGACTCTGGATACCGCAACAGCATCGGGAAGCGTCTCAGGGAATGGGAGCCGGAGGGTCCTCGACAACCGGCCTTGGAACTCGACGACCGCGGGCCCGTGGCCACGTGCCCCGATCTGGCCGAGCATCTCCGCCTGCGTCGCAAGGCCGACGCGGTGCGGCGCGACCTGCAGCGGTTGGAGCGGAGGGTCGATCGGGAGTCCGACGACCTCATCGAGCGGTTCCATCGGGTGCTGGGGGTCCTCGAGCGGTGGGGCTATGTCGATGGATGGCGCCTGACCGGGAAGGGTGAGCGCCTCCGTTTCGTCTACAACGAGCTCGATCTCGTGCTCTCCGAAGCCATCGGGGCAGGCTCCTTGTCGGGACTCGATCCGGCCCAGCTCGCAGCCGTCGCCTCTCTGTTCACCTACGAGCGGAGGTCGGCCGGTGGCGACGCGGAGATCGCCTGGCCCGACGCCGACGTCCACGAACGGGGGTCGGCGATCGTGGACGTGTGGCGCCGGCTGGCCGCCGACGAGATCGACGCCGATCTCCCGGTCACCCGCGAGCCCGACCCCGGGTTCACCACCGTGGTGTACGAGTGGGCCGCCGGTGCCGAGCTGGAGGAGATCTTCGGCGAAGCGGAGTTCGCGGCGGGCGATTTCGTCCGCAACTGTCGGCAGCTCCTCGATCTCCTCCGTCAGCTCAGGGACGGGTTCCCTGCCATCGCTCAGACCGCCGCCGAAGCCGTCCGAGCCGTCGAACGGGGGGTGGTGGCCGCGGGAGGAACGGTGTGAGTTGGCTGGTGCTCGTCAACCCGGCGGCCGGTGGACGCTCCTCGGTGGAGCGGGCGAGGGCCGCCCTGACCGGCGGGGGTGTTCCCCACGACCTCGCCGTGCCAGCGTCGGCCGGCGAGATGGCGGCCATCGCGCGCAGGGAAGCAGACGCGGGCCGTCGGGACTTCGCGGTGGTCGGCGGCGACGGCACCGCCAACATCGTGGTGGACGCCGTGTTGTCCCACCGCACCTGGGTGGAGCCACCGACGATCGCCATCCTCCCTGCGGGGTCGGGAAGCGACTTCGTCCGCACCTTCGGCCTTCCCCGGACCATCGAAGGGGCCGTCGGGCACCTGGTCACCGACGATCGGTACCGGTGCGACGTGGGTCGCATCGAAGGACGCTTCGGGACCCGGTACTTCCTGAACGCCGCCAACGTCGGCATCGCCGCCCGGTCGGCGGGTCTCGCCTCGAGGCTGCCCGCCCGCCTCGGCGGCCTGCGCTATACGGCGGCGTTCTGGATCGCGCTGGGTGGCTTCCCGCCCGGCGACGTGGAGGTGCGCGTCGGGCGGCATCGGTTCGAAGGGTCGGCGATGAACGTCGTCGTCGCCAACGGCCAGTTCTTCGGCGGAGGTCTCAACGTCGCTCCGCGAGCCTCGGTGATGGACGGCCTGTTCGACGTCCAGGTCTTCGCCGGTCCCCGGCGGAACGCGTTCACGGTGATGCCGAGGGTCGTCAGAGGTCACCATCTGACCCATCGGGCGGTGCATCGGTACGTGGGTGCATCGGTGGACATCCGTGCTCCCGAGATCTGGCCGGTGGAAGCCGACGGTGAGGTGCTGGGTCGGGGACCCGTCGTGGCCGAGATCGTCCCCGGAGCCATCGACATGAAGATCTGAGCGAGCTGCCGGTGGTCGGACGTTGCCGCCGGCGCCAGGGCCGATATACTCCCGGCCGCCCCACGAGGACCAGAACGGACATGACCACCGAAGAACGAGAACAGGACGTTCCGGCCGAACCAGACGTCGCCGAGCTCGCCGACGACTGGGTGGACGACGATCCGGTCGTCGACGATGCCGTGGTCGAAGAAGTCGTCACCGAAGAGGCCGCGGCGGAGCCTGCCGCCGACGAAGCCCTCGACGAGCTCGAAGCCGAGGAGCTGGAGATGCTCACCGAGGACGAGACGTCCGAGGCGATCGTGGTCGACGAGGCCCAGGAGATGCGCGACATCCGCCGGGCGGAGATCGCCCTCGAGGGGGAGGCCGCGGACGAAGCATCCGAGGACGAGTTCGTGTGCTCGAGCTGCTTCCTCGTTCTCAAGGTGAGTCAGCTCGCCGACAAGCGGAAGAAGATCTGCAAGGACTGCGCGGCCTAGCGTCGACGGTCAAGCGCGGCGGTGTCGATGCCGATAGCATCGACATGGATGCACGCATCGACCATCTCGAGACCGCTGGACCCGTGACGCGACATGACGTCGTCGTCGTCGTTCCCACCTACAACGAGGCGGCGACGATCCGATCCGTCGCGAACGCGGTCATGGCCACCGGGATGCGACTGCTCGTGGTCGACGACGGCTCCCCCGACGGGACCGGGCAGATCGCCGACGACCTCTCGAGCGACGACGACCGGATCGCGGTGCTGCACCGCGCTGGGAAGCAGGGTCTCGGGCCCGCCTACGCCGCCGGGTTCGCCACCGCCATGGATGCCGGTGCGGCCATCGTGTGCGAGATGGACGCCGACCTGTCACACGATCCCGCCGACCTGGTCCGTCTCGTCGGGGCGATCGACGAAGGGGCCGACGTGGCGATCGGTTCCCGCTACGTCGCCGGGGGAGGGACCGAGGGGTGGCCCCTCCATCGGCGATGGTTGTCGCGGGGGGGCAACCTGTACGCGCGGAGGATGCTCGGTCTCGGGGTGGCCGACGCGACCGCGGGATTCCGGGCCTACCGGTCCGAGGCGGTACGGAAGCTGGATCCGTGGTCGTGTCTGGCGTCGGGGTACGGGTTCCAGATCGAGATGACCTGGCGAGCCGAGCGCTTGGGACTGGACATCCGGGAGGTTCCGATCGTCTTCCGCGACCGGACGCTGGGAACGTCGAAGATGTCGACCGCGATCGCCATGGAGGCCGTCGGCCTCGTGACCCGGTGGGGGATCCGCCGCATGACGGGAAGGGTCGACGCCGGCTAGCGTCACCGCATGCGTCCAGCCACGCCGTCGGCATTAGCCTGGTCGCATGCAACCGACCGCCCGGCTCGCGACGATCGACGACCTGCCCGCACTCGTTCGCCTCTACCGCGAGCTGGAGGTGGAGCAGACCGCCCTGCGGCCGATGTGGCGCCTCGCGGACGGGCTGGCCGAACCGGTCGGCGAGTCGCTGGCCGGCATCGTCGGTTCGGGTGATCCGCTGCTGTACGTGGGTCTCGTCGACGGTGTCACCGTCGGGTTCGTGTGGGCGACCGTCGACGACCTGCTTCCGCAGGCCGGCGGCCTTCAGGTCGGCACGGTCCGCCTCATCTTCACCGAGCCGCCTGCCCGGGGCGTCGGGGTCGGGGAGGCGATGATGGCCGAGGTCCTCGGGGAGCTGCGAGGTCGCGGGGTGTCCATGTTCGACGCCAAGGTCAGTCCAGGCCACCGGCACGCGAAGAACTTCTTCGAGGCGCACGGCTTCTCCGCCCGGCTGATCGTCATGCATCATGACGACGCGCGGTAGCTCATCGGTGAGCGACGTCGTCGATCTGCTGGTCGAGCTGATCGCCAACGCGTGCGTGAACGACGGGACGCCCGATTCGGGCGGTGAGCTCCGGTCGGTGCGCACGCTCCAGAGGTTCTTCAGGGCCGAGGGGACGGTCATCGAGCCCCATCCGGGCCGCGCCTCGGTCGTCTACCGGATCGCGGGCACCGACCCGGAGGCTCCGGCGTTGGCATTGCTACCGCATCTGGACGTCGTTCCCGCCTCGAGCGAAGGATGGACGTATCCGCCGTTCTCGGCGACGCGTGCCGACGGGATGGTCTGGGGTCGGGGAGCCGTGGACATGCTGAACGTCACCGCGGCGATGGCGAGCGTCTTCCGTCGCTACCTCGACGGCGACGCCGAGCCGCTGCCGGGGGATCTCGTGTTCGCCGCCGTCGCGGACGAGGAAGCCGGGGGCGCGTTCGGCGCCGAGCATCTGGTGACGAGGCATTGGGATCTGGTCCGTTGCGAGTTCCTGCTGACGGAGGTCGCGGCGCCGCCGTTCCGGACCTCGGAGCGGGTGGTGGTGCCGGTGACGGTTGCCGAGAAGGGCCCGGCCTGGCGGCGGCTGCGTGCCCATGGGGCGACCGGCCACGCCTCCCAACCGTACGGGTCCCGCAACGCGCTCCTGCCTGTCGCCGGCGCGGTCGCCAGGTTGGGTGACGCCCGGTCACCGGTGGCGATCACCGACGAGTGGGTCCGGTTCGTCGATGGTATCCCGCTGGATGCGGAGATCCGTGCGGGTCTCGTCGACCCGGATCGGGTCGACGAGACGATCGACCGCATCGCCCAGGACGATCCGGATCTCGCCAGATGGGCGCATGCCTGCACGCACCTCACGGTCGCTCCGACGATGCTGCACGCGGGAGCGAAGGCGAACGTGATCCCCGACGATGCGGAAGGCCACGTCGACGTGCGGACCCTCCCTGGTCAGGAACACGCCGACGTGGACGACCACTTCCGCAAGGTGCTCGGCCCGACCTTGCGGGATGAGCTCGAGATCGAGCCGATGTTGGAGTTCCCGGCGACCGGATCGGTCCCCGAGGGGCCGTTGTGGGACGCGATCGGCGATGCGGTGGAACGGGTCACCGGCGCTCGGCACCTGGTCGCCTCGATGACGCCGGTGACCACCGATGCGCGCTTCTTCCGGGCCCGTGGCGTCACCGCCTACGGCGTGGGCATGTTCGACGATTCGGTGACCTTCGGCGAGATGCTGGGCATGTTCCACGGTGTGGATGAGCGGGTCTCGGAGCGCTCCGTCGAGCTGACGGCTGCGCTCCTGAGCGACGTAGTCGCGGCGTTCGGAGACCGGATCCGTACCCACTCATGACGACGGTGGTCGTCTGCGATCTCGACGGGGTCCTCTACCTTCACGACAGGCCCGTTCCCCGAGCGCGTCAGGCCCTCGAGTCGCTCGAGGCGGCAGGCGTTCGCCTGGTGTTCGCGACGAACAACTCGACGAAGACCCCCGAGCGCGTGGTCTCCGATCTGCATCGCCGGGTCGGGTTCCGAGCCGACCCGGCGATGGTCGCCACCGCGGCGATGGCCACGGCGGCTTTCGTGGCTCCGTCCGCGCCCCGTCCGTACGTCCTGGGGGCCGACGGGCTCGTCGTGTCCCTGCGGCGGGAGGGGATCGACGCGGTCGCCACCGCGGCGATGGCGGACACGGTGATCGTCGGGTTGGACCCCAACCTGACGTATCGACGGCTGGCCGACGCGGTCCTGGCGATCGGGGCGGGAGCGGCGTTCGTCGCGACCGGCACGGACCCGACCTACCCGACTCCGGAGGGTCTCTACCCGGGTACGGGTGCGATCGTCGCCGCGGTGGGGGTGGCCACCGGGGTGGATCCCGTCGTCTGCGGCAAGCCGCATCCCCCGATGATCGCCCTGGTTCGGCGCCTGGTGGGCGATGCCGACGTCGTCTGGGTGGTCGGCGACCGGCCGGAGACGGACCTGGCGATGGCGAGGGCCGCCGGTTGGGCCGGGATCCTGGTGCTGACCGGCGTCACCGCCGACGCATCGGAGGTGCCGGCGGATCTCCGTCCGGAGGTCGTCGTTCCCTCGATCGCCGAGGTCCCGGCGGTGGTGCTCGGAGGTGGAGCCGCCGATCCCGCTTCGCCGCCGTCACCTCACCGGTAGCGGACGCGGGGAGGAGTGGATGGCCGCGATCCTGGCCAGGAGCCGGCGTCGCATCGTGGCGGCGATGAGCGCACCGAACACGAACCCGCCCACGTGCGCTTGCCAGGCGACCCCCGGGTCACCGAGCCCGAACTGAGAGAGGAACCAGATTCCGAGGAAGACGATGGCGGGGACGGGAACGAAGAAGACGACCACGAGGGTGAGGACGTCGTGGGTGGGGAAGAGCACGGCGTAGGCGCCGAGGATCCCGGCGATGGCGCCGGAGGCGCCGATCAACGGTACGGTCGAGGTGGGGTTGGCGAGGACGAAGGCCAACGTGCCGGCGATGCCGGATCCGAGGTAGATCGCGAGGTAGCCGAGACGCCCGAAGGCTTCCTCGACGTTGTTGCCGAAGATCCAGAGGAACCACATGTTGCCGAGGAGATGGAACACGGAGGCGTGGAGGAACATGGTGGCGAAGGCGGCCAGCAGGATGTTCTTGTCCGGGAACACCGGTGTGCCCGGTGTGGCGGTGCAGACGCCGGTCTGGATCTCGTCGAGCGTCAGGGGCTGGCCGGTGACGACCTCGCAGGCGATCACGGCGTTGCGGTACACGAACTCGGCCCCGGCTTCGGGATCGGCGGGACGTTGGAGGGCGAAGAACACGAAGACGTTGGCGGCGATGATCGCCCAGGTGACGATGGGTCGGACCCTCGTCGGGTTGATGTCTCGGATCGGGAACACGCAGGTCCGTCGCAGGTGTGGGCGATAATGGGCTCCATGGATGATACGAGACGCAACGACGACCCGGTGCCCGCGGCATCCGAGGACGGCGCCGACGACCTGGTGGAGGTTCTGGCGGCCTCGGATCCGGCCGAGGCGCCGGAGGTGGCCGAGGAGCTGGCGGATCGCCTCGCCGAGGCCCTGGCCGCCGTCGACCGGATCGACCCGAAGGGATCAGGATCCTGATCCGGCGCCGACTGGACGCAGAGCTGGTTCGGCGCAAGCTCGCTCCGAGCCGGGCCGAGGCCAAGCGCTTGATCGCGTCGGGCCGGGTTCGGGTCGGGGCGGTGACGTCCCCGAAGCCCGGCACCCTGGTCGCTCCGGTCGATCCGCTCCACGTGGAGGATCCGTCGCCGTACGTCGGCCGAGGCGCGTACAAGCTGGACGCCGCGCTCGAGGCCTTCCCCGTCGCCGTGGCCGGCAGGCGGGCGATCGACGTCGGCGCGTCGACCGGGGGGTTCACCGATCGGCTGCTTCAGGGAGGCGCCGTGTCGGTCGTGGCCGTGGACGTGGGCCACGGCCAGCTGCATTGGCGCATCCGCCAGGACCCCCGTGTGGTGGCGGTGGAACGCACCAACATCCGCACCGCCGATCCGGAGGCCCTCGGTGCTCCGTTCGACGTCGTCGTGGCGGATCTCAGCTTCATCTCGTTGGCCACCGTCGCGGCGGCCCTCGCCCGCCTCGGGGAGGCGACGTCCGACTGGATCGTGCTGGTCAAACCCCAGTTCGAGGTCGGGAAGGGTCGGGTCGGGAAGGGCGGCGTGGTGCGTGATGCGTCGACGCGGGCGAGCGCCATACACTCGGCCGTCGATGCCCTCGCCGACGCCGGCGTCGGAGCGAAGGGGATCGTGCCGTCGCCGATCACCGGCGCGGCAGGCAACCAGGAGTACCTGGTGTGGGCTCGGCGGGGAGCACGAGACCTCCGCACCGAGACCATCGATCGGATCGCGAGGGATGGGCATGGATAGGATCGGGATCGTCGTCCACACCGGCCGCGAGCACGTCGAGGAGGTCGCCAAGCACCTGGCGGTGCGGTGCGCCCACCGCGGCATCGAAGCGATCGTGATCCACGACGAGCGTGCTCCGGCGTCGTTGGAGGCGATCATCGCCGTGGGCGGCGACGGGACGGTCCTGCGGGCCGCCGCGGTCGCGTTGACGATCGGTGTCCCGGTCGCCGGGGTGAACGTCGGACGAGTCGGGTACCTGGCGGAGTTCGCCGTCGACGAGATCGACGACCTGGTCGACGCGTTGGCGGAGGACCGTGTCCACGTCGTGGACCGGTTGACGATCGAGGTGCGGCATCGGGGCCGCTCCGCGGTGGCGGTCAACGATGTCGTCGTGGAGAAGGCCGTCACGCAACGCATCATCCAGATCGCGGTGACGATCAACGGCAACCGTTTCGCTCGCTACCGAGCCGACGGGGTGATCGTCGCGACCCCGGTCGGTTCGACCGCCTACTCGCTGTCTGCGGGCGGACCGGTGGTCGACCCGGATGTGGCCGCCTTGGTCCTGACACCGGTGGCTCCGCACAGCTTGCTGTCCAGGTCGCTCATCTTGTCGCCCTCGGCGGTGGTCGGGTTCGACATCGAGCTGGACCGTTCCGCACAGATCAACGTCGATGGGCGGGGCTTCGCCGGCGTGGAACCCGGCGAGCACGTCGAGGTGCGCCGCTGCGATCGACCCATCGGGTTCGTCACCCTGGGCCGGCATCCGTTCCCTCAGGCCGTGCGGCACCAGTTCGGATTGGACCATGCTTGACGAGCTGCAGGTTCGCAACCTCGGACTGATCGAGGATGCCACGGTCGAGCCCGGGGCCGGTTTCGTCGTCGTCACCGGCGAGACGGGTACGGGCAAGACGCTGCTGCTGGGCGCATTGCGGCTGTTGCGGGGCGAACCTGCCCGGAAGGATCAGATCGGACCGGTCGGCGACGAGGCGAGGGTCGAGGGTCGGTTCGTCGTGGGAGGGAGCGAGACGACGCTGGGCCGGCGCATCGGGGCCGATCGGAGCCGTGCCTACCTGGACGGATCCATGGTCCCGGTCAAGGCGCTGGCGACCAAGATGGAGCACCTGGTCGAGATCGTCGGTCAGCACGACCAGCTCCGGCTCGCCGATCGCGCCGCGCTCTTGAGGCTGATCGATTCCGCGCTCACGGGTGCCGAGCGAGAGACCGCGGCGTCCTTCCAACGCGCGTGGGTACGTCTCGTCGAGTTGCAGGCGAGAGCCGACCTGATCGGCGGCGACCGGCGGGCGCTGGAGCGCGAGCTCGACATGCTGCGGTTCCAGATCGACGAGATCGAAGGCGCCGGCTTCACCCCGGGCGACGACGTGGAGCTCGACCGAACGGCCTCCCGTCTCCGGAACTCGGAGGAGCTGGGGGAGCATCTGGCGACGGCGGCGAGGGCACTCGGGGACGAAGGGGCGGCCGGTGCGCTGCACGTGGCGGTCCGGGAACTGACCGCGGCCGCTCGCCTCGATCCGGACCTCGGTCCCGTGGTCGACCAGCTCGACGACCTGGCTGGGATCCTGGCGGAGGCCGGCGCCGATGTCGCCCGACGGCAGATGGACCTCGACGCCGAACCGGCGGTGCTGGAGGAGGTCGAGCGACGGCTCGCTCTGCTCGGCGATCTGCGACGCAAGTACGGTGACGACCTCGACGCCGTTCTCGCGTTCGCCCGGCGAGCTCGCGCCAGGGTCGACGAACTCGCGGGTGTGCTGGAGGAGGCCGAAGAGCTGGGCGCCCGGATCGACCGCGCCGCCGCCGACGTCGCGGATGCGGCCGCGGCGCTCTCGCGGGTGAGGGTGAAGGCGGCGGAGCGGATCCGCTCCGCGGCGCTCGAGCATCTCCGAGAGCTCGGGTTCTCGGCGCCCTCCCTCGACTTCTCCTTCGAGACGGTGGACCCGGGTCCCAGCGGAGCCGACCGGGTAGAGCTTCGGTTCGCGTCCGACGAGACACTGACCCCGGCACCGATCGGACGGGTCGCCTCCGGAGGGGAGCTGTCGCGGGTCGTGCTGGCCATCCGGCTGGCGACGGCGTCCGCGACGGCCGAGGTGCTGGCCTTCGACGAGATCGACGCCGGGGTCGGCGGTGTCACGGCCCTGGCGATGGGGCGCAAGCTGGCTGCCCTGGCCGATGGTCGCCAGGTCCTGTGCGTCACCCACCTGCCGCAGGTGGCCGCCTTCGCGGACCAGCATCTGGTCGTGGAACGCACCGGGAACGTCGCCACCGTCCGCCGTGTCGAGGGCGACGGTCGGCTCGAGGAGCTCTCCCGGATGCTCTCGGGGCTCCCCGACAGCGCCAAGGGTCGCGAACACGCGGCGGAACTCCTCGATCTCGCCGCCTCGGCGTCCCGGTGAGCGGCGTCCAGGTAAGACCTGGAACCGGGCTTCGTATGACCGCGCGGGTACACTACGGCCTTCCGAGGTGAGGAGCGCCGTGGCCAAGCATGTATTCGTCACCGGGGGAGTGACCTCCAGCCTGGGGAAGGGCATCACGTCGGCATCGCTGGGCCGTCTCTTGAAGGCGCGGGGACTGCGGGTCGTCCTTCAGAAGCTCGATCCGTACATCAACGTCGATCCCGGGACGATGAATCCCTTCGAGCACGGTGAGGTGTTCGTCACCGACGACGGTGGCGAGACGGATCTGGACCTCGGCCACTACGAGCGGTTCACGGGCGAGCACCTGACGCGGGACTCGAACGTCACGACCGGCTCGATCTACCAGTCGGTGATCCGCAAGGAACGCCGCGGCGACTACCTCGGCGCCACCGTGCAGGTGATCCCCCACATCACCAACGAGATCAAGGCTCGGATCCGGCGTCTCGGTCAGCGAGACGACATCGACGTGGTCATCACCGAGGTCGGCGGCACCGTCGGCGACATCGAGAGCCTGCCGTTCCTCGAGGCGATCCGCCAGGTCCGCAAGGACGTGGGCCCTGGCAACACCTGCTACATCCACGTCACCTTGGTCCCGTACCTCGCCACGAGTGAGGAACTCAAGACCAAACCGACCCAGCACTCCGTCGCCGAGCTGCGCAGCCGCGGGATCCTTCCCGAGGTGATCGTCGTGCGGTCGGACCGGCCCCTCGACGACGCCGCCCGGCGCAAGATCAGCCTGTTCTGCGACGTCGATCAGGACGCGGTCATCAACGCCGTCGATGTGCCCAACATCTACCAGGTGCCGTTGACGCTGCACGACTCCGGCCTCGACGCCGTCGTCTGTCGCACCCTCGAGTTGGAGACCGAGCGCCCCGAGTTGTCGGCATGGGCCGACATGGTCCATGCGATGGCGACCCCGAAACAGCGGGTCACGGTCGGTATCGTCGGCAAGTACGTGGATCTCCCCGACGCCTACCTGTCGGTCGTCGAGGCGCTCCGCCACGGTGGACTCGCCAACGACGCGGCGGTCGAGATCAAGTGGATCCCCAGCGACGAGACCGACGGGCTCCTGGCCGGAACCCATTTCGACGGCGTCGACGGCATCCTCGTTCCGGGTGGTTTCGGCATCCGCGGCGTCGAAGGCAAGGTCCAGGCGGCCCGATTCGCCCGCGAGGAGGGCGTGCCCTATCTGGGCCTGTGCCTAGGTCTGCAATGCGCCGTGATCGAGTACGCCCGCAACGTCCTGGGATACGCCGATGCCCACAGTTCCGAGTTCGATCCGACCACCCAGCATCCGGTCATCGACCTGATGGAAGACCAGGTCGATGTCGAGGACAAGGGCGGCACCATGCGGCTCGGGCTGTACCCGGCGAAGCTCGCCGAGGGCACCCTCGCTCGCAGGCTCTACGACGAGCCGGTCATCTACGAGCGGCATCGGCACCGTTGGGAGGTCAACAACCGGTACCGCGCCGAGCTGGTCGGCGCCGGCATGTTGACGTCCGGTCTCTCCCCGGACGACCGCCTCGTCGAGATCGTCGAGATCCCGTCCCACCCGTTCTTCATCGCCTCCCAGTTCCATCCCGAGTTCCTGTCCCGGCCGGATCGTCCCCATCCGCTGTTCGCCGGCTTCATCGCGGCTGCGATGGCCCGCCGCACGGCCAGGGAAGGGGCGCCGGCCGCGCCGGCCGATCCGATGGCGAGGCTGACCGAGCCCACGTCGTCGTGACGTCACCGTTCCACGGCTTCCGGATCGTCGGGAGCCGGCGGCTCGCCGTGGCGTCGTTCCTGGAGGTCGAACGTCTCCATCTGCGCGCTCCCGACGGGTCGGCCGTCACCCGGGTAGCCGTACGACATCCTGGAGCGGTCGCGGTCGTTCCGGTCGACGGCGACGACGTGCTCATGATCGAGCAGTACCGGGCGCCGGTGGGGCGTCTGCTGCTGGAGATCCCCGCAGGCAAGCTCGACGTCCCCGGGGAGCCGCCCGAACCAGCCGCCCGACGCGAGCTGGAGGAGGAGATCGGCCAACGGACCGACGCGCTCGAGCATCTCACCACGATCGCCACCACCCCGGGGTTCTCCGACGAGGTGATCCACATCTTCGCCACCGACCGTCTCCACCCGGTGCCGGCCAGACCCGTCGGCGTCGAGGAGTCGGCGGCGCGGGTCGTGCGCATGCCGATGGACGAGGCGGTGGCGAAGGCCCAGCGGGGCCAGATCACCGACGCCAAGACGGTCATCGGTCTGCTCCTGGCCGCTGTGAGGCGATGACGGACCCGGCCACGGTCCGCGACGAGTTCCTCGCCGCTCTCCGCACGGAACGGGGATTGGCTCCCAACACGGTGCAGGCGTACCGCCGAGATCTCGATCAGTATCTCGCCTTCCTCGAGCAGCGAGGGGTCGCAGATCCGGCCGAGGGGGACATCGCCGCGTTCGTCGCAGCCCTCCGGGCCCGGGGTCTGCGACCGTCCACGGTGGTGAGGAAGCTCGCCGCCGTCAGAGGCCTGCACCGGTTCGCGGTGATGGAGGCGCTGGCGACGGCGGACCCGACCCTGCTCGTGGATGGACCCCGGCGGGGTGCTTCCCTCCCGAAGGCCCTGACCGTCGCCGAGGTGGAGGCGATCCTGGCGTCGCCCGACCCCGAGACCCCGCTGGGTGCGCGGGACTCGGCGCTCATGGAGTTCCTGTACGCCACGGGGTCCCGAGTGACCGAGGCCGTCGATCTCGACACCACCGACATCGACCTCGACACTGCCAGCGCCGTGGTGACGGGGAAGGGGTCTAAGCAGCGGATGGTTCTCCTCGGTCGCTACGCGGTGGATGCCATCGCCCGCTACCTGCCGTACCGGCTCGAGCTGATCGGCGGTCGGGGAGATCCCGGCGCGCTGTTCGTCAACGCCCGCGGCGGTCGGTTGACCCGACAGGGGATGTGGGGCATCGTGCGCCGTCACGCTGCTGGAGCGGGGATCGACATCGAACGAGTCTCGCCGCACGTGCTTCGGCACTCGGCGGCGACGCACATGGTGGAAGGCGGCGCCGACCTGCGATCCATCCAAGAGATGCTCGGTCACGCTAGTATCTCAACCACTCAGGTGTACACGCGAGTGTCTCCTGCGCACCTGTTGGAGGTGTACCGGACGGCGCACCCGCGCGGTCTGTAACCCCAGGATGGAGCCCCATGGATCCGACGATCGATCTCGCCTCGGCGAAGGCCGCGCTCGACGACGAGCGAGCCAAGCTGGTCCATCAACTCCACGAGCTCGGAGCCGACGAGAGCGGCGAACTCACCGGTGACGTGGACTACGGCGACGCGTTCGCCGACGCCGGAGCGGCGACGGCGGAGCGAACGGAGGTCCTGGGTCTGGTGGAACGCCTCAAGCGGTCCCTGGACGAGATCGACGTCGCCCTCGGCAAGCTCGAGGAAGGCACCTACGGCCTGTGTGAGGAGTGCGGCCGGCCCATCGGCGCCGCCCGGCTCGAGATCCGTCCCCAGGCGCGCTTCTGCATGGAGTGCAAGTCCAAGCGATGACGACGGTCCTGTCCGAAGCCGCCCACCTGGTGCGGCGCTTCTTCGGGTTCCTGACGGCGACGCCGCCGAGCCCCACCGAACAACGGTTGGTTCACGACCACCTGACACCCGACGAGGCTCGAGCGTTCTGGGAGCAGCGTCCCGAAGACCAACGCCACGCCATCGACGTGGCGAGACGGGTCGCACTGGCCGCCGGGGACGACCGCGAGCTGATCCGCGCCGCGCTCCTCCATGACGTCGGGAAGGCGGCCGCGCCGATCGGGGCGGTCCGCCGATCGCTGGCGACCGTGCTCGACGTCATCGGTCTGCCGTTGCCGCCGGCGATGGCGACCTACCGGGATCACGGCCGACTGGGCGCGGAACGTCTCCGGGCGGTCGGCGCCGACGGGATCGTCGTCGCGTTCGCCTCGCACCATCCAGGGCCGCCGCCGACGGGATCCGACCCGGACCGTTGGGCGATCCTGCTGGCGGCGGACCGAACATGACGGCGGGTCGTAGGCGGCGGCTCGCTCGGGCAATACGATGAGGGCGCCATGACCTATCACGTCCACACCCGGGTGTTCGAAGGGCCGCTGGATCTGCTCCTCCAGCTCATCACCTCGCACCAGGTCGAGATCATCGAGTTGAGCTTGGGTGACCTCGTCGCCGAGTACCTCGCCTACCTCGATGCCATGGTCGATCTCGACATGGAGGTCACCAGCGAGTTCCTGTTGATCGCCTCGACGCTGATCCAGCTCAAGGCGCGGCATCTCCTGCCCGACGATCGGGCGATCGATCTGGACGACGAGTTGGCGCTCAGCGAGGAACGGGATCGTCTCCTCGCTCGCCTGCTCGCGTGCCTGACCTTCAAGGACGTCGCTGCCGTCCTCGCCCATCGCATGGCGGCCAACGATCGCTACGTCGCCCGGCTGGCGGGCCTCGACGCCGAGATCGTTCCCCATCCGCCCGACGTGGTCGTTCCCGTCGACGTCTCCGGCCTGGCGGAGATCGCCTCCAGGGTGCTGTCCGCGCCGCCCGAAGAGCCCGACATCGATCATCTCGATCTGGATCTCCCGTCGGTGGCCGACGCCATGGCCGATGTCCAGGCGGTGATGGAGGAGGTCGTCCACACCGACTTCGAGTCGCTGGCGGCGCGCTGCAACCGGTCGTCGGAGGTCGTCGCCTACTTCCTGGCCATCTTGGAGTTGACCCGCTGGGGGGTCCTGTCGGTGTCGCAGGCGTCGTGGGACGCACCGATCGGGATCCGCCGCGGCACCGCCTTCGGTCGGGAGATCGAGGCGGCCCTCGCCCAGGCGGCAGCCGACGGCGACCCGGAGCGGAGGGGAGCATGATCGACACGGCGGCCATCGTCGAAGCCGTGCTGTTCGTCGCCGAGGAGCCGGTCACGACCGAGGAGCTGGCGGGTCTGCTCGAGATGCCCGTCGAACAGGTGCAGGACACTCTCGGGGACCTGGCCTCGGAGTTGGAGACGACCGGCCGGGGGGTGACCCTGCGCCACGTGGCAGGCGGGTGGCGGATGTACACGGTCCCCGAGGCACGGCCCTACCTGGAGCGGTTCGCGGCGACCGAACGGGCGACGCGCCTGTCGAAGGCCGCCCTCGAGACGTTGGCGGTCGTCGCCTACCGACAGCCCGTGTCGCGAGGGCAGGTCTCGGAGATCCGCGGGGTGGATTCCGAGCGGGCGCTGCGGACGTTGGAACGCCGAGGACTGGTGGCCGAGGTCGGGAGGGACTCCGGCCCCGGTCAGGCGCTCCTGTACGGCACCACCGGGCTGTTCTTGGAGAAGATGGGCATCGATGCGCTCGACGAGCTCCCCCCGCTGGCGGACCACGTGCCCCCGGCGTCGGTGGTCGAGACCCTCGAGCGCCCGTTCCGTCCGGAGGCATCATCGAGCGACTCCACAAGGTCATAGCCCGTTCCGGGCTCGTTTCGCGGCGTCGAGCCGAGGAGCTGATCGACCAGGGTCGGGTGAGCGTCGACGGGCGCCCGGCGCACCTCGGCCAGAAGGTCGATCCGGGGGCGGTGTCGATCGCCGTCGACGGCATCCCGCTGCCGGTGGCGCCCGATCTTCGCTACTACCTGGTCTACAAGCCGCCGGGGGTGGTCTCCACCGCCGCCGACACCCACGGCCGGCCCACGGTCGTCGACCTGGTCCCCGGCGATGTCCGGGTGTACCCGGTGGGTCGTCTCGACATCGACTCCGAGGGGCTCATGATCCTCACCAACGACGGCGACCTGACCCTCCGTCTGACCCATCCACGCTACGGCGTTCCCAAGACCTACGTCGCCCTCGTCGATGGCGTCCCCACCCCGGGGGAACTCCGTCGGCTCGTCGAGGGAGTCGAGCTCGACGACGCGGTGGCGAGGGCGGACTCGGCTCGGATCCTCGATAGGCTCGGCGACCGAGCCTTGGTCGAGGTCGTCATGCGGGAAGGCCGGAAGCGAGAGGTGCGGAGGATGTTCGACGCGGTGGGTCACGAGGTCCGACGGCTGACCAGGGTTGCCATCGGTCCGCTGGTCGAGCGGGATCTGCCGCCGGGCAGGTCACGGCCGTTGCGTCTGGAAGAGGTCCGCGCCCTGTACGCGGCGGCGACGGAGCCGGGATCGTGAGCGGTCGGGCGGTCGAGGGGCCGGGGTCGGCGTTCCGGGGCGAGCTCGTCGCTCCGGGCGACAAGTCGCTGTCGCACCGGGCGCTCCTGTTGGGAGCCATGGCCGAGGGGGTGAGCCGCATCCGGGGTCTGGGTCCGGGCAGGGACGTGGCTTCCACGGATCGGCTGGTCCGGACCCTGGGGGTGGAGGTGGCCGGCGACCGGTACCGGTCCGCCGGGCCGGCCGCGTGGTGTCCGCCGGTGTCGGTCATCGATTGTGGCAATTCGGGCACGACCCTGCGCCTCGGCGCAGGAGCACTGGCGGGCCGGCCGTTCCGCTCCACCCTCGACGGCGACGCGTCGCTGCGGAGGCGGCCCATGGGTCGCCTCGTCGGACCGCTGATGGAGCTCGGCGCCGTCGTCGTCACCAGCGGCACCGGGACCCCTCCGGTGTCCGTCCACGCCCCCGCCCCGCTGCACGGCGCCGAGGTCACGATCGGTCTGTCCTCTGCCCAGGTCCGATCGGCGTTCGCTCTGGCCGCGCTGCAGGCCACGGGACCGTCGCTGATCGATTCGCCGCCCGGGTTCCGCGACCACACGGAACGGTGGCTGGAGCACTTCGGCCTGGGCGCGTGGTTCACCGAGACGGCCTTCCGGATCTTTCCCGGTAGGGTCCCCGCCACCGAGTACGACATCCCGGGCGATCCGTCGTCGGCGGCCTTCGCGTGGGTGTCGGCCGCGCTCGTGCCGGGCGCCACCGTCCGCACCGAAGGCGTGTCCCTCAATCCCGGTCGGGTGGGCATCCTCGAGGTGCTCGCACGGATGGGGGCCGAGGTCAGATCGGAGGTCACCGACGCCATCCACGGGGATCCGGTGGGCGAGGTCGAGGTCGTTGGGAGGGAGCTGCACGGCACCGAGGTGGGCGCCGAGCTCGCAACCGCGGCGTTGGATGAGCTTCCCCTGGTCGGCGTGCTCGGCATGTACGGCGAGGGGATGACGGTCGTCAGGGACGCTGCCGACCTGCGCAGCAAGGAGAGCGACCGGATCGCGGCGACGGTGGACCTGGTCCGGAGCCTCGGAGGCGAGGCCGAGCCCACCGACGACGGGTTCGTCGTGGTGGGTACCGGACGGCCCGACGGGGGGATCGTCGAGTCCGCGGGCGACCATCGGATCGCCATGGCCGCGGCGGTGGCGGCGACGGCGTCGACGGGCCCGGTGCGGATCGTCGGCGCGGAGGTCGCCGGCGTATCCTGGCCCTCGTTCTACGACGATCTGGAGGCGTTGTGGTCATCGCGGTAGACGGCCCGGGTGGGGTCGGCAAGAGCACGGTCTCGAGACGGGTCGCGGCGCTTGTGGGGTTGCCGCATCTCGACACCGGCGCCACCTATCGGGCGGCGACCCTGCGGGCCTTGAAGGCCGGGGTGCCGTTGGACGACGAGGATGCCGTGGTGGAGGCGCTGGAGGATGCAACGATCGAGATCGACCGGGGCCGGGTCTTCCTGGACGGACGGGACGTGAGCACGACGATCCGTTCTCCGGAGGTCACCGCCGCGGTGTCGACCGTGTCGGCGCACCCCCGGGTCAGGGAACGTATCGTCGCCTGGCAACGGACGTGGGTCGCCGACCACGGCGGTTCGGCGGTGGTCGAAGGTCGCGACATCGGCACCGTGGTGTTCCCGGACGCCGACGTGAAGGTGTTCCTCGATGCTCGCCCCGAGGTCAGGGCAGCTCGCCGCGCCGGCGACGCCGAGGCTGCCGGTCGTCCTCCCGAGGAGATCGTCGGCGAGTTGGTCGCCAGGGACCGTGCCGATTCGACCCGTGAGGTGTCGCCCCTGCAGCCGGCAGCCGACGCGGTGATCATCGACACCAGCGATCTGGGGATCGATGCGGTGGTCGACCGCATCATGCACCTCGTCTCGAGCGTTCAGGACCGGGCGAGGAGCTGAAGGGCGTCGGTGGCTCCCCAGTCGCGGTCGCCGTCCAGCGGCCCCGGGCGTCCTTGGTCCCTGACCGCGAACGCGCCTTCGACGAGGCGCTGGAGGACCTGCACGAAGGTCCGGAGTCGGGGCGGGAGGGGGAAGTACTCGTCCTCGGTGGTGACCCGCAGGTGTTCGACACCGTCGGTCGGAGCGATCGCGTCGATGACCGCCTTGACCTGTCCGTCGGGCGCGGACGCCCCGGCGGTGACGCCGACGACCGCGGCCTGCTCGAGCCATTCGGTCCGGACGTCGTCGGGTCCGTCGACGCGATGGGCGGCGATTCCTGCCTTCCTGGCGACCCGGACGAGGGCCTGGGTGTTCGACGAGTTGGCCGACCCGACGACCAGGACGAGGTCGACCTGTTCGGCGAGGCGCTGGACGGCGGTTTGGCGGTTCGTGGTCGCGTAGCACAGGTCGCTGCGGCGGGCGGTCCACAGGTCGGGCCACCGCGAGGCGGCTTCGTCGAGGACACCTCTCCATTCGTAGAGTCCGAGGGTGGTCTGGGCGAGAAGCGCCACCTTGGCGGGGTCGGCGGGAGCGAAGCCGCCGAGTCCGACCGTGGGGTCGACGAGGGTGACGGCGTCGGGTGCTTCGGCGACGGCACCGACGGCCTCGTCGTGTCCTTCGTGCCCGACGTAGATGATGTCGTAGCCGTCGGCGGCCATGCGCCTCACCTCATGGTGGACCTTGGTGACAAGGGGGCAGACGGCATCGATCATGACCGCGGCCCGCCCCTCGGCTTCGGTGACGACGTCGGGTGCCGAGCCGTGCGCCGACAGCATGATGGGTCGTCCCGGCGGCACGGCGGCGATGTCGTCGACGAACACCACGCCGGCGTGCTCGAAGACGTCGACCACCGCCTGGTTGTGGACGATCTCGTGGAAGCAGTACACCGGCGGCTCGAAGACGCCGACCATCCAGGTCAGTGCCTTGATCGCCATCTCGACGCCGGCGCAGAATCCTCGTGGCTCCGCGAGGAGGACCTTCTCGGGCATGGGGCAAGGTTAGGGGCGCCCTGGAACCCAGGGTCCCGGTACCATCCGCTCCGTATGTCGTCCGATCCCGTCGTTCTCGAGATCGTCCCGGGCAGCCCTGCGGACGTCGCCGGCCTCCAGGTCGGTGACGAGGTCGTCGCGGTCAACGGCGTGCAACCGTCGGACGTCATCGAGTACCAGCAGCTCGTCGACGACCCCGATCCCGTCCTCGTGGTCCGCCGCCGCGGAGCCGAACGGACCGTCGGGATCGGCAAAGAGGCCGGGATCCCCCTGGGGTTGCGCCTCGACTCGTCGATCTTCGATCGGGTGCAGACCTGCGACAACCACTGCGAGTTCTGTTTCATCTACCAGCTTCCCCCGGGGATGCGGAAGTCGTTGTATCTCAAGGACGACGACTATCGCCTGTCGTTCCTGTACGGCAACTTCACGACCTTGACGCGGTTCACCGAGCTCGACCTCGCCCGCGTCGTCGAGGACCGGCTCGGGCCGTTGTACGTGTCGATCCACGCCACCGACCCTGCGGTCCGGGCGGACATGCTGCGCAACCCGAGGGGAGCGACGAGCCTGCGCTGGCTCCGGGCGCTGTTGGACCACGGCATCACCGTTCATGGTCAGATCGTGCTGTGCCCCGGAATCAACGACGGTGCCGTCCTCGAGCGGACCTTCGCCGAGATGCTGACCCGGTACGATCGTCTGGCGTCGGTGGGGATCGTCCCGCTCGGTCTGAGCCGCTTCAACACCGAGCAGCGTCTGCGGGTGCACACCTCCGACGAGGCACGACGGGACCTCGAGATCGTGCACTTCTGGCAGGAACGAGCGCTGGACCGGCTCGGCCGCAGGCTGTTCTTCGCCTCCGACGAGCTGTACCTGCGTGCCGGATGGGAGGTGCCGCCGTCGACCCACTACGAGGGGTTCCCCCAGCACGAGAACGGGATCGGCATGGTGCGGGGACTCTACGACGAACTGGACCGGCTCGAAGGACGGGCCTCCGGGGAGGCTCCTGTGGTGACCGGCGAGTGGCGTCACGTTCCGGCGGCGCCCGCCGAAGGGTACCGGGCTCCCCGCTCGGCCCGTCGGGTGCGGCCCGTCGATGCGTCGGGCCCGCTGGTCCTGGTGACCGGGGCGTACGGGGCAGCAGCCCTTCGCCCGGTCATGTCCCGGCTGGAGGCGCTGGCCGGCCGGAGCATGCGGCTCCTGGTGGTACGCAACGAGTTCTTCGGCGGCAACACGGCGGTCGCCGGGTTGCTGGTGGGGGCGGACCTCCAACGGGCCTTCCGGACCGACGACGGGCCGGCCGGCCGGTACCTGCTTCCCGACGTCGCACTCAGCGGGGACCGGTTCCTCGACGACATGGGCTTGGAAGAGGTCGCGGCGGCGGCGAAGGCGCCGGTGGCGGCGGTGGAGGCGACCGCCCGCGGGATCCTCGAGGCCGTCGCATGACCAAGCTCCCGGTGGTGGCCGTCGTCGGGCGTCCCAACGTGGGGAAGTCGACGCTGGTCAACCGGATCGTGCGGCGCAAGGCGGCCGTCGTCGACGAGCAGGCGGGCGTCACCAGGGATCGTCGGGAGTTCACCGCCGATTGGAACGGCCGGGAGTTCGTGGTCGTGGACACGGGCGGATGGGCGGTCGAGCCGGACGAGACGTTCGCCTACCGGATCCGCGAGCAGACGGAGGCGGCGGCCGCTTCCGCCGACCTGGTGGTCTTCGTGGCCGACGCCACCAGCGCCGTCACCGAGGACGACGTCGGCATCGCCCGGATCCTGCAACGCTCCGGCGTGCCCTACCTGCTGGTCGCCAACAAGGTCGACTCGCCTGCGGCGGAGCTCACCCTCGATCACCTGTGGAATCTCGGGCTCGGTGCGCCGATCCCGGTCAGTGCCCAGCACGGGCGGAACGTCGGCGAGGTCCTCGACCGGCTCGTTGCCGCCCTGCCGGTCGAGGGCGCCGGACCGGCGCGTCCTGCCGTGCCGGGGATCGCCCGGCTGGCCATCATCGGCAGACCGAACGTCGGGAAGTCGACCCTCCTGAACAAGCTCGCCGGCGAGGAGCGGGTCATCGTCTCCGATATCCCGGGAACGACGAGGGACCCGATCGATCTGGTCGTCGAGCTCGACGGGGAACCCTTCGAGGTGGTCGACACCGCAGGCATCAAACGCCGCACGAAGATCAAGGACGACGTCGAGCGGTACGCCGTCCTGCGCGCCAGGGACGTGTTGCGGGATGCCGACGTGGCGCTGCTGATGGTCGACGGCACCCGCGGGGCGACCCATCAGGAGCAGCGGTTGGCAGAGGAGATCGCCAAGGCCGGCGCCGGGTTGGTGATCCTGCTCAACAAGTGGGACGAGATCGACGAGGAGCAGCGTCTCCACACCGAGGACAGCGTCGGTGACCGCCTGGCGTTCGTCGGTTGGGCGCCGGTACTGCGGATCTCGGCCAAGACCGGAGCCCGCATGCACCGGTTGGGCAAGGCCGTGCGGATGGTCCTCGAGAACCGGCGGTCGCGGATCCCGACCCCGGAGCTGAACCGTGTGGTTCGGCGGTGGCAGGAGGCGCATCCGCCGCCGGTGCGGAAGGGGAAACGCCCTCACATCATCTACGCCGTTCAGGCCGACGTGGAACCGCCCACCATCGTCGTGTTCGTGCGTGGCGGCGAGCTCGGCCCGGACTACCTTCGGTTCTTGGAGAACCGGCTACGCGACGAGTACGACTTCGTGGGGACACCGATCAGGATCTTCACCCGGAAGCGAGAGCGAGGGAACACGGCGTGACTGGGAGTCGAGGGGAACGGTTCCGCGCGGCGGCCGAACGGGCGCGGGAGGGCGGTCCGGAACGGCATCGTCGGCGTTTGGCCGCGCAGGGGAAGCTCCCGGTCAGGGATCGGGTGGCGTTGCTGGTCGATGACGGCTCGTTCGTCGAGGACGGCCTGCTGGCCAACGCCCGTGCCGTCGAGCTGGCCGCCGACGGCGTCGTCACCGGACGGGGGACCGTCGATGGACGTCCCGTGATCGTGATCGCCAACGACCCCACGGTCAAGGCGGGGAGCTGGGGCCCGTTGACCGTGGAGAAGATCGTCCGGGCGTTGGAAGCCGCGTACGACGAGCTGCTGCCGGTGTTCTTCCTGGTGGACTCGGCCGGTGCCCGCATCACCGACCAGGTGGCCATGTTCCCGGGTCGGCGCGGAGCGGGCAACATCTTCTACAACCAGATCCGGTTGTCGGGGCGTGTCCCGCAGATCTGCTGCCTGTTCGGTCCCTCGGCTGCGGGCGGGGCGTACATCCCCGCCTTCACTGACGTGGTCGTGATGGTGGAGGGGCGGGCGTCGATGTACCTCGGGTCGCCGCGGATGGCCCAGATGGTGATTGGCGAGGAGACGACCCTGGAGGAGATGGGGGGCGCTCGCGTCCATTGTGAGATCTCTGGTGTCGGCGACGCGATGGTGCCCTCCGACGAGGAAGCCATCGAGTGGGCGAAGCTGTACTTCTCGTACGTGGCCGACCACTACAAGGTCCTGCCGCCGTTGTACGCCCCGGAACCGCCGGCGGGTGCGGACCCGGCCTCGGTGATCCCGGAGGACCCGAAGGCCGGCTACGACATGGTCCAGTTCCTCGAGGCGATCTTCGATGACGGTTCGGTGTTCCAGATCAAGGAGCGATGGGCGCGGGAGGTCATCACCGCCTTCGCGCTGCTGGAGGGCAAGCCGGTGGGGATCGTCGCTTCCCAGCCGCAGCATCTCGGAGGGGTGCTGTTCGTGGATTCGGCCGACAAGGCAGCCCGGTTCATGTGGCTCTGCGATGCGTTCAACATCCCGCTGCTGTTCTTCGCCGACGTGCCCGGGTTCATGATCGGCTCGGAGGTGGAACGGCAGGGCATCATCCGGGCGGGTGCCAAGATGTTGACCGCCATGGCCGAAGCGACCGTGCCCCGGATCTCGATCATCGTCCGGAAGGCATACGGGGCCGGGCTGTATGCCTTCTCCGGCCCCGGCTTCCGTCCCGACGCGACCCTGGCGTTGCCGACGGCCGAGATCGCCGTGATGGGTCCCGAGGCTGCGGTCAACGCCGTCTACTACAACAAGATCCAGGAGCTCCCCGAGGCCGAACGGGAGGCGTTCATCGTCCGGAAGCGAGCCGAGTACGCCGAGGACGTCGACCTGTTGCACCTGGCGTCGGAGCTGGTGGTCGATGCCGTGGTTCAACCCGAGGACCTGCGAGAGGAGCTGGTGGCCCGTTTGGCCTATTCGGCTCGGAAGACCCGCCGCTTCTCCGATCGGCGCCATGGGGTGCCGCCGGTATGAGCGACGACCGCGATCTGGACCGTCCCGAGCTGGAGGACGAGGAGCTGCCCGAACGCTGGCCGGTGGGGTTCATCTTGATCATCGTCGCGGCCGCCTTGTACTTGGGGTTCCGGGCGGTTCAGCTCGTCCAGCTCGCCATCGACTGGCTGCGCTAGCCCCCGACCGTCGTCGTTCGTGGACGGGCTATCCTGACGCTGGACGTCCCTTCGGGGCACCACGGGCTGTGGCGCAGCTTGGCAGCGCGCTTGACTGGGGGTCAAGAGGTCGCCGGTTCAAATCCGGCCAGCCCGACCAGCGAGAGGCCCTGCGCCGCAAGGGCTCTCGCCATTCAGCGGGAGAGCGTTTCCGCCTTCGAAACGCCAAGAGTCCGCGAGGAGTCC